>Ga0180432_10008375_pt1 | contig 12908 bp, 7 predicted proteins | sample SS_ome_10_FD_132414 | JGI IMG/M metagenome (GOLD analysis project Ga0180432, IMG submission 132414) | Hypersaline lake sediment archaeal communities from the Salton Sea, California, USA - SS_1_MS_2 metaG | ecosystem: Environmental > Aquatic > Non-marine Saline and Alkaline > Hypersaline >...
ACCGTTCACGGGCTGCCAGCGGAATACCCGGCATTTCTCGCACAATGTCGCCTTTCGCTCCGCGAAAGTAGCGCTGCTTTCGCGGAGCGAAAGGCGACTCTTGCGACCCGTGAACGGTTACGAATAAAGGACTGGCGTGAATGCACCGGTTCGGGTACGCTTAACATAGTGCCTCATGTTGGGCGAAACAAGCCTGCCGAGGGCTTCGAATGGAGCATCCCTTTTCCCAGAGAAGTTCGGGAGCAAGCCATGGCCGACATTACGCGAAGGGGGTTCATTGCCAGGTCGTTTCAGGGGGCGGCGGGCGTGGCGGCCGTTGTGTCGGTATTGAAATCCGGGCAGTCTGCGCGGGCGGATACGGCCAACGATACGGTGGTGCTGGCACTGATCGGGGCCGGTGGTCGGGGCCGGCTGTTGATGCGGCACATGGCCGGGTTGGAGAAGGTCGAGTTCAAGTACGTCTGCGACGTAGAAGACACCCGGGGTACCGCAGCCGCCAGCGAAGTCCAGAAGATCCAAGAGAAGCCCTGCAAGTATGTCACCGAGATGAAGGAAGTTTTCGACGACAAGGACGTCGACGGGGTGGTAGTCGCCACGCCCGAGCATTGGCACGCCCTGGCCACCGTGTGGGCCTGCCAGGCGGGCAAAGACGTGTTCGTGGAGAAGAACATTTCGTCGACGATTTGGGAAGGCCGCAAGATGGTCGAGGCGGCCAAGAAGTACGGGCGAGTGGTCACGGCCGGATTCCAATGCCGCAGCGCGCCGTACGTGTTTGCCGCACGCGACTACATCGCCCAAGGCGGCCTGGGTACGGTGCTGTATGCCAAGGTATTCGGCATGTTGCCGTTCGTTTATGGCGGCTATCCCAAAAAGGCGGTGCCCGATAGCGACCCGCCGGCGGGACTCGACTGGGACAAGTGGCTGGGCCCGGCCGCGGAGCGGTCTTACAACAAGGTGCTGCACCGCCAGTGGTACGGCTTTTGGGGGTTTTCCGGCGGCAACGCTTCGGACGCCATCCACACGCTCGACGTCGCGCGCCTGGTCCTCGGCGACCCGCCGCATCCCAAAGCGGTCCACTGCGTGGGTGGTCGTTGGCAACACGACGACGGCGGCGACATGCCCGACGTCGAGATCATCACATACGAATTCGACAAAATGGCGATGACCTTCGAGAACACCGGTTTCACGCCATACATGTTCAAGACACCGGGCGATATCCGCTTTGCCGACAAGTTCCCCTACTGGCCGCAGAACTCCTCGCGAATCGAGCTCTACGGCACGAAGGCCATGATGTACCTGGGGCGGCACGGGGGTGGATGGCAGGTGCTTGTGGGCGGCGGGAAGGAACTCTCAAGCGGCGGCGGGAAGGTGATCGCCGAGAAATACGGCATGTTTCCCGACAAGTTTCACATGCCCAACTGGATCGATTGCATCCACACACGAAAGCAGCCCAACGGCGACGTCGCGGTTTGCCACTATAGTGCCTGCCTGGAACACTTGGGCAACCTCGCCTATCGAACCGGGAACCAGCGACTGGCTTTCGACGGCCGGAGCGAAAGGTTCACCAACAACGATCAGGCCAACAAGTACCTTGTGCCGGAATATCGGAAGCACTACCGTATGCCGGAAGTGATATGAGTTGATCTGAAGAGGAATAGTCTACTATGAGCAGGTTGCCCCGTAAGGGTTTTACATTGGTGGAATTGCTGGTGGTGATCACTATCATCGGCATCTTGATAGCGCTTCTGTTGCCGGCCGTGCAGTCCGCCCGGGAAGCCGCCCGGCGAACCCAGTGCACCAGCAACCTCAAACAACTCTCCCTGGCCCTGTTGAACTACCACCAACAGCACGGGATCTTTCCACCGGGCATGCAGTACCCGAGCACGGCGGTCTCCGAAACAAACGGTTCCGGTATACGCTACAGCACCGAGTACGGGCCGAATTGGGTCATCCTGGCTTTGTCGTTCATGGAACAGGAGGCCCTTTACAACAAGTTTGACTTTAGCGTGGCCATCTCGCATGACAACAACCGGACACTTCGGGGTACCCAGTTGGCAATCATGCTCTGTCCCACCGACCATGGCCGCCGCGGCAGGTTCGTAGGCGCCATCGACAAGAGCGGCTCACCCGTGCAAGAAGGCGACAACTGGGCCCGCGGCAACTACGCGGCCAACGGCTGCGCCGGTTACCTCCTCGAGGGTAACCCGGCAGATCCCAACAGCCGCTTCGACGCCACGTGGGGCCCCAACTCGAAAGGCTGGATCGATTCCAGGCTGCGTGGTGTCATGGGACCAAACGTCTCGGTCGGTATTGCCGAGATCCGCGACGGCACCAGCAACACGATGCTCCTGGGCGAAATCCGCGTGGGCGTCAACTCGCGCGACCGCCGGGGCGTCTGGGCCATGGGTACGGCCGGAGCAAGCTGCCTGTTCGGGTATGGGTCCCTTGTGGGTGACGCCAACGGCCCGAACGCCTGTAGAGACAACTCCGACGATATCCTCGGTTGTTGCTATCTTGAAACTGCCGAGCCCGGCGTCGATTATCTCCGCGATCAGTGCATGACCTGCCATTGCACTTCTTTGAACGCCCAGGCGACCGCCCGCAGCCAGCACGTGGGCGGAGTGTTTGCCGCCTTTTGCGACGGCAGCGTGCATTGGATCAGCGACTTCATCGACACCCGCTCCCGTCCCCTTTCTATTTGGGACCGAATTATCGCCTCGGCCGACGGCCTGCCGCTGGACACCTCCAAAGTGGGCTTCTAGCCATCCGTCGCCTGCTCGGACATAATCTAGGCTAACAGGGTGGGACGGAGTCCCACGTCGCCGATCTCGTGTAACGGTTCACGAACGGTTGGGGACTGGTCCATTTTTCGGCCAGAAGACGTTCTTTTCGGGCAAACCGCTCGCCTAAAACATGGACCTGTCCCCTTCCGTCGCCGAGCACAAGCCGGAGAGCGTCCTCATGAAAGCCCTCGTTCTGACTGAATACAACGACTTCGAATATCAAGATGTGCCCATGCCGGCGATTGGCCCGGACGAACTGCTCGTCGAGGTCAAGGCCTGCGGCATCTGCGGGAGCGACGTTCACGGGATGGACGGCAGCACCGGCCGGCGTCGGCCACCGTTGGTGATGGGCCATGAAGCGGCCGGCGTGATCGCCCAGGCGGGCCCGCACGTGCGGGATTATGCCAAAGGTGACCGGGTCACGTTCGACTCGACTATCTACTGCGGCGCGTGCCGCTTTTGCCGGGCCGGGCGGATCAACTTGTGTGACAACCGCCGCGTGCTCGGCGTGGCCTGCGAGGAGTATCGACAAGACGGCGCGTTCGCCCAGTACGTGGCCGTGCCCGAGCGAATCGTCGTTCGCCTGCCCGACAACGTGACATTTCGGCAGGCCGCTTTGGTCGAGCCGCTATCGGTCGCAGTGCACGCGGTGGGTCGTATGAACATCTCTCTGGGTGATACGGCGGTTGTGATCGGCTCGGGCATGATCGGCCTGTTGGTGATCCAGTCGCTTCGGGCGGCCGGCTGCGGGCGGATCATCGCCGTGGATCTCGACCCCCGGCGACTGGAACTGGCTCGCAAACTCGGGGCCGACGTAGGCCTGCAATCCGACCCCGACCACCTGCTCGACCAGATCCTCGAAAAGACCGCTTCCCGTGGTGCTGACATCGGCGTGGATGCCGTCGGCCTTGCCACGACAGTGCAGATGGCTGTAGCAGGCGTTCGCAAGGGCGGACAACTGGCCCTGGTCGGCAACCTGGCCCCGAAGGTCGAGCTGCCGTTGCAGTCGGTTGTCACCCGGGAGCTGACGCTGTTGGGGAGCTGCGCATCCTCGGGCGAGTATCCCTCGTGTCTTGAGATGATCGCTCGGGGCACCGTCGACGTCGATGCTCTCATTAGTGCCGCCGCTGAGTTGGCTGACGGGGCGGCGTGGTTTCAACGTCTTCGTGAAGGCCGCGAAGGCCTCTTGAAGGTGATCCTCGAGCCATGAGAGCCTGTGAAAGAATGTCTTTGGAGTGCGGCGATGAATCGCCGCACTCCAAGAATTCACGAGCCCTGACCGGCTAAACGGTCCCCCCGAAGAGTGGCGGCCGCATAGTTGGAAGGTGGCTTTTCTCGGCGTCCGAGTTTACGAGCCCCAATGATGTCGAGAAATTGTTTGCAGATAAAGTTGGCATTTATTATGATCGAAATGTGGGGATAGTTTGCGCAAACGGACTATCCTCTACGAGAGATCATGTGGTTCATCTTCTCCTCTGGTCTTTTCTTATCGGGAGAGACACCGATGAAGGCGCCGATATTCTCCGTTCCGATTGTTTTGCTGCTCGTGTTCTTCGCTTTGCCTGAAGCCCGGGCCGACCTGATGGGCTATTGGGCGTTCGACGACGGTTCCGGCGGCACGCTGGCCGACACCTCCGGCCGCGGCAACGACGGCACGCTGGCCGGAACCACGCCGCCCGCCTGGGTAGCCGGACACTCCGGAACTGCGGGAGATACCGCACTTAGCTTCTCCGGAAGCGGCGGCGCGAACAACTCTTCCACCGCGCCGCACGTGCAGTTGGGCAATCCCACGGACCTGAAGATTTCGGGCAACCAGACTATCTCCATGTGGCTCTATCCAACCGATATCGGCACCTACCGGCAGAGCCCGTACAACAAGGCTTATGGAGGCTCCGGCACGCTGAACATGTGGCAGAACGGGTCTATTTACTACTTCTACGGCACCCTGGGCGCGGATGGTTCACCCTACCAGTACTTCGTCAGTGACCCGCTTACCCAAGACACCTGGAACCACGTGACGATCGTCCGCGACTTGAGCAACATGAAACTCACCTGGTACATCAACGGCAACGCAAAAAGCACTGCTGCGAACTATCCGGCCGCTACGGTGGGCGACCAGCCGGCGTATTTCGGACGGGGGTATAACGCCAGTTGGACCGGACTGATCGACGACGCCGCCATCTGGAACGAAGCACTCAACCCGCTGCAGGTCAAGGCCTTGCAGACCGATGCGCTCTCGCCGGGACAGATCGCTGGCAACCGCGACGACTGGCTTAAAGGCTGGCTCTACCGCCAGGAGATCACCATTGGGGCCGGCGCGGCCGATTCCAACCTGACCGACTTCCCCGTGCCGGTTGAAATCGACGACGCGGGCAACAAGGTCTTTGCCAATGCCACTGCCAACGGCCACGACGTAGTCTTCACCGCGGCCGACGGGGTGACGCTCCTTGCGCACGACCTGGAGCACTTCAGCAAGGCGTCGGGCTCCGAAGGGCTTTCTGCCTGGGTCAATACGCCGCTTTCGTCTAGTCAGGACACGACCATCTACATGTACTACGGCGGTCCCGACCTGGGCGACCTGAGCTCGACCGACACCTGGGACACCAACTACCGGATGGTCCAGCACCTCAACGAGACCTCCGGAACCCACGCCGACGCCACGCAATACGGCAACGACATGACGCCCGCCAACGGGGTGAATCAAGATGCCACAGGGTTGATCGACGGAGCCGACAGTTTTGATGGGGCCAACGATTACCTGGAGCGAACTGACACCCTGGGTATCGCACCTGCCAACAGCTTCACCTACGAAGCCTGGGTGAATTTGAGTGACCCGCAGTGGACCGGCAACCAGTACATTATAGCCAAGAGCAGCCGGGCCGCGATTCGTGCATTTCTTAGCGGCTCACCCAACCTGGGAATCATTTGGGACGACGCCGGACCCAGCTATAGCGCTTGGAACTCGGGCATCGATATCCGGGGCGATTGGCACCACGTGGTCCAGGTGTTCGATGCGTCTCAAGGAACGGACGGCAGGATGTTTCTCTACCTGGATGGGTCGGAAATCAGCGGCGGGGTGGATGTCAACGGTACAATGGCAACCGGAAGCAATTATTACGTCGGGACCTGGGCGTCGACCTACGGCTGGGTCCCCGGCCTGATCGACGAGGTCCGCATCTCCGGCGTCGCCCGCAGCGCCGACTGGCTCTTGGCCGGCTATCGCCTGGTGTGGGACCCCGCAAGCTACGTGACGATCAGCGGCGAGCAGCTCGTGCCGGAGCCGTCGACGCTCATGCTAGTCGTCCTGGGAGTCGCTGTGTTGATTTGCCGCCGTCGACGTGGATCGAGCTGACTCCACCCCGGTGACTCCAGAGAGAGACGGCCGCTTGCCAGCCGCCGTGCAGCCGGATATCCTTTTCTTCTGATCGTTGTCAACGCCTGAAAACGTGCTCCGTGGAGCCGTCTTTCAATTTGGCTCTTCCGGGATTTAAGTGGGTCGGGGGAGTAGGTCAAGATCGCCGCAAGGGTGCCACTGCTGGCTTGCCGAGCAGTGTTTTTCCCGAGAGATTAGCTTCGCACTGCTGGACAAGCCAGCAGTGGCACCCATTTTCAAAACACGTTCTGAGCTGGGAAAACGCAATAGGGCAACCACGAAACCCACAGAAGAACTCGCGGCTATGCCGTCGTTGACGCCTTTCACGCCAGCTTATCCGTCCACTTCTTCTCGATGGCAAGCAGTTCCTTGCGTTGTGCCCTAGAGAGGACACTGCGCGTGGGCAGGGCGCGGAGTTTTTCTATCCGGGCTCGGGCTTCGTCGATGGTCGAGGGGCTACCGAGGGCTTCCCATCGGCCCCGCGGGCGACGATCCGTAACGTGCGGAAAGTAATACTCGTCTTTGAAATGCTCCAGGGTGTGGGGATGTTCAAGATATCCGGCCGTTTGGCCCATTTCCAGGATCACGCTCGTCGCCAAGGATTGCTGGTCGACCTGAATTCCCCGCTGGGCCCGCCGGAGCGCCCCGGCGATATCGTTACCGATCACGGCCATTTCCAGCGACATGCACTTAGTCGACTCCAGGTTGCCGATTCCCCAGACGATGTTTGCGTGGCTGAGCACGTGTAGCATGCCGGTGACGGTGTTTTCGTAGGCGGCTCCCGCACCTACCACGTGGCTTTCCGTGCTGAGCCAGGAGGCACTGGGCAGGCCGTGGAAAGCGGCGATTTCGGCCCCGGCCGCCTGGAGCAGGCCGTTTTCCACGGCGCCGGTTCGCATCACGGTGGTTTGCATATCCATGATGTGGGCGAATCCCATGTTGAACACCAGCGGCCGACCCGGCTCAAAAGCCTGGCAGATCACCACGCCGCTGAGTGCCTCGGCGTTGCCCACCACCAGTTCACCGGCCAATGTCACGGGCGCGGTCACTCCGCCGGCCGGCTCGGCGTTGACCATCATCGGCACGCCGTGCCCGGAACTCTCGCGAAACGCGGCCACCGCCAGCTCGGACCAGCGCAGCGGGCTGACAGCCGTGTATCCCAGGTTGAAGATCGGCGATTCGGCAAGCGACCGACCGTCCAAAATCACCTGGGCCATCTCGATCATGCCCCGGGTCTCGCGGGGATCGTAGATGCAGGGGCGGAGATGTTTGAGGCAGTTTTCGGCGATCAGTCGCATGCCCACGAGACCGCGAACGGGGGCGGGCACATCGGCCAGGCACGTGCTGACCATGGCGTGTACGTGCTCCAGGCCGTCGACCACGTGAACCAGGTCTACAAAACGCTCCGTGTCGATCGGCTCGATGTGCTTGTCGACGGCCAGGTTCACGGCGTTACCCGTCCAAAACACGCTCGGCCCGCCGGCGCGAAGCACCGTCTCTGTCCCATCGACACCGACCAGTCTGACTTCACGGGGGCATTGTTTCAGAGCGGCCTGGACAACTTCGCGCGGCATTCGCACGACGCGCGTGCCGTCGACGACCGAGCAACCGTGCTCCCGCAATAATGCGACTGCATCGTCGTCGTCCACCCGGACGCCCGTTTCCCACAAAACGCGCAGGCTTTCCTCATTGATCTGCTGTATGTCGCCGGCGTTGAGTATCGTCATGGGCGTTTCCTTTTGGAGATGAAACGTGCTGATCGAATCAGAGCTTGCTTGCGTCGATGGCCTTTCCGTCGCGCCGGTTGCCCAGCCAGCGGTGGATGTCGGGATCGATCGCGTAGCTGATGATGCGGACCGAGCCGTCGCACATGGAGAAGTTGCACCCACCCGAATGCGCGCTCCCGAAGAGGGTGTAGTTGTTGTGCCCCGCCCGATCCTGCAAGGGTGGTGAGTTGGTTTTCCGCACCATGTCGGAGTTCAGACCCATGTAAACGGTCTGGTCGTCGCCGCAGCAGAGGCCGTTGGTGTATCCGGTGGCGTCGAGGTACTTTTCGCCGAGCATGTAGGTATTGCTCGTACCGTCGCGGACGTCGGCCACCCGGATCTGGCTGACGACGTGCGAAATGCCGGTCTGATCCGAGATATCGGGCCACCGGAAGTTCGGGTTGTCGTCGACATCGGCGAGCGTTTGCGGCTGGCCGTCGGGCCAGGTGGGCCAGGAGTCGTCGCTGAAATTGACGGCGTAGTCGTTCTTGGCGATCAGCATGCCCTGGGTAATCACGTAGTGCTCGGTTGGTTTGACGGTTTCGCCATGGGGGTAAGGGTAGATGCCGACTCGTCGGCGGCTGGGGCAATAGTGCACTGCCAGGGGTGTTTGCACCCGTTGCTTGCCCGCATCAAGCAGCTCCTGACCACTGAGGTCCATGCCAAGCTGGTGAACGGCTTCCTGTTCCATAAAGGGGAGGATATTGTAACCCCACCCGCCAGGCTGTTTTTTGCCAAAGCCGCGGCCGGCTACGCCGATCCACGTATTTCCCCAGCCGCAGTGTGGGAAGAAGCCTTGCTGTTGTTCGTGCAGCAGGAAGGCCAGGCTCAATTGCTTGAGGTTGTTTGAGCATTGAGCCCGTCGTGCCGCCTCGCGGGCCGACTGCACCGCCGGCAACAAAAGCGCGATCAAGATGCCGATGATCGTAATCACGACCAGCAGCTCGACCAGGGTGAACCCGGGCGGTGGGAAACGGCGTCGCCGCGGTTGCTCCGCGAGGGGCGCGTTCGTTGGATCTACCACGGCGATCCTCCTGTCTACTTTGACAAGTGCCGGGATGCCCGGCCAGCCGTTCTAGGCTTTGTCAGCAAACTATCGAACGAACGATGACTGGGTGCCATGGGCGGCTTGTCCGCCCTTGCCGGGTAGGCGATTGCGGTGGCAGACAAGCTGCCACCGGCACCCGTCTCGGGTTTGCCGACAAAGCCTAGCATTGGTCACTGCTATAGATGCCAGGGTGCGCGTAAAGGTCGACTCAACATGCTATTGGCCTCATTGTCGTCGACAAAGCGTTCTTTCTGCGGATCCCATTTCACTTTTCTCCCAAGCCGCATGGCGATGTTGCCCAAGTGACACAGGCTTGCCGTGCGATGGCCGATTTCCACTGGTGCGATCGGGTCCTTGTGCGCCTTGACGGCGTCGACGAAGTTGCGATAGTGACCGGGACTCTTCGGGAGGTGAATCTCGTCGGGCCCGATTTTGGACGTTTTCAGCGACTCGGGCTGGGTCTTCAGGCCTCCCCAACCGCACTGCACCCAGCCTTCGGTTCCCTCGAAGCGGGCGCCCATTCGCGGCTCCTTGGTGATGCAGGTCAGCTCGACGCCGTCGGCGTAGCGGGCGCGGAAGTGGACCTTGAGGGCCGTCGTGAACAGGTCGCCCTTGGGAGGCCACTCGGCGCCCAGGTCTTCGATCTCGACGGGCCCGGGGTTGTCGGCGTGCCCCAGTTGGGCAATGTCGTTGGAGTGGGCACCGAAGTTGGTAGTCTGCCCACCGGAGTAGTCGAGGATGAAACGAAACCGGTAGAAGCAGCGGTCCTTGTGATACGGCGCTTCCGGCGCCGGACCGAGCCACATGTCGTAATCGAACCCGTCGGGCACCGGCATCGGTTTCCATCCGGGGCCGGGACCGAAGTAGTTGTTCGGGGCGACAAACGTGGTGATCCGCTTTAGCTGGCCGATCCGCCCGTTGCGGACCAGCTCGCAGGCATAGCGGATCTTTGCGTCGGAACGAAACTGGCTGCCCGTCTGGAGAATGCAATCGTGCTTGCGAACGGCCTTGATCATCTCCTGCCCCTGGCGGATTGTCAGCGAGAGGGGTTTCTGGCAATAAATGTCCTTGCCGGCGGCCGCCGCCATGACGGTCATCACGCCGTGCCACTGGTCGGGCGTTACGATGGCCACGGCGTCGATGTCATCTCGGGCGAGCAGCTCGCGGAAATCTTTGTAGGCGTCGCAGCCCTTGTATTGGCCGGACGGCGTCTTCTTGGCGTAGTGCTTGTTCACCATTTCCTGAACCGGCTTGCGGCCCAGGTACTGGCCGGGCAGATAGCCGTCGCTGGCCGTGTTCACGTCGCACACGGCAACCACCTGGACGTCGCCCTGCAGAAACCATCCCCGCTTCAGGTCGCACGCACCCTGGTTGCCCGATCCTATCAAACCCAGTGTGATGCGGTTGCTTGGTGCAGACGCGCCAAGCACCGAACCGGGCACGAGCCACGGAATCCCAAAGGCCGCCGATGTGGCCGCAGACGCCATCCTCAAGAAATCACGACGTGTCGGAGAGCCGCCGGCTCTTGACGAATCGGTATGCATTTTGTGCAACTCCTTGGTTTTGGATGCCCGGGACCGTAAACCCACTTGTGGCCAGATACTTGCCCGATCATTATACGACTCGCAGGCGTTCCTTCCAATCTGCCCACAGCAAACAAGCCGGAAACGAACTGCCAGCGACCGGGAAGCGACCGGGAAAGCGAGCCGCGGGGCTTGTCCCCGCGCACGCGACGAACGCCGGGATAAACCCGGTGGCTCGCAGTTGCACCCGGAAATGGAGGACTCAAGTCGGGTAATCATCAACGCCCCCCTCGACCGGGCGGCCAGTGCCGGCGGCAAGCCATGTCCGGATGTCGCCGTGAACGTGACTCGGCGCGCTTCCCCGGCCAGTTGATCCTCACCCCCAATCACTGATAAACTCAGGTCGCATCCCGCGCGCAAAAGTCTTACCCCGTCGTCACGCAAACGAGGTTCTCCACCCAGGCAATAAGGAAACTGCCATGACTTGCCCCCGACTGGTCGCTTTTGTACTTCTGTCGTTGGCCGTCACTGCGAGCCTACCAGCCGCCGACGTGGAAACTCTCCCCGGCACGAAGCCGCTGACCCTCTCGGGTGACATCGCCTCGCAATTGGTCGACGGCGCGGACCGGTTCCTGCTCGGGGAGCTTGCGAAATCGGTCGAGCGGCGAGGCAAGTTCTGGAATCGCGACACCTCGTCGCCGGAAAAATACGATGTCTCGATCGAACCCAACCGTAAGCGGCTGGCACATATTCTGGGAGTGCGCGACGAGCGAGTCGCGCCGGCCGAGCCGGAGTTGGTGGCCACGACGGCCCGGCCGGCCCTGGTCGGTCAGGGCGAGGGATACAAAGTCTTCGCCGTGCGATGGGGGGCGTTCGGCGACGTCCACGGCGAGGGCCTGCTCATTGTGCCCGACCGCAAGACGCCGGTCGCCGACGTGATCGCCATCCCCGATGCCGATCAAACGCCCGAGATGATCGCCGGCCTGACCGAAGGCGTGGCGGCCCCCTCGCAATTCGCTCGGCGATTGGCCGAAAGCGGTTGCCGGGTGCTTGTGCCCGTGCTGATCGATCGGGGTGTGACGCACCGTCGCTTGGCGAACCGCGAGTTTCTCTACCGCTCGGCGTTCGAGTTGGGCCGGCACTTGATCGGCTACGAGGTGCAGAAGGTGCTCGCCGCGGTCGATTGGCTCAGCAAACAGCCGGAGGCAAAAATCGGCGTGATCGGCTGGGGCGAGGGCGGGTTGTTGGCCCTTTGCGCCGCGGCACTCGATACGCGAATCGATGCCACCTGCGTTAGCGGCTATTTCGACTGCCGGCAAGACGTTTGGCAGGAGCCGATCTACCGCAACGTGTTTGGGCTGTTGGAGCAGTTCGGCGACGCCGAGTTGGCTACCATGATTGCCCCGCGGACGTTGATCGTCGAGGCGGCCGAGGGCCCGGAAGTGGTCGTGCCGCCGGGCACTGGCGGTGGGCCGGGCCGGCTCATCACGCCCAAGCTCGATGCAGTCCGCAAGGAGGTCGAGCGTGCCGAAAAACTGGTCCAGGGATTGAAGCCGCCCGCCCCGATAAAACTGGTCCCCAGCGGCGACGGCAGCGGCCCCTTCGGCTCGGACCCGGCTCTACAGGCGTTCGTTGAGGCCCTCGCCCCCGGTGCAAAACTGGCACCGTCCGGAGCGGCTCCTAAGCACCTGCGGACGGATTTCGATCCGGCGCCGCGGCTCCGACGCCAAATGCACGAGATCGACCGGCACAGCCAGTGGCTGTTGGGCGAAAGCCCGTACGTCCGCAAGGAGTTCTTCAAAAAACTCGACGTCAGCTCGCTGGAGAAGTTTCAAGCTACAGTCGAGTGGTATCGCGACCACTTCTACGACGAAGTGATCGGGCGGTTCGACTACGAGCTCCTGCCGCCGAACGTGCGAACGCGCAAGACGTGCGACGATCCGAAGTGGACCCGCTATGAGGTGGTAATGGACGTCTTTCCCGACGTGATCGCCTACGGACTCCTCACCCTGCCAAAGGACATCAAGCCGGGCGAGCGCCGGCCGGTGGTCGTTTGTCAGCACGGGCTGGAGGGCCGGCCGCAGGACGTGATCGGCGAGAAGGCCTATCGCTATTACAAGGCGTTTGCCACCCAGTTGGCCGAGCGCGGCTTCATCACCTTCGCGCCGCAAAACCTGTACATCTTCAAGGACCGCTTCCGCACGCTCCAGCGAAAGGCCAACCCGATCAAGAAGACGCTCTTCTCGGTCATCGTGCCGCAGCACCAGCAGATCACCGACTGGCTGGTGTCGCTTCCGCAGGTCGACGGGAAGCGGATTGCGTTTTACGGTCTTTCGTACGGCGGCAAGTCGGCGATGCGCATTCCACCGCTGGTAAAGAATTATTGCCTCTCGATCTGCTCGGCCGACTTCAACG
>Ga0180432_10008376_pt1 | contig 12905 bp, 11 predicted proteins | sample SS_ome_10_FD_132414 | JGI IMG/M metagenome (GOLD analysis project Ga0180432, IMG submission 132414) | Hypersaline lake sediment archaeal communities from the Salton Sea, California, USA - SS_1_MS_2 metaG | ecosystem: Environmental > Aquatic > Non-marine Saline and Alkaline > Hypersaline >...
ACCCGCCGACGCGAAGAACGCCACCCACCCCGGCTGCGACGGGTTGATGTTGCCCAGTTGCAGGATCGGCGTGTCCACGCCGATCAGGTTGGCCACTTGGGCGGTTAGATCGGGATAGCTCCAGACGCAGAAGTTGAACACGGCGACGTCAATGTCGGCGCGGTTGAACCGCTCGGCCGCCCGGCGCGCCGTGTCGTAGTTCCAGACGACGCGTGGCGCGATGACGACCTTGTGTTTGCGTCGGGTGAACCAGTTGGCCAGTCTCTTCTCAAAACGCTTGCAGGTCGCGTCGGTGGCCCGGGCCACGCGCCGGCGGCCGTCCGTGAAGGATACGATGCCGATTTTCATGGCGGTCAGCTCCTTGATCAGATTTGTGGGGACCCCTACGTTCGGCCGTGCCCGCGGCCGGTGCCAATGACATTCAATCGGGAGCCGCGCCGATTGTCAACCGATTCTGGACGTGGGCGCTGACCGCCGCCGGTTGCGATGGCCGTCATCCCGTCGTTGGCGTGGGAGCCCAGGGCGAGCAGACGGGCCGCCGTTCAGGAGGTGAGTGTATGCGTGTTGCGCGTCCTGGCCGCCTGCCGACCCGGGCCGCCGCCCGGCTGGATCTGAAGCCAGGCGGTTTGGCTGGGCGCATGAACGCGGAGCAGCGTGACCGCCCACGACCGGCCGTTGATGCCGCGATAGCGCCGTTGCCTGTTGAGGACCATGTCGTGCACGGCAGGCGGGTCGTTTCGGTCGAGCCGAACCTGGACCTTGGCGACCGTCGCGCTGGGCACGCCGACCAGCCGGACCTGTACGCCGCCGGTCAGCCGGCTGCGGCTCGGGAACCTCGGGTCGCGACGGCTCAGCGTCAGGAACGTAGTCGGCTTCCCCGGCCTGGCCTTCGGGGCTTGAGCTCCGGCGGCCACCAGGTCGTCCGACGGCGGCGCGTAGACGGGCCGGGTCGGTTTGACGGGTTGGCTCGGCCTGGCGCGGGGGGTGTTGCTCGTCGGTTTCAGCTGGCTCGGACGAACGCTGCTGCCGCCGGGTCGCCGTGCGGCGTTGGCTACACGCCCACCGGTCAGCTTCGGGCGCACCGAAGGCGACTTGGTCCGCGTCGGCGTGGCGCTGGCCAGTGCCGGACCTCGCGTCGATTCGGTGATGATGTGGGCGCTGAGCACATGCCGCACGAAGGCCTCACTCGTGCAACTGGTGTGCGATCCGTACCACCCGTATCGCTCGAACCGCGGACGCCAGGCGATGTTGACGACCCGATCCCGCGAGCCCACCGCGTGCAGGCCGCACAACCCCGCCGGTTCGTCGCCCAGCTTGCCGCCGAATGCACCAAACACGCGAACCGGCCCGGCCAGCATCGCGTCGTTCTGGGAGTAGTAGATGTAGATCTTCCCCCGCATGTTCTTGAGCACGGGCTTGACGTCATACTGGGACGACACGCTAGCAGCCAGCAGGACCATGTTGTTGATCTTGTGCGGTGGCGTCATGTGTTCCACCGCCCGCAACGCCACCCCCGCGCCAGCCGACAGCCCGATGATGTTAACCTCCCTGCCCGGGTGACGCCGGAGATAGTCGTCGATGCAACCCGCCAGCCGCGCCGCCCCCAGCCCCGACAGCGGCTTGAGGACCTGGTCGGCCACCGGGCTCATCGTCAGCGACCACAGAAACGCCGAGACCTGGCCCTTGTACCCTGCCTCGCGCAGGCCGTAGACCATCTCACTGACGCCGAACCCCCAGTTGCCGGCCCCATCGAGGTACCACGTCCGGCCAAATTTCTCTTCGGGGTGGTTACACCCAGCCGCGGCGACCATGAGCACCAGGAACGGCCCCACCTTCCATGGCTTCACCTTGATCGTCCTCCTTGCCCGTGCACACGCACCGCCGCCCACACGACCGAAGCCCATGCTTCGAACTCCTGAATCCGCGGCGAGGGTGTTATCATCGGGATTCTGCCTGCCGGGGTCAAGGTTCCAGTTCCGAACAAGTCTGCCCGTCCCTCCGTCCACGACCCACGATGTAGGGCCGGATGTGCCGGCCGCCTCTGAGCGGACGGTCGGCGGTCGGAACCGTGATGTCGGATGACACGGCCGATCCCCACCCGGACACTACGGCACAGCCGCTCCAGCCGCTATAATCGCCACCCATCGATCGAGAGGAAGCGTCCCGAACCGGACCTCGGACGTTTGCACAAGGAGCCCACGAATGATCCGTACCCGCTCGGCCGTTCCCGTGTCCATGGCCGCTCTCCTGCTGATCGCGCTTGGCTCGTGCGCCGGTGCCGACGCCCCGTCGCGAGGCGATACCCACGAGTCCGCATCGAAGGACCGGCCGCTCCGGGTCTGCATGCTGTCCGGCTCACTCGAGTACAAGTCCGATGCGTCATTGCAGGCCTACAAGAACGACCTCGAGAAGCGCTACGACGTCCGATGCACGCTGCTCCGTCGCCGCGCCAAGGACGAGTTGCCGGGACTCGAGGCCCTGGCAGACTGCGACGTGGCCATCCTATTCACCCGGCGAATGACCATCGACGGCCAGGACTTGGAGCACATCAAGACATACTGCCTGTCGGGCAAGCCCATCGTCGGGATCCGCACCGCCAGCCACGGGTTCCAGAAATGGTTGGCACTGGACAGGCAGGTCCTCGGCGGCAACTACAAGGGGCACTATGGCTCGGGACCGATATGCAAGATCGCGATCCGCTCCGAGGCCAAGGACCATCCGATCCTGGCCGGTTTCAAACCGTACGAATCTGTCGGCAGCCTGTACCGGAACACCGGCCTGGCCAAGGACACGACCGTGTTGCTGACCGGTTGGATCCCCGAACACACCGAGCCGATCGCCTGGACGCGGGTCTACAAGGGCGGCCGCGTCTTTTACACGTCGCTCGGCCATCCGGAGGACTTCAGGAACGAGGGATTCTGCCGGATGATCACGAACGCCCTATTCTGGGTCGCCCAGCGCGACGTGCCCCAGCCCAAGTCAGGACGTTGACGCCGTTGTGAGGCGCTTGGCGTATCAGCCGGCGTCAGTGTCGGGAGGAGCACCGATGTTTGCCACGTTTCGTGTAGCCGCACTGAGCATCGCCGCGGCGGTTCTCCTGGCCAACTCGCCCATGGCGTCCGCAGACCAAACCCATGGGGAACCGAAGGTATGCATCGTCAGGCCGGACCGGGGCCCGCGGCTGGTACAGCACGCGGCGGACGAACTGGCCAGGTACGTCGGGCAAATGACGGGGGGTGGGGTCACGATCGCCAAGGAAGCCCCCAAGGCTGCCGAGCGACCAACCACCGTCATCCTGTCGGTAAAGCCGGCGGCGGACCGGTTGACATCCCTATCGGGCGCAGACGATCGGCGACGACTGCGCGACGGGTTCTGGATCCATTCGTCGGGCAACGGCCAGCTCGAGATCACCGCGACCCAACCGATCGGACTGCTCTACGGCGTGTACGAATATCTGGAGACCTGCTGCGGCGTGGGGTTTTTCTGGGACGGCGATCACGTGCCCAAGCGGTCCGCCCTGCCGATCGGCGACATCGACATCGCGCAGGCTCCCCGCTGGCCGGTGCGGCATTTCGGCCTATCGAGCTGTTGGGGCCTGGCCAAGTGGCACCACCAGTTTCGTACGATGGCCCACCGCAAGCAGATGATCGAGTGGATGGTCAAGCGGCGGATCAATCGGACGCACCATTTCTTCGGTCCCACGATCGCGGCCAGCGGCCAGCCCGCCGTCGACGTCTACGGGATCAGCGACACCGAGCCGGACAATTTCACCTTCGCCGGCTGGCCCGGATGCCTCGGTTGGCCCGCCAAGGTCCGCACCCAAATCATCAAGGACCAGCTCGACTACGCCCGACAACGCGGCATGACCTGGATCTATTACCTCGCCTACGGCAACCTGCCGCACCAGTTCCGCCAAACGCATCCGCAGTACAAGTACGTCGGCCAGCTGGGCTACAGCGCGACGGTGCTCTATCCGGACGATCCACAGGCGGCCCGGTGGAGCAAGGCCTTTTACCAGGCCATCATCGAGACCTACGGCACCGACCACATCTACCAGGACTGCCCCTTCGTCGAGTCGACCGGCGCGACCGACGCGGAGAAGTCGTTCCAACTCAAGCTGACCGCAGCCAGGGAAATGTGCAAGGTCTTCAAGGCGCTGGACGATCAGGCCATCTGGGAGAGCGACGCCTGGGACTTCGGCGCCCTGCCCCACGTCTGGACGGCTGAACGCATCAAACGTTACTTCAAGGGCCTGCCCCAGGAGATGATGCTGATCTACGACACGGCCGGCCTGGGCAATCCGTTCTACAAGCGGACGAACTACTTCGAGGGCACGCCGTGGGCGCTCGGCATCCTGCACTCGTTCCAGGGCGACGACCACCTCCACGGCGACCTGGCCCACGCCATTGGCGCGATCCAGGCGCTGAGCAAAGACCCCAAGGCCGACAAGTGTGTGGGGATCTACCACGTTCCCGAGTCTACCGGGCACAACGTCCTGTTCTTCGACCTGACGTGTCACCTGGCCTGGCGACCGGACGCCCTGACGCTGGCGGATTACCTTCGCGACTACGTCAAACGGCGGTTCGGCGAGAAGGACCTGCCTCGCATGCTGCCGGCGGTCCAGGCCCTGGTCGGGGCCGTCTACAGCGGCGGCCGCGGCGCTGGGGTGATGCCCATCTACCAGAAGCTCGGCTGCCACTACGGCCCGCGGGAGTGGTGGCCCATCGTCGACGACCGGAAGGTCAAGAACGACGGATACGACAACATCGCCAAGGTCATCCCGGACCTGCGACGGGCGATTCGCCTCGCGCTCGCCTGCCGCGATACGCAACAGGACAACCCGCTGTACGTCAATGACATGGTCGACTGGACGCGGACGTACCTGGCCCATGTGTTTAACTGGGCGGTGCTCGATGCGTATCGCGCGCTTAACCAAGGAAAGGCCAAACGCGTCGCCGCGTCGGTCGCGATGGCGCGCCGATGCCTGAAACACATCGAGGCCATCCTGTCGACGCGGCCCGACTTCTCGTTGCAGGCGCAGATCGAGCGGGCGATGAAGGTGCCCGGCGCGAACCCGTACCTGCCCTGGTACATGAAGCAGCACTGCGTCAACGATCTGTACTCGGCCAACGAGGTTTACGAGCAGTTGCACTGGTATTACGGCCCGCGGATGGCGGTCTATCTGGGCGAGCTCGAGGCCCGCGCAGCCAGGGGAGTTAAGACGATCACGTGGAAGGACGTCGAAGCACGGTGCGGCGCGATCCACACTCGCTGGCTCGAGAAGGACATCGCCGTGCCGACCGAACACAGGTTCAAAGGGACGACGATGGCGGCGGTGACGGCGGCCATGACGGCGATTGAGGGTCCACCGGGCAAGAAGCGGCCATGATTGTAGGTATCCTGTCGGACAGCCACGGCAAGATCGAGGCGGTGCGGGCGGCCGTGTGGGTGCTGCGTCGCAACGGCGCGCAGAGGCTGTTCCACTGCGGCGACGTCGGCGGCATCGACGTGCTCGGCGAGATGTTGGAGACCCCGACGCGTTTCGTGTGGGGGAACATGGATCGCCCGGACGGGGCCGCCTATACCTATTGTGAGACCGTCGGCCTGCCCTGGCCGGTACCGCCCGTCACGGTCGAGATGGTCGGCAAACGGATCGCCCTGTGTCACGGGCACGAGCCCTTCTGCCGCTCTCTGATCGAGAACGAGCAGTTTGACTACGTCCTGTTCGGACACACGCACGAACCGAAGGATACGCGGCGAGGTAAGACCCGCATCATCAACCCCGGCGCCTTGCAGCGCGCACCGATCAAGACTGTCGCCACGCTAGACCTGCCCAACGACAGACTCACGTTCTACGAGGTGCCGAGCGGCCGGGTCGTTCGTTTGCGTCGTTCGTAGCATGCCCGCCAACCCCGCACACGACCCCCGACGCATCCGATCCCCACCGCGCGTCGATGAGAACGCCGAGGCCCTCGTCCGCGTAGCGGATTTCGCCTTCATAACGATCCACGTAGTCGTGGTAGTTGAGCTGTCCCTCCACGAACATGTAGTCTGGGCTCCGATCGCGCGCCAGGACGCGGACCTTGTGGCTGCGGTACAGCTTTCGGAATTGTTCGGGGGGATTGCATGGGTGTGAGTTTGTCGAGGCGGTGATCGCAGACGTCGACCCGTTGAGTGAGAGATCGCCTACGGCGTCTGGCGCGATCGATCGGTCCGAGGCGTTCCGGTCGGTCTGCCCCCCGAGTGGGCCCCCGGCTGGGACGCCGGCCGGGATATGATGCCTTGCCATCTCGTGCGATACTCGGCCAGGTTCTCTTTCGTGACGACCACCGGGGGCGCCTTGTAGTCCCTGACGGGTAGCACGCTGAGACTCAGAAGCTGATAGGCTAGTTGCACGGCCCGGTACCCCAACGCCTCCCAGTCCACCCCCACCAACGCATGGACCCGCCCGTCTTCCAGGAGCCGGAGATTGCCGGGAACGGTCCCATAACTGACGATCCGCGCAGCGCCGTGGAGCAACCGCCTGTCCGCGGGCACGCCGTCTCTCAGCCAGTCGTCGAGCAGGGCCCACCCACCGAGGTCCGGAAACCGTTCGCTGGTTTCGTAGAGGAGCTTCAGCGCCTTGCCCCGATCGCCCAGGCAGTCGAACTCGCGCAACACTCGCAAATCAGGATGCATCAGCCGCGCGCGCTGGAATCCCTCATGGCGGAGGACGGAGCGCTCGCTTCCACGATCGTCGTGCACGACCATCACCGTACGACGCGTCTTGCACAACGAAGCCAATGTCTCGCCGATCGCCTCGCCGACGGCCTGCTCGTCCGCCCCGACGAAGACGCGGCGGCGCGTCTGAGGGGCGTCGTCACCGATCAGAACGACCTGCGTCCCCCGGGCCATGAATCTGCGGATGGGCTGAACGAGCAGCCTCGCATCGATGGCCAAGACGCAGGCCACCGTGGGCACACTCGGGGTCTCGATGCGCTCCAGCGCCGTCTTCTGAGCGATGGGCGTGCTCGTGGACGGCAGGACCTCCTCGAGCCGCAGGTTGCGCGCCTCCCGCGAGAATCTGGCCGCGCCCGCACGCACCGCCTGCCAAACGGGATCGTCGCTTCTCGTACCGACCAAGACCACCGCACATCGGCCCGGGGCCGTTCGACCGGAGCCGAAGTCGTCACAACCGCCAAAGGCCACCAACAGAACCAAGATCCGGCACGCCAGTGCCGGCGTCTTCGAGATTTTCGAGGCCCGCACGCTCATCACCGCCTCCGCGGCCCACGACCCGTTCAAGTCGGCTTTGTCCTGTCAGTGTAAATCGTTTACATTGCCCTAACAACCGGGCGGGGCGCGGCGGCAAGCGGGTCAGGCGCCGAGGCCCGAGCGGTCGGGCGGACCGGGGCTTGCCCTGCAACCGGTCACGATAGCTTGGCGTTCGGCCACACAGGCGGATGGCGACGATGTTGACCATGAGACCGGCCAGGGCGGGGGAATACGAGCGGGTAGTGAGCTTCCTCGAAGGACACTTCGGCGCGCTGCCCGGGACGTTCATCCGTATGTCCCACATCTACACCCGGAAACCGTCGGTGATCGGCCAGACCTATCTGGCCTTGCGAGGTGAGGAGCTCGTGGGCGCCTACGGCATCTTCCCGCGCCGGCTCCGCGTGGGCGCTGCCGAGTTGGCGGCCGCCGGCATCGGAGGGGTCTGCACGCATCGCCGACACCGCGGACAGGGCATCATGACCTTCATGATCCAGACCGGCGATGCGATCATGCAAAAGACCGGCACCGACGTCGCCGCGCTGGGCGGCAATCGGTTCCGGTACGGACGGTTCGGCTGGGACGGGGGCGGACGGCGGTACCAGTTCCGCCTGACGCCGCGAAGCCTGGAGCGCAATGGCGTCCGACCCGCGCCCGCACGGGCCTGTCTACCGTCCAAGGATCTCGCCAGGCTTCGCCGCGCGCACGACGCGCTACAGTACAGGCTGGTCCGGCCGAAGGCGTACTTTCAGCGGATCGTCGGCCAGCCAGATCACCACGTCGTCGTGTCGGATCGCACCGGGTGCTTTGCCTACGCGATCTACCGTCAGCCGGACCACCTCCTCGAGGTCGCCGGCCATCCCGACGGACTCGGCGCGATCGCCTGGCGACTGCTGACCCGACACGGTCTGGACCACGTCAACGTCGAGACCGGACCGGAGGACAGCGACCTGTTCCGTTGGTTGGTCCGCTGTGGGGATTATTCGCGGCCGCACATCTCCGCCAGTTGGCAGATCAGGATCATCCGGCTGGCCTCGACGCTGCACAAGCTGCTTCCCGAGATCCGCCGCCGCGCCCCCCGGGCCCTGCCGGACGGTCGCATCACCCTGGTGATGCGCGACAGCGATCAATCGGCGACGCTACGGTACGGGCGCCGCTTTGCCGTGGAACACCGGCCGTGCGCCGCACGATTGGTCCTGAGTGATATGGAGATGACGCGGCTGATCCTCGGCCCGTTCCCCGTGGGTCGGGCATTCGGGTTGACCGGTCGGTCGACGGTCCTGGACCATCTCCTGCCCGTGTCCTGGCACTGGCCCATCCTCGATCACGTCTAGATCGTCGCGCCGCTCGCTTGAACCCAGGCATCGGCACGGGGCGAAGACCGCGATCGCGTCCGCGGCGCGCCCCGATGCCCGACCGCCCCCTCCGCCCAGCGAGCGCAAATCGGGCGAGTATGGGACTTGACAGGACTCCGGCTCGGGTCCCACAATCCTGCCGCCTCAAGCCAGCGGGGAAACGACGACCATGCGGACGTCCGTGATATTGACTGCGGTGATGGCGATGTCACTGCTTGAGAGCGCCGGTCGCGGGGGCTCCGGCACGCAGCCACATCGGGCCCACTCGGCCGGTTTGGTCGAGCAGGACCCGGCTTTGCAAGCATTGTGCGCGCGACGGCTGGCCGTCCAGTGGGAAGACCTTTCCGCGGCTGAAGCCTTAGCCGATCTGGCCAACCGGCTCGGCCAGCCCATCTGGACGTCAGACAACGTGCGTCAGCAGGCCAGCCAGACCCGTGTCCGCCTGGTGGCGAGGCACCTGACCGGCGACCAGGCCCTCAGCGCCCTGTGCCGACTGGCCGCATGGGACTGGACCTGGACCGACGGCGCGATCGCGGTGACGGTGGCTTCGCACACGCCGAGCGGGTGGCGGATGCGTTCGGCGGCGCTTCGGTCGCACGTCGTGCGCGAACGTCCCCAACGTGCCCGCGTGTCCGCGAGGGAAGCGACGGCCGATCTCGATCTGGTCGACGCCACCGCCACGGCCGCCGCCGCGCGGCTGACCGAAGCCTACGGACTGAACCTCTGGTTGCCCGAGCCCGTGCGAAACCGCCAGGTCCTGATCACCCTCCGGGGCCAGTCCATGCCCGCGGCCGACGCCGTCGCCGGGCTCGCCCGCCAGCTCGGGACCCAGCCCGTGGAGGCGGACGGGGTGGTCTGGCTCTTGTCGGATGACCTGGCCGGGACGTTCGGCAACGCACGACCAACCACCGCGCCGACGGGAAAGGTGGTGGTCTCGGCCGGGCCCAAACGGAGGTGGACCACGCTGCGAGCCGGTGCGGTGACGGCCGAGGGGTGGTCCGATGAGATCGGCGCTGTCCGGCGGTGGCGCGAACGACGCGCCGATGTTGACGGCGAACGGACGGAGGAACCCGGGACCTCCGATCCGCCCTAAACCCGCCGGATCAAGCATGTTGCGAACGACAAGGGCTTTCAGGGCCGGGAGAGGCAAATTCCCCTTGACCAAGTCCCGGCAGGTACTACACTTGAATACGCGCTGATAGGGTGCAAGCCGGAGGACCCATGAGCGATGGCTGAGTCAGATTTCGATCAGTTGGAGCTGGCCAGTTCTTCCACCTACGCGGATTTCGTCCCGGTGGTCTTCGCGACCACCCCCGAGGAGGCGGGGCGGATCAGGGCCTTGCTCGAAAGATGTGACATCCCGACGCTTATCGAGACCGAGACCCCCGAGCCGACCGATGCCCCCAACGCGTCCTATGGGATCCCGGTGTTGGTTCCCACCGAGGTGTTCGACGAAGCCACCGAGATCCTGGCCGTGCTGGATGACGATGAGGACGAGATCGACGAAGACACCAAGGACGAGGACGACGTCGACGACGACCTTGACGACGATTACGATGACGAAGACGATGACGACGACGATTTCGACGACGAGGACGACGAGGACTTCTTCGACGACGATGACGAAGACGATGACCTGTGAGAGCGGGTCGGTCCCGTTCGTGGGGAATCGCTCGGGGCAAGTTGCGAGCATCGGCATGGATGACGTGTATACCGGCCCGGAACGCCGGGGAGCTGCGGATCGCCGTTCGAGTGTGGACCGCCGCAAGTCGGTGGCGGATCGCCGCAGCGGCATGGAACGCCGCCGAGGGCCTGGGCGGCGACGTAGCGACCAGCGACGCAGCGCCGAAGAAGGCGAGATGAATGACGAGCAGTTCGCGTTCATCATGGCCATCGACGAGTACAAACGCGTCAACAGCAGGCCTTTTCCTACTTGGACAGAGGTGTTGGAGGTCGTCAAGCACCTGGGGTATCGCAAGGTGGCGCCCGTCGGCGAGCACATCGACAGGACAACCGACGACGAGACGGAGACCCCGGACTTCGAGTGACACGTAAAAAATGTCGCGCCGCGGGACTGACAGAATCGCGCCAAGGGTGGTAGAATAACGAGTGAACGCCAGGCCCGGCGCCGGCCGATAGCAGGGATATGAACGCATACGAACAAGCCGTCTTCTTGCTCCGCCTCGTGATTAACGTCGCGCCGGTGGCGGTCTACTTCCTGGCCCTGGGCCTGGTGAATACGCAGGACCGTCCTCGGTTGGTGAGCGGGCGAAGCGACTTTGTCGCGCTGACCGTGGTGTTCGTACCCGTCCTGGTCTGGCCCGTGCCGGTCCTGATCCAATCGGGGCTGTGGTGGGTGGTCCTGGCCGGCCTGTGCGTGGGTGGCGCGGTGTTCTGGTCGCTCCTGCCGGCCCGTTTGAGCAACTGGGTGGTCTACAACATCACCGAACGACGGTGCCGACGCATACTCAACGAGGCCTTGACGAGAACGGGCCTGGCCGCCAGCGAAGACGATCGCGGCATGACGGTCACCTCGAGAAACCTCCGCATCGATCTGAGCAGCTTCGGGCTCCTCAACAACGTCACGGTCTACTTCACACCCACTCGGGGAACCGTCGACGAACCCTTGCTCGCGCGGCTCCGCACGGAGTTCGAGGGGCAGCTCCGGACCGTCTCACTCCTGCCCTCTCCCACTGGGGCCTGCCTGGTCATGTTGGGCGTGAGCCTGCTGATCGTCCCGCTGTGGATGATGTCCAGGCACATGGACGCCATCGTCGAGATCTTCTCACGCCTGCTGTCGGCGTAGTCAGCCGATCCCCTTGTCCGCAACACGCCATACATCGGTGGCGTGGCCCGGTACCCTCGGCTCGCAGACGACAGACGAACGATCCGTCCGCGTCGGTAGTGGCGCACACCGTTGCCGCGGGTGCCCACGTCGCGGATCGAGATATGGCCGGTCTTCTCAAGCACCGGCGTTTGCGCGACGTGCCTGCTTGGCCTGACCCGTCTGCTCCGGCCGGGGCGTCCGGGTCATGGCGCTCGCCCGGCTGGCTCGGCGGCGCATCAAGTGCTCCAGCCGCTGCTGCGACTTGACGGTGATCTCGTCGAGGATCGTCTTGGGATCGCGCCCGCCGTAGAGCGCCTCCTCGACGCCCCGCTTGAGCAGCTCCATCAGGTAGCCCTGGGCCGGCATCAGCGTGCGGACGTGCGTCGAGTTCCTCACGATCTCATAGAACACCGACAAGTGCGGGTCGTCGCCGATCGTGTCGAAATACGGGCTGTGGCGGTAGGCGGGGAACTGGTGCATCTTCCGGCCCGTCGCCATCGTGCCCTCGGGCGAGGCGCACATCCAGCGGATGAACTCGAATGCTTCGTCGCTGGCGTCGGCCCCGCGCGGAATCGCCAGCGACCAGCCGCCGATCCAACTGTTCTTCTGCTCGCCGTCCGGCGGGGCGGGCATGAACGCGATGCCGTACTCGAGCGTCGGGGCGTAGCGCTTGATGTACCGCAGCCGCGTGATGTGCAGCGGCGAGATGGCCACCTTGCCCAGATAGAACGGATCGTTCGCCAGCCCTACGAAATTGCTCTGAAACGCGCTGACCTTCCGGACGTTGTACTGCCGCGCGTAGCTGACCATCCACTCCAGCGCCTTGACGACCTTCGAGTGATTGGCCGTCACGCGGCCGACCATCGTGGGCGACGCCTCCGGCGGTGGGATGAAGAAATCGCCGCCGAATGCATAGCCCCAACTGAAGATCGAGTTGTCGTACCCGTACCACGCCCAGGGGATCACGCCCATGCGGACGATCCGGCCCTGCTCGTCGATCTTCGTCAGCTTCCTGTTGAACGCATCGAGCTCGGCGATCGTCCGGGGGGGGCGGTTGGGGTCCAGGCCGACCTCGCGGAACGCCTTCTTGTTCCAGGCGAAACCGAAATTCGGGTCGGCCCCCCACGGTAGGGCATAGACCCGTCCGGCGAATCGGCTCTCCCGCCACCGCGGCAGCCAGAAATCCTTACCCGAGAGACCGGCCCCTCGGACGCGCTCGGTGATGTCGGCCAGCGCCCCGCGCGCCGCCCATTCGGCCAACTGCTGACCGTCGACGAACGACACGTCCGGCGCGGTCCCGCCGGCGATGGCCAGGAACAGCTTCTGGCTGCTGGTCAGGTTGTTGGCCGCGAACGTCAGCTTGACGCGGATCCGCGGGTGCGCCCGTTCGAACGCGTCGACGATCTCCCGCAGGGCCTTGGCCTCCTCGATGGGCCACGGGTACCAGCACTCGATCGTCTTGACGCCCTCGT
>Ga0180432_10008377_pt1 | contig 12903 bp, 13 predicted proteins | sample SS_ome_10_FD_132414 | JGI IMG/M metagenome (GOLD analysis project Ga0180432, IMG submission 132414) | Hypersaline lake sediment archaeal communities from the Salton Sea, California, USA - SS_1_MS_2 metaG | ecosystem: Environmental > Aquatic > Non-marine Saline and Alkaline > Hypersaline >...
CGGAATCCGCCGCGTCCACGCGGCACTCGCCCTCGGCGGCGGCGTTCCGGGCCGCGTCCAGCACGATGCCGGCGAAGGTCAGCCCCTCGCAGACCCGCGAGCGGATGCGCGGGGAGTGCTGGCCGATGCCGCCGGTGAAGACCAGGGCGTCGGCCCCGCCCAGCTCCACGAGGTAGGCGCCGACGTAGTCGCGGACGGCCGTGACGTAGACGTCGATGGCCGCCGCCGCCCGTTCGTCTCCGGCGGTCGCGGCGTTCTCGATGTCGCGCATGTCGCCGCTCGTCCCGCTCAGGGCCGCCAGCCCCGACCGCCCGCCCAGCTCCTCGAGCATCTCGTCCAGGCCCCTGCCGGTCTCGCGGGCGACGACGGCGAGGGCGAAGGGGTCGAAGTCGCCGACGCGCGTGGCCTGCGGGAGCCCCGACTGGGCCGAGAAGCCCATGCTGGTGGCCGCCGACCGCCCGTCGCGGATCGCGCAAACGCTGGAGGACCCGCCGAGGTGGCAGGCGATGACCCGTCGGGCGTCGGGGGCGAGTTCGCCCGTCCGCTCGGCCACGTACCGCAGCGAGGCCCCGTGGAAGCCGTACCGTCGCACGCCCCAGGACTCGGCCCATTCCGGCGGGCAGGCGTACAGCCGCCGGCGCGCCGGGATGGTGCGGTGGAAGCCCGTCTCGAAGGCCGCCACCAGCGGCGTGCCCGGCAGGGCGCCGCGGAAGCCGCGCATCGCCGCCACGTACGGCGGGTTGTGGGCCGGCGCCACCGGGGCGAAGTACTCCATCCTCCTCAGCACGTCCTCGTCCACGCGCGTCACCGGGGGCCCCTCCCCGCCCATCACGGCCTTGAAGGCCACGGCGTCGAGGGCGACCGCGTCGGGGAGGGCCCCGGCGTCGACCATCGCGGCCATGCAGGCCTCGACGGCCTGGGCGTGGTCGGCGCAGTCGCAGTCGCGCGGGGCCGGCTCGCGCCCGCCGGCCCGGACGGTCATCGTCCCGCCGGCCGAGCCGATGCGGTCCACCCCGCCCGAGGCCAGCTCCGCCTCGCCGTCGGCGAAGTCGAACAGCCGGAACTTGAAGCTCGTGGAGCCGATGTTGCACACGAGGACCTTCACGCTCGCTCCGCTGGGGCCCGGCAGCGGCGCCCGGGCGCCGCTACAGGAACACGCCGGTCAGCCCGTCGTGGGGGGCGGGGATGACGTGGGCGGCGAGGAGCTCGCCGACCTTGGCCGCCTCGGCCGCGCCGGCGTCCACCGCCGCCTTGACCGAACCGACGTCCCCGCGAACCAGGGTGGTGACGTACCCGCCGCCGATCTCGATGCGCTTCAGCAGCGTGACGTTGGCCGCCTTGCACATCGCGTCGGAGGCCTCCACCAGGCCGACGTAGCCCTTCGTCTCAATCATTCCCAGTGCTTCCATGGTCCGTCTCCTTGGGTCGCGCCCGCCTCAGCGCGACGCGCCCTTGCGGGCGCCGCCGGCGCCCTTGCGGGGCAGGGCCTGCTCGAGGTCGTCGTGCGGGCGGGGGATCACGTGCACGCTGACGACCTCCCCGACCTTCGCCGCCGCCGACGCGCCCGCGTCGGTGGCCGCCTTCACCGCCGCCACGTCCCCGCGAACGAACGACGTCACCATGCCCGAGCCGACCCGGTCCCACCCGATCAGCTCGACCCGGGCCGCCTTGCACATCGCGTCGGAGGCCTCGATGAGGGCCACCAGGCTCCGGGTCTCCACCATGCCCAGCGCTTGCAGCGCCATGTCCTGTCTCCTTCCGCAGGGGACGGGCGCTCGCGCCCGCCCGTTCATGCTCTCGTCACGCCAGCAGCTCCACCCGCCGCGCGTTCGGCAGGTCGCAGGAGTTGCCCTCGTCGGTGTCGATGTGGACCTCCAGCAGGAAACGCGGGTCCACCCGACAGAAGACCTGCTCCAGCACCACCGTGCAGTCGCTCTCGATCCGAAGGCGAACGTGCTGCCGGTCCTCGAATCCGTAATACCCGGCATCGGCCGGGGACATGTGCACGTGCCGCTCGGCCCGGATCACCCCGCGGGGCATCTCCAGCACGCCGGCCGGACCGATGACGATGCAGCCCGGGGTGCCCTCGATGTCCCCGGAGCGTCGCACCGGGGCGTCGATGCCCAGGGCGATGGCGTCCGTCCGCGCCACCTCCAACTGCGTCGCGTCGCGCGCCGGGCCCAGGATCCGCACCTTCTCGATCATCCGGCGGCGCGGGCCCAAAACGGTGACGGTCTGCTCGGCCGCGAACTCGCCCGGCTGGTAGAGCCAGCGGTAGACGGTCAGCTCGGCCCCGGGCCCGAACAGCCTCTCCAGATCTCCCTGACTGATGTGCATGTGGCGGGCGGAGATGTTCACGACCAGGTTGGGGCGGTAGGCGGCCCCCGCCGCGGGGGCCCCGTCGCCGACGGCCAGGCGCTCGCGCACGGCCTGGCGGACGATCCGCTCGAGCTGCTCCCGCGGCATGGGAATGCTCATGGTGGTCATGAGTCCCCTCCCGCCACGACGACGTTCACCTGGCGCCGCTTCAGCCACGCGGTCGTTTCCGCGTCCACGCCCGCGTCGGTCACCAGCAGGTCCACGTCCTCCCACCCGCAGAGGTGGGCGATGGCCCGCTTGCCGAACTTGGTGTGGTCGACGGCCAGGACGACCTCGTCGGCCACGGCGATCATCCGCCGCTCCACCGCGGTCATCATCTCGTTGACGTTGAACACCCCGTCCGGGTTGGCCGCCGCGCAGCTCATGACCACCCGGTCGGCCCGCAGGGCGCCGAGCATCTCCTCCGCCGCCGCCCCCAGGGCCACCCCCGTCCGCGGGTAGAGGTAGCCCCCCAGCAGCGTCACCTCGGTGTCGATCTCCCCGCCCAGCAGGGAAGCGATGGGCACGGAGTTGGTCACCACGCAGATCCGCCGGCCCGCCGTGGCCGCGGCGACCTGGTAGCAGGTGGTCCCTCCGTTCAGGATGATCACCTGGTTGTCCTCGACGGAGGCGGCGACGGTCGCGGCGATGGCACGCTTCTCGGCCGCCGCGGTGGCCTCCCGGTCGGCGAAGCCCAGCCTCGAGGCCGGCGGCTCGGCCACGCAGACCGCCCCCCCGTGCGTCCGCCGGATGCCCCCGCCCTGCTCCAGCGCCTCAAGGTCGCGCCGGATCGTGCTGTCAGAGACCGCCAGGGCGTCAGCCAGCTCGCCCAGAGACACAAAGCCCTTTTGAGAAATGATTTCCAGAGCGTGCTCCCGGCGTTCCGAGATGCCCACCTCAGTGGCCACGATAAGAATCCACCAGTGTACGCTCGCCTGCACGCACAGTATCGCGCAGACTGTGACTGAATGCAAGCATTTTCTGAGAAAAAATTTCCGCTACATCCCCGTCTTACCCATCTGCTCCAGAGTGGCCTGCAGCTTCATCAGGAAGTATTTCTCTTCCTGGACGAACCTCTCGGTCTTGGGTTTGGTCTGGCGGATGCGGACGTAGACCCGCGTCTTCGGCCGGGACGGCAGGGACGGCTCGGCCCTGAGCTTCAGCTCGTACTCGACCTCCTCCTCGCCCAGCCCGATCCGGCGGCTGGCGATGGTGAAGTCGTCCTCGTCGATCCTGGGCCGCCAGATGACGGTCTCGGCCAGGGCGGCCTGCCAGACCTGCTCGCGCGGATAGGGCAGGACGGCGGTGGTGTGGGTGCAGCCGGCGCCGGCCGCCGTCAGCACGCCGGCGGCGACGGCCGCCAGGATGGCCGGCGCGCCGCGGGGCATCAGCCGACTCCCTGGGCCACCTGCACGTAGGCCATGCGGACCTCGTACAGGGCGTTGTCCAGCAGCTTCTTCTCCTCCTCCGTGAGGTTCCCCCGCGTCTTCTCCTCCAGGACGCCGAGGGTGTCGATGTGGTGCTTGGCCAGGGGCAGGTCGAGGTACCGCTGTCCGCTCTTGGGGTCCTGCAGGCCCCCGAGGGCAAAGCGCACCTGCATCACCAGGCTCGAGACGAGGGTGGTGAAGCTCGCCGCGGGCAGCTCGCGCGATCGCCCGCCCGCCGCGCCGGTCCCCGCGCCGGCGCCCGCCGCCCGGCCGGACGTCTCCTGCTCGGCGAGCTTGGCCTTCTCGGCCTCGGCCTCGGCCTTCCAGTCCTCGTCGGTGACGATCTTGGGGGCCTCTTTCGACTTGTCGGCTTCGTCTTTGCCCATGTTCAGCGCTCCCGTCTGGTCCTCACACACATATCCGCCCGGCCGGCCGAACGCAAATGTTTCCCCCGCCGCGGTCCATCTCAGGCGCCCCAGATGCGGGGCATGCGCGTCGGTTCGGCCGCCAGGGTCGCCTGCATGAAGCGGTGCAGCAGCGTCCGCTTCAGCTCCGCCGCCCGCGGCTGGTGCCACAGGTTGTCGATCTCGCGGGGATCGGCGGCGAGGTCGAACAGCTCGCCGTCGTCGCCGGTGCGGTAGACGGTGATCTTGTACCGCTCATCCACGAATGTCCGCAGGTGCACGCGCGTCAGGGTATGCCGGTTCTCGCAGATGGCGTGATCGCGCGCGGGCCGGCCCTCGCACCAGGAGGGGAGCTGGTCGACCCCGGTCATGGTCCCGGGCGGCTCCTGCCCCGCCGCGGACAGGAACGTCGGCGCCAGGTCCACCAGGCTCTGGATGTCCTCGCTGACGGCCCCGCCGGGCACCCGCCCGGGCCAGCGGACGAGGAACGGCAGGCGGATCATCTCCTCGTAGTGGAACGCGCCCTTGGCCACGAGCCCGTGCTCGCCCAGAAAGTGCCCGTGGTCGGTGGTGAAGCACACGAGCGTGTTGTCGGCGACCCCGAGGCGGTCCAGGGCCTCCAGGATCCGCCCGATCTCCCGGTCCATCAGCGAGATCATCCCGTAGTAGCAGGCGATGTCCTGTCGCAATTGGGCCTCGTCGCGCCGGTGCGAATGGAACCCGTGCGCGCCGCGGTCCTCGGACGTGTAGTAGGAGAAGTCGGGCTCGGCCTCCTGCGTCAGGCCGAAGTGCCGGGGGTTCTTCGCGTGCTCCTCCGGCGTCAGCCGACCCGGGACCATGTCGGCCGGGTCGTACATGCTCGCCCAGGGCTCGGGAACCAGATAGGGCGGATGGGGGTCCTGGAAGCTGGCCCATGTGAAGAAGGGCCGGCCCTCCGCCAGCGACCGCTCGACGTGGGCGATGGTCCGCTCGGCGGTCCAGACGCTGTAGTGCAGCTCCTCCGGGAGCGTCCAGCTCCGCCGGTCGCGGACCCAGTACCGCCCGCCCTTGCGGGCCTCGGCCCTGCTCGGCCAAGGCTGGAAGTAGTCCAGCCAGTCGGTCAGGCCCTTGGCCTCCAGCCAGATGGCGTAGTGCTGACCGGCGTGGGACTCGTCGGCGTGGTTGCGGGCGACCTCCACGTGCTCGAACCCGTACCACGGGCCGTGGAAGCCCCGCCAGAAGTCCAGGTCGCGCATGAGGGGTTGGCACTCCAGGGACTCCATCCCCGGCCGGCTGGCCAGGGGCTGGAAGTGGGCCTTGCCGATGAGCGCGGTAGCGTAGCCGGCGGCGGCGAAGCGGTCGCCGACCACGGGCACGTCCTCGAAGAGCTTGGTGCCCAGCGACCAGGCCCCGTGCTGGGAGGGATACATGCCGGTGATGATGCTGGCCCGCGTGGGCGTGCAGGTGGGGTTGGGGCAGTAGGCGCGGGTGAAGCGCGTGCCCTCCCCCGCCAGGCGGTCCAGGGCGGGCGTGCGGATCCGCGGATTGGCCACTCCCAGCGTGTCGTAGTGCTGCTGGTCGGAGGTAATCAGCAGGATGTTGGGACGATCAGGCATCGTTGGCTCGCGGGTTCGTGGTTTCGCTGGTCAGTCGGCCCCGCGCGCGGGGGCGCGCCGCCGGCTGTCGGGCCGCCGTTACGTCTTCGCCCGCCCGAGGCCCTCCCCCGCCAGGTACGCGCAGCTCCGGCGGACCGCCTCGGTCATGTCGGTCCCGCACTCGTCCAGCTCGACGATGAGCCAGCGGAGGACGTCCTCGTCGGCGGCCTTGACCACCGCGGGGACGTCCATCTTCCCGGCGCCCACGGCGGTGTGGGGCTCGTCGCGGACCAGCGGCCCGTCCTTGACGTGCAGCAGGGGGACGCGCGCGGCGTGGCGGGCCAGCAGCGCCGGGACGTCCACCGCCCCGAAGTTCGCCGCCCAGTACACGTCGAGCTGGCTGAACATGTCCGGGACCTCGCGGAGGATCATCTCGTACGGCATCTCGCCGTCGGCGGTGTCGAACTCCCACCAGTGGTTGTGGTAGCCGAACCGCATGCCCGACTCGGCGGCCAGCGCCGCCGCCTGCCGCAGGCGCTCCACGCTCGCCTGCCGGGCGTCCGACGTCTCGAAGTCCTTCGGCCCCAGCCCCGACACGATCAGGTCCGTGCCCAGGGCCCCGGCCTCGTCCACCCGCTGGGCGATGCTGTCCTTCGACGGCAGCGGCCCGTGGGTCGAGCAGCAGACCAGCTCCAGGTCGTCGAGGACCTTGCGGGCCTCCTCGGGCTTCATCCCGTGCAGGCCGGCCGGCTCGACGCCGACGTAGCCCATCTTCGCCACGTCGGTCAGCACGCCGACGAAGTCGTCCCTGGCCCGCTCCCTCAACGAGTACAACTGCAGCGCGATCGGTTTCATGCCTGACGTCTCCTCAATCATCATCGGTTCCGGGTCCGCTCGACGAAAGCGGCGTAGTCCTCGGGGGTGTCGATGCCGGGCGAGGCCGACGCGACCGTCGCCACCACGATCCGCCGGCCTTGCTCCAGCGCCCGCAACTGCTCCAGCCGCTCGGCCCGCTCGGCCGGGGTGGGGGGCGTGCCGGCGTACTCCAGAAGGAACTTCTTCCGATAGGCGTACACGCCCAGGTGCAGCAGGTAGCTCACCGCGCCCGCGCCGTCCCGGTCGAAGGGGACCTTCGCACGGGAGAAGTACAGGGCCGACCCGTCCACGGCGCAGACGACCTTGACGTTGGCGGGGCTGTCGGCGGCCTCGGCGTCCAGCGGGGCCGCGAGCGTCGCCATGGGCGCCCCGCTCTCCACCAGCAGCGCCACCAGCCGGTCCACGTGTGCCGGGGCGATCTCCGGCTCGTCGCCCTGAATGTTGACGACGACGTCCTCGTCGTCGAGTGCAAGGGTCTCGGCCGCCTCGGCCAAGCGGTCGGTGCCGGTGGCGTGGTCGGGGCGGGTCATCACCGCCCGGCCGCCGAAGGCCTCGACCGCGGCGACGATCCGCGGGTCGTCGGTGGCCACGTACACGTCCTCGACCCGTCGTGCCCGGCCGACGGCCTCGACGACGTGCCGGATGAGCGGCTTGCCGGTCTCGGCCAGCAGGGGCTTGCCCGGCAGCCGGGTCGACCCGTACCGCGCCGGGATGATCGCCACCGTTCGCATCGCGCCTCTCTTGCCGCGGGGACCCGACGAGTGTATTTTCGGCCGCCCCGATTGCAACCACAAAGGCCGACCGCCGGCGGCCGCCCGCGCGGCCCGCCCGGCCGGCGGAGGCGCCGATGTCGCGACCGACCGATCACGCCAACCTCGACCTCGCCCGGCTTCATCTGGACGTCTGCTTCGGCCGGTCCGCAGGCAAGATCATCTGGCAGCCCCGAATCCAGTGCTGGTGGTCGGACAAGCGATTCCTCGCCCAGCCGCTGCCGGAGCCCTACGAGCACATGACCGAGGCGGAGATGTACCGCCACCTCGGCTGCTCCAACCGGCTGTATCACTACAACGCCTGCTTCGAGCGGGTGGAGGACCCGCGGGTCCGGGTCACCCGCCGACGCCTCGACGACGCCGACACCGAGACGATCTGGGAGACGCCCGTCGGCGCCCAGCGGGCGGTCGACCACCGCTCGCCCAACCACCGCAGCCTCGTCCACCGCAAGTGGGCCATCGCCGGTCCCGAGGACATGCGCGTCGCGGCCTGGCGCGAGGCCCGCGCCGCCTGGCGATGGAACGCCGAGACCTTCGAGAAGGTCCGCGCCGAGTGGGGCGACCTCGGCGCGCCGACCATGTACATGCCCCGCGTCACCGTCCAGGACCTGTACATCAACACCATGGGCGTCGAGCAGGCCATCTTCGCCCTGCACGACTGGCCGGGCAAGGTCGAGGCCTATTTCGAGGCCCTGAACGCCTCGCACGACCGGCTCATCGACGTCATCAACGCCTCGCCCATCCGGATCATCAACTTCGGCGACAACGTCCACGCCGGCACCCTCAGCCCGGACCTGTTCCGCCGCTACGTCCTGCCGGCCTACCGGCGCCGCTGCGAGCGACTCCACGCCGTCGGCAAGTTCGTCCACGCCCACTGGGACGGGGACTGCCGGCCCCTCCTGCCCTTCGCGCGAGACACCGGCCTGGACGGGATCGAGGCGATCACACCCCGGCCCCAGGGCGACGTCACCCTGGAGGAGACCCGAGACGCCCTCGGCGAGGAGATGTTCCTCCTCGACGGGATCCCGGCCATCTACTTCGACCGGACCTTCAGCGAGCGGGTGCTGGCCGACGGCGCCCGACGGGTCATCGACCTGTTCGCCCCCCGCCTCGTCCTGGGCATCAGCGACGAGATCTCCTCCACCGGCGACATCGAGCGCGTCCGCATCGTCGGCGACATCGTCGACGACTACAACGCCTCCGTCGGCTGACCGGCCGATCAGTCCTCCCACGTCGGATCCAGCAGGTGCAGGGCCGAGTCGGGCTCCACCGCCGACTGCGCCGTCATCGCCGCCTGGAAGAAAAGGTCCAGGCTGGCGTTCATGCTCGCCACCACCGACATCGCCGCGTCGAAGGACGCGATCCGCGACTGGAAGGTCAGCAGTTCCCCGGCGTGCGTCTGGAGGGCGTCGATGCCCCCGACCATGCGGTTGACCCCGGCGGCGAGGTCCGCCCGCGCCAGCCCGACGTCGAGGATGGCCGCGGAGAGGTTCCCCGGCAGGTCCGTCGGCACGTCCAGCAGGCTGACGTTCACCACCGCCTCCAGGTTGACCGTGGCCGTCGGGTCCGACCCGCTCAGGACCGCCTCGCCGCCGTAGGTGGTCTCGCTCACGGCGGCGCGGACCGCCGCGACCAGCTCCTGGTACTCCGCGTCCATCTCCGTCAGCTCCTCTGAGGTGTGTCCGCCGGAGAAGGCCCCATCGGCCAACTGCCGCATCCGACCGAGGTTATCGGCGATGACGACGAGGGCGGCGTCGGCCGTCCGGCATCGATCGATCTCCGCCTCGGTCGTCTCGATCTGGGCCCGAACGGCGGCGATGTCGCCCCGCAGCCGGCCGCTGAGCGTCGGGACCACCGAGACCCGCCCCACGTCGGTCACCAGGTCACGCGTCACCCGGTTCAGCAGCCCGTAGCTGGCGTTGACGTGCCGATAGGCCTTCCTCACCACGAGGTCGGCGTTCAGGTACACTCCCATGGGAAGCCCCTCCTCCGGTCGTCCGCTGCATCCTCTCGGCCGCACCCGCCTGCCCGACGGGCAGGTTACGATACGGACCGCTCCCCGGGCCGCGCCGACGCCGAGAAATTCGACCCGCCCTCCGCGGGCGGCCTTCCGCCCCACCGGGGCTTCTGCTACGATGCCGCCATGGCCGGCAAGCGAATCCTCATCCTGGCCAACCTGTCCAAGCCCGGGGCGGGCGAGGAGGTCGAGCGTCTGAAGCCCTGGTTCGCCGATCGCGCCGAGACGGTGGAGGTCGTCGACGGGCCGGGCGGCGGCGTCGGCGACGTCGAGGCCGACCTGTGCATCGTCTTCGGCGGCGACGGGACGCTCCTCGGCGCGGCCCGGGAGGTGGCCCCGTCGGGCGTCCCGCTGATGGGGGTGAACATGGGCAAGCTCGGGTTCCTGGCCGACTTCAGCGTCGAGCACATGCAGCGGCACCTCGACGACATCCTCGACGGGCGCATCCGACCCACCGAGCGGATGATGCTCCACGTCGCCCTCGCCGACGCCGGCGAGCCGTTCGAGTCCCTCGTCGCCAACGACATCGCCGTCACCGCCGGGGAGCCCTTCCGCATGATCGAGGTCAACGTGGTCCAGGGCGAGGAGGCGATCGCGACCTACCTCGGCGACGGGGTGGTGGTCGCCACGCCCACGGGCTCGACCGGGTACAACCTCTCGGCCGGGGGCCCGATCCTCGATCCCTCGCTGGAGGCGATGGTCGTCACACCCGTCGCGGCCCACACGCTGGCCATGCGCCCCATGGTCGTCCGCGGCGACCGGCCCATCCGCATCACGGCCAACCGTCTGAACCCGGGCTCGGCCCTGGTCGTCGACGGGCAGGTCTCACGCAAGCTCGACGAGGGCGCCGCCGTGGACATCCGACGGGCCGACTGCAACGCCCGCATCGTTCCCCACCCCGGGCGGAGCTTCTTCCGCCGGCTGACCAACAAGCTGCAGTGGGGCCGGAGCCCGCACCACACCTGACTCGATTGCGGACCTGCGCAATCGGGTCGCCCTATTCCGTCATGCTCAGCAGTCGCCGGCGCGCGCGGGCGATCCACCGGGCCGAGAACGGGAAGTCGTCGAAGCCGCGCAGCTCCGCCAGCAGGCGGTGGTCGCGCGGCAGGCCGACGGTCTGAAGCAACGCGAAGTCCTGCAGGCCCTCGGCGAAGACCTCCCAGCGGACCGAGTCGATGGGCCCGTCCGGGCCCGGATAGACCACGAACGGGTCGCCGTAGGCCCACCCCGGCGCCCGGCGGCCGTCGCTGACCGTGAACGGGTCGATCAGACGCCGCGTCTGGCTCTCGTACCAGTAGTTGTAGCCCCAGTGCAGGAACCCGCTCACACCCGTGCGGTACAGCAGCCACCCGGCCATGCGGACCTTCGACAGCGGCGTGTCCATCAGGCGGTTGAGGTACGTCCCCCGCGGTCCGCAGGCGAAGTACGCCCAGCAGTCGATACCGGCGCGCCGGAAGGCGTCCGCGGCCCGGATGTTCGCCACCGGCGTGTCCACCACCTTCTCGCGGGCGTAGGCGATCTCGCTCAGGGCGTCGATGACCTTCATCCACGGGGCCAGCTCGGCCAGCAGCCGGCGGGCGGCGGCGTAGCGGCGGCGCTGATCGTCGCCGTGCGGCTCGTCGGAGACGTGGAAGAAGCTGCGCCCGAGGATCCCCTCGCGCCGGCAGAAGCGCTCCAGCGCCGGCAGGTACGCCGACAGGAACGCCCGGTACGTCCGCCCCGTCGCGGGCGTGGCCGCCGGCCACAGCAGGCGCTCGTCCAGCCCCTGCCCGTGGTAGATGCGGATGGCGTGGGCGACGCCCCACTGCGTGAACAGGTGGTTGAACTCGAAGCGCCCGATGCCGCACCGCCGGGCCGTCCGCACCCACCGGCGCACGTCCCCGAAATCGAACCGGTAGCGGTCTCGGCCCGTCCGTCGGATCTTCACGAGCTGCGTGGGGCGCTTCACCCCGTCCAGCGGCGGGGTGAACGCCGGGACGTACAGCGTGTCCTGCCCGTGGGCGACCACGTTGCGGATGTACCGCTCGGCCAGCGGCCAGAACGCCCGCGACCACGGCGTCACGCCGTAGGCGTCGCACAGGGCGTCGGCGTAGAACCAGTGCGTCACGGGAAAGTTCCGACGGCGCTTCAGCACCACGTCGCGGACGTCGACGGTCAGCTCGACCCGCCGGGTCGTGCCGTCGGCGGCCGCGAGCAGGCGGACGGCCCTCGCCCCCGGCCGGCACGACCGCCCCACGCGGACGCTCACCCAGAAGGCCGTGGTCTCCCCGTCCCACAGCTCCGCCGACGGCCCGTCGAACAGCGGGTCGCCGACGTACCCCGGCAGACGGCCCTCGACGTGCCCGGCCGTCCGCGGGGTGTTGTGGTGCGGGACGGGCACGTAGCCGACGCGGCGGATGCGGACGGCCAGACCGTCGTCCGCCTCGGCCGAGACCCGCGCCCTCACCGGCCGGGGGGTCCCCGTCGCGCGCACGGCGAGCTGGCAGCTCACGCGCTCGCCCCGCGCCGCCGGCAGCGTCAGCGCGCCGGCCCCCGACGGGCGGTCGTCCGCTTGGATCCGGTGCAGCGAGTCCGTGATTCGCACCGACAGTCTCATCGCGCGTCATCATCTCCTTCCGCCCGGGGCGCGGCAACCGCAAAGCGCGCGCCGCCAAATCCCGGAAGCCGCGGCACACGCCCGCGCGGGCGCGGTTAACATTACCATGGCCGCGCCCCTCCCCGGGCGCCGGACCGCCGACTGAGGTAGCAGGTCATGACCGACAGACGACCCTCCCGTCGCGAGTTCCTCAAGGCCACGGCCGCCGTCGCCGGGGCGCCCTACGCGATCACCTCCGCCGCCCTGGGCGGCCCCGGGGGCACGCCCGCCGGCGATCGGATCGGGCTGGGCTTCATCGGCGTCGGGGGCATGGGCTCCGGGCACCTGTCGAGCTTCCTCGGGCGGCGCGAGTGCCGGGTGCTCGCCGTCGCCGACGTCGACGCCCGCCATCGCGATCGCGCCCGCCAGCGCGTCGAGCGCGCCTACGGGACCGGCAAGGGCGTCCTGTTCACCGGCGACTTCCGCGAGCTGATCGCCCGCGAGGACATCGACGGCGTCGTCACCGCGCTGCCCGACCACTGGCACGCCATCCCCGCCATCATGGCCATGAAGGCCGGCAAGGACGTCTACGGCGAGAAGCCCCTGAGCCTGACCGTCCGCGAGGGACGCGCCATGCTCGACGCCGCACGCCGCTACGGGCGCGTCTTCCAGACCGGCAGCCAGACCCGCTCCAACGGCTCGGTCCGCCACGTCTGCGAGCTGGTGCTCAACGGGCGGATCGGCAAGGTCAAGGAGATCTACGTCAACTGCGGCGGCCCGCCCCGCCCCTGCCGTCTCCCCGCCGAGGCCGTCCCCGACTACCTCGACTGGGAGATGTGGGTCGGCCCGGGTCCGATGCGCCCTTACCACCACGGGCTGCACCCGTACTCCTGGCGGTCGTA
>Ga0180432_10008379_pt1 | contig 12902 bp, 10 predicted proteins | sample SS_ome_10_FD_132414 | JGI IMG/M metagenome (GOLD analysis project Ga0180432, IMG submission 132414) | Hypersaline lake sediment archaeal communities from the Salton Sea, California, USA - SS_1_MS_2 metaG | ecosystem: Environmental > Aquatic > Non-marine Saline and Alkaline > Hypersaline >...
GCAGGATGGTACCAAGGCGCACCTGTCCCAACGAATCAGTGGTCCGGCTTTCGGGCGCAAACGGTTCACCGACCCTTTGATAAAAAACCGTGGCCTCGGGCACTCCGTCTTCCCAACCCAGCGCCTCCGCCAGGGCCGAGTCCTCGAGAGTGACTCGGAAGGTGACGCCGGCGGAGCTGTCTGAAACATCAGGGTTCACGAGTCTGATGCCTGGGGTGTCGCAGGCAAAAAGGGTGATCACGGCCGTCATTGTGAACAACGTGTGGGAAGCGAGAGGAAGCCGGCCTTGGAACCGCCTATCGGCTGAGTTGGGAACGTCAGCCATCTGCGGCCTCGTGATCACAAAGACATGCATTATTGACCATCAGTACTCAATCCATCCCGGACTCCGCGCAGCAAGCTCAAAATCCCAGAATGAAACACCCACATCCTGCAGCAATGGAAAACCTCCCGGTCCGATTCGCAGGACCCTGCGTTGCGGCGAAATGCTCACGTCGAAGAACACCTCGTACTCCGGCTCCTCCAGCCGATCCAGGCTGCGGTGCACTTTGGTGGCGCAAGGGTCGAACTGATCGTAGGAAGGGCTCCAAATGCCCATGGTCACAACGTCGAGAATCGACTCTACGGGAATTCGCACCCAATCCGTGCCACCGAAAAACGGGAGTCGTTCGATAGGAAGGGAGGTTAGGTCAACCGCCTGGGCGAGGAAACATCCGTCGCTACAATTGATTGGCCTGTAATCCGTGCGTGGCCCCACCTCCGGCATATTTGCTACGTCGGGGTTGTCCACACCGGCCGGGTCTATGAATTCAAAATCAGCGCCTGTGAGATCGGGAAGGCTCGGGTGCACGACCGAATGGTCCACTGCATTTTGAGCGATGACCGCGGTTTCACCCGGCGCCAAGGGATAATCCGTGCCGCTGCCTGGGAATTGACGCAGATAAAACACCCACATGTCCTGTGGATCGTTCCTGTACGGTGCTGTCGATTCGCATGAGTTGACCCCGTCATTGTTGAGAGCGAAGCCCTTCCCCCACAACATGCCGTCGAGGTATACCGTCGTATCGCCGTTGTTGTACAACTCGAAGTACCCGAACGAATCGTAGCTAGGCCACAGCGAGCCAGCACCCTCATACCTGCCTCCGCCACGCAACTCATTTATCACAACCGAGCCGGCCCGGTCGGCGCGGAGTGTCAACTCCACCAACTGCGGCGGGTACACACTGCGAATGAGCCCGTCGCCGAACGCGCGGATTAAACCGCCCGTCGTCCCAGTCTCATCCTCCTGAAGAACTCGGTACGCGGCTAACCGGTATCGCCCCGGAAGCATGTCGCGAACAACCACGCTGCCGCTCGAATCGGCCTCGACAGCCCGAATGGGCGCCTCCCCCGAAATCCGGTGGTAGGATATCAAAGCCCCGGGCACTCCGTCTTCCCAACCCAGCGCTTCCGCCAGCGCCGAGTCCTCGAGAGTGACTCGGAAGGTGACGCCGGTAGAGCTGTCAGCAACATCGGGATTAACGAGTCTGATACCGCGTGTGTCGCAGCTCAGGATGGTCAACGCAAGCATTGCCGGCGCGCACAAAACGAAGTACGCACCAGAATGCCGACGCCGCGGTCTCCGCGCCATCAGTACTCGATCCACCCCGGGCTACGCGGAGCAAGCTGAAAATCCCAGAACGAAACACCCACATCCTGCAACAGTGGAAAACCTCCCGGTCCGATTCGCAGGACCCTGCGTTGCGGCGAAATGCTCACATCGTAGTACACCTCGTACTGCGGATCCTCCAGGCGATCCAAACTGCGGTGCACTTTGGTGGCGCATGGGTCGAACTGATCCATGGAAGGAGTCCAAATATCCGTGGTCACAACATCGAGAATCGACTCAACGGGAATTCGCAACCAATCCGTGCCATCGAAAAACGGGAGTCGTTCGATAGGAAGGGAGGCAAGGTCAACCGCCTGGGCGAGGAAACAACCTGCGCTGCAGCCCATTTCCAGCTGCGGCAATTCGCCCCTTGGGCCCACGTCCGCCACATTTGGAACGTCGGGGTTGTCCACACCGGCCGCGTATATGAACTCAAAATCAGCGCCCGTGAGATCGGGAAGGCTCGGATGCACGACCGAATGGTCCACTGCATTCTGTGCGATGACCGCGGTTTCACCCGGCGCCAACGGATAGTCCGTGCCGCTGCCCGGAAATTGACGGAGATGCCGCACCCACAAAACCTGTGGATCGTTCCGGTAAAGCGCCGTCGATGCGCATGAGTTGGCCCCCCTCCCGTCATTGTTGATGCCAAAGCCCTTCCCCCACAACATGCCGTCCAGGTAGACCGTCGTATCGCCATTGTTGTACACTTCGAAATAGCCAAACGAATCGTAGGCCGGCCATAGCGAGCCGGGCCCCTCGTACCTCCCTCCCTCACGGAACTCACTTATCACGACTTCCCCACGCCGGTCGGCGCGGAGCGTCAACTCCACCAACTGCGGCGGGTACACACTGCGAATGAGCCCGTCGCCGAACGCGCGGATTAAACCGCCTGTCGGACCGGTCTCATCCTCCTGAAGGACCCTGTATGCGGCCAATCGGTACCGCCCCGGAAGGATATTGAGGAGCAGACTGCCGTTCGAATCTGTCTCTGCCGTCCTAATCGGCGCCTCCCCCGAAATCCGGTGGTAGGATATCAGAGCCCCGGGCACTCCGTCTTCCCAACCCAACGCCTCCGCCAGCGCCGAGTCCTCGAGAGTGACTCGGAAAGTGGCGCCGCTGGCGCTGTCAGAGACATCAGGATTCACGAGCCTTATGCCGGGCGTGTCGCAGCTCAGGATGGTCAACGCAAGGATTGCCGGCGTGCACAAAACGAAGTACGCACAAGAACGCTGACGCCACGGTCTCCACACCATCAGTACTGAATCCATCCGGGGCTGCGCGGAGCAAGCTCAAAATCCCAGTATGAAACACCCACATCCTGCAGCAATGGAAAACCTCCCGGCCCCATCCGCAGAACTCTGCGTTGTGTCGACACGCTCACGTCGAAGAACACCTCGTACTCCGGCTCCTCCAGCCGATCCAGGCTGCGGTGCACTTTGGTGGCGCAAGGGTCGAACTGATCATATGTTGGCGTCCAGATATCCGTGGTCACAACGTCGAGAATTGACTCAACGGGAATTCGCATCCAATCCGTACCACCGAAGAACGGGAGTCGTTCGGTAGCAAGGGAGGCAAGATCTGCCGCCTCGGCGAGGAAACAACCGCTGCCGCAACCCACATCCAAGAAGAAGGGGATACCTGTTGGGCCCACATCCGGCAAATTTGGAACGTCGGGGTTATCCGCACCGGCCAGGGATATGCACTCAAAATCAGCGCCCGTGAGATCGGGGAAGCTCGGATGCACGACCGAATGGTCCACTGCATTCTGTGCGATGACCGCGGTTTCACCCGGCGCCAACGGATAGTCCGTGCCGCTGCCCGGAAATTGACGGAGATACCGCACCCACATGTCCTGTGGATCGTTCCTGTAAAGCGCCGTCGATGCGCATGAGTTGGCCCCCCTCCCGTCATTGTTGATGCCAAAGCCCTTCCCCCACAGCATGCCGTCCAGGTAGACCGTCGTATCGCTGCTGTTGTATAACTCGATGTACCCGCCCCAGTCGTATTCGGGGTATATGGAACCGGGCCCCAGGTACAAGGATTCATCGCGGACCTCACTTATCACGACCGATCCGGCCCAGTCGGCGCGGAGTGTCAACTCCACTGACTGCGGCGGGTACACACTGCGAATGAGCCCGTCGCCGAACGCGCGGATTAAACCGCCTGTCGGCTCAGTCTCATCCTTCAGAAGGACTCTGAATGCGGCCAATCGGTACCGCCCGGGAAGCATGTCGTGAAGGACCACGCTACCCTTCGAATCTGTCTCGGCAGTCCGAATGGGCGCCTCCCCCGAAATCCGGTGGTAGGATATCAAAGCCCCGGGCACTCCCTCTTCCCAACCCAGCGCTCCCGCCAGCGCCGAGTCCTCTAGAGTGACTCGGAAGGTGACGCCGGTGGAGCTATCAGAGGCAGCAGGATTCACGAGTCTGATTCCTGGAGTGTCGCAGCTCAGGAAAGCTACCGCCAGGATTGCCGGTACCCACAATGGTGAGTACGCATTAGAACGCCGACGCCGCAGCCTCCACGCAAGTCGGTTTGGCAAGTGTGTTCTCACCGCCCTCGATGCAATCCGATGACTATTAGAGATGACGGTACTCCTCGTTCCCCCAATAGACACAGTGAGTCAGAGTACGCCACATGTATAACGAATGAGTGGCAGAGAATGTAGCGCATGATCCGTTCATTATCGGGATTCGGCACGACCTCGCCGATGGGCATTGCTACTGTTTGCGCCTCTGAATCGTTCTACTTTGTGAGTGTGGGATACGATCCGCCGATCTTAACTGAAGCCAAGGACGTTTCCGGGATGGATGTCGACGCAGTGTTCCTAAAGCACCAGTCCGAACTACTGGGGTATCTCACGCGGTACACCGGTGATCCGGAATTCGCTGCTGATGCCGTTCAGGACGTATACATCCGCTTGAAAACCTCGCCGCCTAGGAGCGACAGCAACCTGCGCGCTTGGCTGTACATAGTCGCAACCAACGTGGTGCGTGATCGCTGGAAGAAGCGAGAGGTGCGGGTGGAGCAGCTGCCCGACCTGTCGCGACGCCCTGCAACCAGCGACACGGCACCCGATCCACACGCGGAAGTCGAGCGACTCGAGCGCGTCCAACTCGCACACCAAATTCTGGCGAAGGCATCCGACAGAGAGAGAACGATCTTGCTCATGTGGGTGGAGGGATTCTCACACCGCGAAATCGCCGATGCGGTCGGTACGACGAGAGGCACCATCAGTCCCACAATAGCCCGAGCGCTCAAGAAATTGTCGAAGCAGATAGACCAGTTTATGGGGGAGGACGTCCCATGATTCTGTCAACGGACCTGGACGGCCAACATCTGGAAGATGGAGACGTGATCAAGCTGCGGGACGGCGAATGCTCGTACACCGAGGAACGAGCGCTCCGCAGACACCTTGACATCTGTTCCGCGTGCAGGGAAAACGCCGAGCGCATCGAAACACTCGCCGACGGCTTTTGGGCCGCGGCGGAAGCGATCGGGCACCCCACATCGGTCGAGTTGCCAAATCAGAAAGCTGGGAGGGAAATGCTCCGGCGGGGTGAGTTTGCCGCAACCGTACCGTGGCACGCGCGGCGAGCACCCCGCGTGGCTGCCGTCATTGCTCTCGTGACCGCACTTGCCCTCACGACTGATCCCGCACGGGCACTGGCCGCAGCCGGTTGGCAAGCCATCAAAACTCTCTTTGTGGGTGCGCCGCCGGCAGAGAACCAAATACAACAGACAACCTCACTCGTATCCTTTGCCCCGAGGGGCGAAGAGTTCCTGATCGATTTCGTGCACACGCAGTCGCTCGGCACTCTCACAGTGGTCGTAGATACGTCGGAGTCCGCATCGGCCCGGGTGTTGGGCGGCGACGGTCAGGACGAGATGATCGTGCTTCAGGCAGGGCTCAGGATCCGGAACAAGACCGTATCCACAGCCAGCTACGAGCTCCGCCTGCCGGCATTCCTCAGGGACGTCGAGGTTCGCGTTGCCGGCCGGACCGTAGCCAGCTTCTCCACCGCGGGAATGACCGGTGCGGCACGGTGGGAGGTGGATCTGACGGGGCGGGGTGGTGGGTAAAGGGGAGTGATGACCGAGGTCTTCGCAACAGAGGGCATTGATTGACGGGCGACTACACCTCGACTCGTACCTGCGCATCACCGAAACTTTTTTTATGAAGCGCATTAGGTACATCATGGACGGCACACCATGACAAATGAACCGATACACTCGAACCGATTCGGTGCTATCCATGCTCCTTCTTGATTTCCACCCTGCAACCATCCGGGTCCTCCAGAACGATGGCTGAGACCGGGTCACCATGCTGCTCGACAATCTCGACGCCTTTGCTGATTAGCTCATCGGCACATGCTTGAATGTCCTCGGCGTAGAAGGAGATGGAGATCTTGCCCGGGAAATGTGGTGACTTGATGACATCGAGATCCGGGATGCCGGAGCCGAATACCTTCAGGCCATGTTCGTCCACGTACGTCTCGAGGCCGAGTTGTTCGCAATAGAATTGCTTTGAGGCTTCTGGGTTGTCCGAGTGGAGTTCGATCTCTAACAGACGCAGTTTCATGATGTCTCCTCTGGGCGCTAGGCTGCTGCGCCTTCCACCCAACTAGGACGTCAAACTCGCAGGATCGATCTTGAAGAAATCGACCAGTAGCGCATATAGCTCAGGCTGAGCCTTGCGCAACCTGGTCGGTTTTTCAAAAAACGCCTCGGTCGCGACTGCAAAGAACTCCGCGCGATTCTCAGCTCCATAGGGATCGAGTACCGTCGACTCGCCACGCTCAACCCGAGCAAGATGGTTAGCAAACTGAGTCGACACGAGACGGGCCCACGCCCCATAGGCCGACACGGATTCCACCACGGGAATGCCGTCGAGACTGCCGTCCTCGGCGTCGAGCATGTGTGCAAACTCATGAAGAATCACGTTCTCGCCATCTGACGACACTCGAGTGTCTTGTTCAATCGCATCCCATCCCAATACCACAACCCCGGAAGTCCAGGCCTGCCCGCGAAGTGGAACTTCAGGGCGGACAACTTGGCCCGAATACGGCAACTCGACCGTCTTTGGGACGAACGCCGACGGATACACCAGGACGCGCCGCACTCGGGTGTACTTGGGATAAGGCATCCCCAACAACAGGAGGCAGGCCTGGGCCGCGATCGTCACCTGGATTTCTTCGGTTACCTCGAGACCTAAACACCCTTCAATCGGCACGTCTCTCAGAAAGAGCTGCATGAGCCGGGCGAGTCGTTCCTGGTCAGGAGCTGAGAGATGGGCGGCGAGGGGCACCTTCTCAGCAATCAACTTCGGCCAACCTACCGGAATCGGATCCGTCGGAAGGCGAACGGAACTACCGAACAGCCGGGAGAGCAGCGAGCCCAGAGCTGTGGTTAAACGGCCCATACGGTTTCCCGTACCATCCTTCCGTGGTCAATCATAGGACTCATCGCACTATCGCAACACCTTTACTTCCAGATACGTGGCGTGCTGCGGCGAGTGGTGGACGCGGTGTGTAGCCTCCACAAAGTCCTCCGCCGACGCCTCGAAGATGTTGTCCACGTACTTCTGTGGATTGCGGTCGAACAAGGGGAACCAGGTGCTCTGTATCTGCACCATTACCCGATGTCCTTGCTTGAACGTGTGCATGACGTCCTGCAACGGCAGTGTCACGCTGGTAACCTCTCCCGGAACGAATGGCTCGGGGTGCTCGTAGCTGTTTCTGAAGCGGCCGCGGATAATCTCACTGCGCACCATCTGTTGATACCCCGACAGCTGGATGTGCCGAGGCGTGTACTCGCCGTTCTGCTCGTCGTCGGGATATACGTCGATCAACTTGACCACCCAGTCCGCGTCGGTCCCGGTAGTTGACACCAGGAGATGCGCCACGATGTCGCCCGCAAGTGTGACGTCGTCGCTCAGGATCTCTGTCTGGAACTCGATGACATCGGGCCGCCGCTCGGCAAATCGCTGGTCGTCCGTCATGTACTTCTGGGGTGTTATGACGAATCGAGTCTCGTCCGTGTAAGGAACCGGCTCGTTCGGGTCGCTGACGTACTCGGTGAACTCCGCTTCACCCGCGGCAGGAGCGTTCTGGGACAGAAGTTCGTTGGCGCGGAGGTAGTAGCGTGTCGTTTGTGCAGAGTTCGGAGGCCATTCCGCGAACTCTCCCCACTCCTTCTCACCGGTATCGAAGACGAGCGCCTCGAAATCGGGTGGATCGCCTTCCCCCTTCAAGAAATGGCGGAAGAACGGTGCCTCCACCTCGCGCTGGTACCAGTCCGATATGTCGTCTCCAAAGTGGATGTTGCCCACGATGTTGGGACCCTCAGCCGTGAGTTCGCCAAGGTTCGTGGTCGCTAGCTCGGTGTTTGGAGGAACGTTGAATGCCCAACCTCCGTGGCTCCACGGTCCCATTACCAGTACGTTGTAGATGTTCGGATTCTCTCGCTCGAGCTTTCGGTAGATATTCAGCGGCCCGTAGAGGTCCTCGGCGTCGAACCAACCTCCAACAGTCATCACGGCGTGGTTCACCGAGGTGAGGTGTGGGAGGATGTTCCGAGCCTGCCAGAAATCATCGTAGTTGGGATGCTCCGCAAGCTGCTGCCAGAAGAAGTTGTCTTCACCGTAATATCGACTCGAGTTTCGGAGCGGGCCCAAATCCATGTAGAACTTGAAGCCGTCAGGGGTGTGCGGTTCCACCAGCGAGAACCAGTCCTGCTCCTCCAGCCCTTGTTTCTGATATGCGAACACCGGCGTGATGAGCCAGTAACTCAGCGTGTACGCGCCGTGATGGTGAAAATCGTCGAAGAAAAAGTCGGCTATCGGCGCCTGCGGCGACGATGCAACCAAGGCAGGGTGTGCCTCCGGGAGAGCGGCGGCGGTGTAGAAGCCGGGATACGAGATACCCCACTGGCCCACTTTCCCGTTGTGTCCCCTTACGTTCTCGAGCAGCCATTCGATGGTGTCGTATGTGTCGGAACTCTCGTCGATGTCTGCGTCGCCGGGAACGTGCGGTCGCATGTTGTCATACTGTCCCTCGGACATGTAACGTCCACGCACATCTTGACAGACGAATATGTAGCCCTCGTCGAGAAGGTAGCGGGAGGGGTGTACGAAGGGGGGATAGCTGTCCGCTCCGTACGGACCGCAGCTGTAAGGAGTGCGGTACAACAGGAATGGATACGTTCGAGACCCGTCCGTGGGAGTGTATACCGCGGTGAACAGCTCGACACCATCTCTCATTGGGATGCGGTACTCGTGCTCTGCATAACTCTCAGCAACGTCGACGGCGGGTGCTCGTTGCGCTGCTGCGTGGCCGTTGGTGGCACATGCACTGAGCAACAGGGTGGAGGTCAGCAGCAATCCCAGTCGTTTCGCGCGTAGGTTCATGGTCCGCGGTCTCCTCGGGGCTGTCGTGGGTTTGCGGAATCGGTGAGCCGCTGCGAACGCTCTATCTCGCATTCACAGGGGCGAATTACGAGGGCAAACATGGCTCGCGGGAAACGCTCCCGCAAGAAGGCCGTCGCGGTTGTCGACAATAGTCAGGCGACTGGGGCTAGTCCCAATCGTCGACGGCCATCATTGTCTCACCCAGTCGGGTCCGGCCAGGGAAGAGATAGCCCGCAAATCATCCGGCGGGTTTAGTTGCAGCCGTATCGTCTTTTCCAAGGAAGCGCCAAGCCACCTCTTGGTGTCTGTCGGCTCTCCTAGCAAGGCCAGCAAATCCTCATCCAATTCCTGCCTTGGCGCGAGGCCGCCGCAGTATACTCTCAATGTATTAGAGACGACTTCCATCCGCTGACGAATCGGTACGAGCGTGATGTTCCTGCCGCATGCCGCCAATGGTTTGTCTGGCTCGAGCTTCCCGCCAATCGCCTCGAGGACGATCTGCAGGTTCTCCACAAATCTCCAGTGGCAGGGCATCAGCATATCGATGGCAAGGCCCAATGAGAGTGCCGCCTGCTGCCCATTGTCGGTGTCGTGAATCATCGTTCTGACTGTCGTCAGCCAGAAATCTTCATGCTGCTCGTAGTGCTCTGGGCAATCATTCAGGTAGGCGCATTCATATTCGCCACCACCTAAAAGAAGCCACACGTAATGGGCCGTAGGGTCTTCATACGACTGCGGCCAGTGTATGGCACTGCGGATCTTTTCAATCACCCGTTGAACCTGCCATTCCTTGAGCGGGGAGCGCTCTCCAAGGCAGGCAAGAAGTTGAGACGCCGGCACGATGCCGATAGACAGGTCTGCCTTTGCACTCGGACGTCCCGCACACCATGCCGCAAGGGCAGCGCAGGCGTTCTGCCAGACTTCTTCAGCGGGGTGGAGCTGACCGGGTGAACGCGTGCCCAACCCCTTGGTCGTCTCTCCTGTACCGATGGCTTCGACGATGTTCTCGACCCAACGCTCGGCTTTGTGATGGCACAGCTCTAGGCTGGAAATGAGTTCGCGGATTTGCGTAATGTTTGGATCGTTGGGAGCTAGGTGGTCTTCCAGTTCGTCAATGGCCAAAATCTCAGCGTCGGCTTCCAGGGCGCAGTTTCGCCACCATGGACGAAGAGATGTTGTCATGTGATCTATCCTCTGGGGCTCCGATTGCAGATCTCTGTAGTCTGCGACCCAAGCGGAATCACCTGGCACCTCGTTCAGCGCATGACCGTTACGGGGCGTTCATCCATCACTCGCTCCACGATGCCCCGAAATCCGCCGAGGCTTTCCGACGCGCCGCACTCGAGGCGTTCGTGGGGCGAGATATGGTAGCGCGCTCTTAGGTGGGTGTCTTTTGACCCCCAAAGTACTTCATGAACTGGACTCTTTCATACACGGCAGGATCGTCGCTCGCGTCCTGACTCATCTTCCCGCGGAAATCGCCGATCTCTCCATAGTCGTGTTTGTCCATCCACGCCTCGACTTCACCCAGCATCTTATTGATGTGGCCGGCGCCGTTCTTGTACAGAGCGGACACTACCTGAACGGCCTGCGCACCTGCCAGCAGCTGCTTGATGACCGCCGTGCCGTCGTGAACCCCCGTGGAAGCAATCAGGTCACAATCCACCTTTTGAGACATCAGGGCAATCCAACGCAGCGATATGGGCAGATCGCCGGGTGTGCTGAAAACATTGGTTGACTTCACTTCGAGCTTGTCGATGTCGAAGTCAGGGCTGAAAAACCGGTTGAAGAGCACCAATCCCGCTACCCCTTCACGGGAGAGTTTCTGAATCGTCGAGCCGAGGCATGAGAAGTAGTAGCTGATCTTGAGTGTCAGCGGAATGTTGACCTTTTCTTTAACCTTCTCAATGACTTTGAAGTAGGCATGCTCCATGTCCTCCGCGTTGCAGTCCAGCTTCGTCGGCAGGAAGAACATGTTCAACTCGAGGGCGTCCGCACCTGCGGCCTCGAGGCGATTTACGTAGAAGCTCCACTCGTGAGAATACGTGCAGTTAACGCTCGCTATGATCGGAATCGATACGGATTTTTTTGCTTCCTCGATCAAGGCCGCGTATTTGTCGATATTCTCGCCCCTGAGATGATAGTCATAGTAATCGAATCGCTCTGTGTTGAGGCCTTTTTCGAGCGCCTTTTTCATCGCATCGTCCATCTCTTGGACGATCTCCTCCTCGAAAACGGACTTGAGCACTACGGCTCCCGCTCCTCCATCTTCGAGTTGCTTCACGCCCTTTAGGGAACCACTCATTCCGGAGCTTCCCGCGATGATCGGGTTCTTCAAATTCAGGCCAAACAGTTTTGTCGAGAGGTCTGCCACTTTAGAATCTCCTTGTTTCTTTGTTGGGTCGCTTTTCAACTCAAGACCCGACGAGCATCATACGGGCATGGAACACCCCAGTCAATCGCTAGCTACTATCAATTGGGGAATGCTGCCGTTTCTTGCCCTTCCCGCCACCACAAACATCGGCAAACACTTCGAGTATGAGCTTCTGATCGATTCAGTGGACTCTAGCGATTTGAAATGCCGCCTCTCGCCCCACCGCCTGCCACCCGGAGGCGTGAATGTAAGGCAAAGAAGAATATCCTCGCACGGACGGAGATTCGAGGTGGGCCGCCGATTCTTGCCGTGCGCTGCTTCGTGTTGAATGCTATCATGAGCGGAGTTTACCTAACGGGGGGGCGGCCATGCGGCGGTTGCAGCATCCCTTAGCCACTGAGGGGCAACCCACCACCCGACCAGTAAGTACACAATAGTACCGACCGTCACAGGAAGTATCGCGTTGATGGGACTCGATATTGGCAGCAGCGTCATGGGCCAAGCAGCGACAACGCTCGCGCCTGTCGGCAGACAGATCCAACCCAGAGGCCGCATGATCCTGACTATGGCCCCTTCGTCGAGGCCGGAGAACGTAACGGGAAGCGTGATTGTCAAGGCGACGATGTACGCACCGGGTATTCCGATGAACCCGAACACCAACACTGCTGGGATGCTCAGGAAGAGAACGGCAACGGTTCGATACAACGCTCGTCTGGCGGCCAATCCGACGAGGCCCAGCGCGTTCATTGACATAGAGACTACCCACACTATCACGTCCAACGCCGTGGCGAATGCGAACAACACGAGTGCAGGCACGGCAGGAGACCATTTGCCAGTGTATATCCATTCCACGAGCGCCGGCCCTGACACCGCTAGCACGGCAAACCACAACCCGGCGGGCAATAGCAGATAGGTCAAATATCGGACGATTATGGTTTCCACCTCATCCTTGTCATTTTGGATTCGCGACAGGTGAGAGAATGTGACCCGCATGACGTTGTCGACGAGCATCAGTGGCTTCTTGCCATGCGCCGCGCTCCACGACAAGAACCCGACCGCCTGAGGTCCCAGCAAAACAGCCACCAGGGTTGGTGTGATCCAGCCTGCCATGTTATTGATGATATTGCCGATCTGGAACGGAAGCCCAAACCTTAAGATTCCCTTAGCGATCTTCCTGTCGAATGCGAACCGCACTGTCCACGGTGCGGCCCGGAACACGAGCGTGGCTCCGATGAATCCCCGTGCGAGCGTTGCCCAGACGAAGCTCCAGACTCCAAACCCGGCCAATGCCAACCCGATGGCAATGGACTGCCAGCAGATCGTCTCCACGACCTCGATCCACGCGAGTGGACGGTAGTGCAATCTTCGCTCGAGTTGGAGCACAGACATCGCGCGCCACGTGGTCAAGTAGAGACTCACAGCGAGTGCCCTGATCAGCCAGACCGTCTCGGGAGGTGCCTCGGGGTAAA
>Ga0180432_10008380_pt1 | contig 12902 bp, 6 predicted proteins | sample SS_ome_10_FD_132414 | JGI IMG/M metagenome (GOLD analysis project Ga0180432, IMG submission 132414) | Hypersaline lake sediment archaeal communities from the Salton Sea, California, USA - SS_1_MS_2 metaG | ecosystem: Environmental > Aquatic > Non-marine Saline and Alkaline > Hypersaline >...
CTGGAAGCTGGTCGCGGCCAAGGGCGATCCCTGGGGGCTCTACGATCTGTCGCGGGACCGCACGGAACGGCGAAATCTCGCGGCGGCTCAGCCGCAGCGGGTGAAGCAGCTTGAGCAGGCCTGGCAGGCTGTCGCCGAGGAAAACCTGCGGCTCGCCGGCCTTGATGGCAGGCTCAACCAGCCGCCAACGCAGCCGCCGAAAAAACAGCCGCGGCCAGCCAAACCAAACGGCAAGCCGAAACCGAAACCCGAACCAGAGCCCGCGCCGAAACCCCCGGCCAAGCCCACCCCGGCGGCACAGGCAGCGACGGCGACCAAGCCGGCTGCCGACCGGCCGCCCAACGTCGTGGTCATCTTCACCGACGACATGGGCTACGCCGACCCGGCCTGCTACGGCGGCCGGTTCGCGGCCACGCCCAACATCGACCGGCTCGCCCGCGAGGGCATCCGCTTCACCGACTTCCACGTCGCCCAGCCGGTCTGCTCGGCTTCGCGAGCGGCGCTCCTCACCGGCTGCTATCCCAACCGGATCGGCATCCACGGAGCCCTCGGGCCGCGAAACAGCCACGGCATTTCCGCAGCTGAGACGACGCTGGCCGAGCTGCTCAAAGCTCGCGGCTATCGCACCGGGATGGTCGGCAAGTGGCACCTCGGCCACCACCCGCAGTTCCTGCCGACCCGGCACGGCTTCGATGAATACTTCGGGCTTCCCTATTCCAACGACATGTGGCCCTACCATCCCACTGCCAAGCCGGGGGCCTACCCGCCGCTGCCGCTGTTTGAGAATGAGACGGTGATCGACGCCGAAGTCACGCCTGAGGATCAGACGACGCTCACCAAGCGGTATGCCGAGCGGGCGGTCGCTTTTCTCAAGCGGGCCGGCTCTGCCAAGGATGGCCGGCCGTTCTTTCTGTATCTGGCCCACTCGATGCCGCATGTGCCGCTGTTTGCCAGTGAAGCCTTTGAGGGCCAGGCCGCCGGCGGGCTTTACGGCGACGTGATCGCCGAGATCGATGCGTCGGTCGGGGCGGTGCTCGAGACGCTGGAAGAGACCGGTGATCTTGAAAACACGCTGGTGGTGTTTACCAGCGACAACGGCCCCTGGCTTTCCTACGGCAACCATGCCGGCTCGGCGGGCCCGCTGCGGGAAGGCAAAGGCACGACCTTTGAAGGGGGCGTGCGGGTCCCCTGCCTGGCCCGCCTCCCGGGGCGGATTCCGGCCGGCACAGTCAGCGACGAGCCGCTGATGACGATCGATCTGCTGCCCTCCATCGCCCGGCTGACCGGCACGCCGCTGCCGACGAACCAAGCGGGCGAATTTCTGGTGGCTGGCAACCGCATCGACGGCCACGACCGGCTCGATTTGTTGTGCGGCGGCAAGCGGCCGGCCGACCGGCCCGACACCTATCTCTTCTATTACCACTCCGGCGACCTCGAGGCGATCCGGCAGGGCGACTGGAAGCTCTTCTTCCCGCACCGCTACCGCACGATGCAGGGTCAGGAGCCTGGCCAGGACGGCACGCCGGGCCGCTACGCCCAGCAGCAGATTGGTCTGGCCTTGTTCAACCTTGCCGCCGATCCCGGTGAGCAGCACGATGTTGCCCGGGAGCATCCCGAGGTGGTCGCCCGGCTTCAGGCCCGCGCCGAGCAGGCCCGGGCCGACCTCGGCGATCGGCTGACCAAGCGGAAGGGCAGCGGCCTGCGGCCGGCCGGCCAGCTGCAAGCGGGCAGCCAGGGGAAACCCGCAGCCAAGCCGCCGACCAAGAAAGCACCGGCAGCGGCCGCGGCGAAAAAATCAAAACTCGCTGGCCGCCGGCCCAACATCATCTATGTCATGACCGACGACCAGGGGTATGGCGACGTCGGCAGCCACGGCAACCCGATTCTCAAAACCCCGCAGCTCGACCGGCTGCGCAAGCAGAGCGTGCGGCTGACCGAGTTTCACGTCAGTCCCACCTGCGCCCCGACGCGGGCAGCCCTGATGACCGGCCGGCATGAGTTTCGTTCGGGGGTAACCCACACGATTCACGAGCGGGAGCGGCTGGCCCTGTCGGCCACCACGCTGCCGCAGCTGCTCAAGACCGCCGGCTACACCACCGGCATTTTCGGCAAGTGGCATCTCGGCGACGAGGATGCCTACCAGCCGGGTCAGCGGGGTTTTGACCGGGTCTTCATCCACGGGGCGGGCGGCATCGGCCAGAGCTACCCCGGCAGCTGCGGCGACGCGCCGAACAACCGCTACTTCAACCCGATCATTCGCAGCGACGGCAGGTTCGTGCAGACCCGCGGCTATTGCACCGACGTCTTCTTCCGCGAGGCGGAGCAGTGGATCGAAACCTGCCACAGCAAAGCCCAGCCCTTCTTCTGCTACGTGGCGACCAACGCGCCGCATGCCCCCTACATCCCACCGGCCAGTGGCGACGGGGCCTATCGGAAGCGGCTGGAAGGGGCGGGGTTCAAAAACACCAAGCAGCTCGGCCGGGTGGCGCCGTTTTATGCCATGATCGAGAACATCGATGCCAACATGGGGCGTCTGCTTAAAAAGATCGACGAGCTGGGCGTGGCGGAAGACACCCTGATCGTCTTCTCGACCGACAACGGCTCGGCGGCCGGCAGCAGCGTGTTCAACGCCGGCATGCGCGGGGCGAAGAATTCGCCCTACCGGGGCGGCACCCGGGTGCCCGCGTTCTGGCGGTGGCCCGGCAGCCTGCCGGAGAATGTTGAGCTGCCCCAGCACACCGCCCACATCGATGTGCTGCCGACCCTCTGCGAGATTGCCGGCGTCGAACTGCCGGCTGCAGTTGAGAACAATGTCGAGGGCCGCAGTCTGGTGCCGCTTTTGCTCGACAAAAACGCCGCCTGGCCCGACCGGCCGCTGGTGACGCACCGAGGCCGGTGGCCAAGGGGCGAAGCTGCCGCGCACGCCTTTGATCACTGCCGGCTGCGGGAGGGCCGCTGGAGTCTGGTCAACACACAGAACACGCCCGACGCCTGGGAGCTCTACGACCTCGTGGCCGATCCCGGAGAAGAGACTGACGTTGCCGGCAAACACCCCGAGGTGGTGCAGCGGCTCGCCGCAAGGTACGACACCTGGTGGCAAACCGTGCAGCCCGACCTGGTCAACGAAGACCTCGACGGCCCGGCTGAGAATCCGTTTCGGACGGCCTACTGGAAACAGTTCGCCCCGCGGCCGACGCTTGAGGACGTTGCCTACGGCAAGCACCCCAAACAAAAGCTCCACTTCTGGAAGGCGGCTGCCGCCACGGCCGAGGAGCCGGCACCGCTGTTGTTCTTTGTCCACGGCGGCGGCTGGGTGGCGGGCAACCGCCTGAGCGGCCTGACCGGGAATCTGCAGCCGCTGCTCGACGCGGGGATTTCGGTGGCCTCGGTGGAGTATCGCTTCATCCAGGAGGCGATGGAGCAGGGCGTCGAACCGCCGGTCAAGGCCCCGCTGACCGATGCGGCCCGGGCGCTGCAGTTTGTCCGCAGCAAGGCCGAGCAGTGGCAGTTCGACAAGCCGCGGGTGGCGGCTGCCGGCGGCTCAGCCGGGGCCTGCACCAGCCTCTGGCTGGCCTTTCACGACGACCTGGCCGACCCGACCAGCGCCGACCCCGTCGCCCGGGAATCGACCCGGCTCGTCGGGGCGGCCGTGGTCGGCGCCCAGACGACGCTCGACCCCAAGCAGATGCAGGAGTGGACGCCCAACAGCCGTTACGGCGGCCATGCCTTTGGCTTCATGCCGGGGGTCGACCGACGGGACACCCAGTTTGCCAGGTTCCTGGCCGGCCGTGAGCAGATTCTGCCCTGGATCAACGAATACTCGCCCTACGCCCTCGTCTCGGCTGACGACCCGCCGGTCTGGCTCTTCTATCGCAGCCCGCCGGCGCTGGGGCAGGCCGAGAAGGACCCAACCCACACCGCCAACTTCGGCGTGAAGCTGAAGGAGCGGCTCGATGCGGTCGAGGTGCCGTGTGAACTGGTTTATCCCGGGGCGCCTCGGGTTGTGCATGCCAGCCTGCCAGAGGCGGTCATCGGCCTGCTCAAGCCGACGGCTGCGAGTGCCAACTGAACAACACCCAACCAAACTCCTCCGGAGGTGACATCTGTGACGAAAGGACTCAACCCGGCGATCGGCCTGTGCCTGCTCGCTGCGGCAGTGTTTTCCCTGCCCGCCGCTGCCGCTGAGCCGCGGCGGCCGAACATTCTGTTTGTGATCGTCGACGACCAGTCGCCGTTCGACTTTTCGTTCTACAACCCGGCTTCGACCCTTGACGCCCCGGTGATCGAGCGGCTCGCAGCCGCGGGGATGGTCTTCGACGCGGCCTATCAGATGGGCTCGTTTTCTGGCGCCGTCTGCACTCCCAGCCGCCACATGGTGATGAGCGGCCGCACGGTCTGGCACCTGCCGATCGGACCGAACATGCCGCGGCGAAAAAAGGGACAGCCACCAAAGCCGTACACCCCGCCCCACTGTCCGCCGGGCCTTCAGGCGAGCACGCTGGCGGCGGTCTTCAATGCCGCCGGCTACGACACGATGCGGACCTGCAAGACCGGCAACAGCTACGAGGGGGCCAATCGGCAGTTCACCGTCCGGCACGACGCCGGCAAGCGGGGCGGCACCCATGAGAGCGGCAGCGGCTGGCACGGTGACCAGGTCATGAACTATCTCGCCGAGCGGGAGCAGACCGGCGACGCCGATCCGTTCCTGATCTATTTCGGCTTTTCCCATCCGCACGACACCCGGGACGGCACCCCTGAACTCCTCGACAAGTACGGGGCGACCAACCATACAGACCAGACGCGTCTGCCGGCGGCCAATCCCAGCCAGCCGCCGTTGCCGCCCAACTGGCTGCCGCGTCATCCCTTTGACCATGGTCACCTGAATGTCCGCGATGAGGTCGCCGTCAGCGGCGTCTGGAAAAACCGCGACGACCGCACGATCCGCAACGAACTCGGGCGGGAGTATGCCTGCAGCGAGAACATTGACCGGCAGCTTGGCCGGGTCCTCGACAAGCTGGCGGCGATGGGCGAACTCGACAACACCTGGATCTTCTACACCTCCGACCACGGCATCGCCATCGGCCGCCACGGGCTGCAGGGCAAGCAGAACCTTTACGAGCACACCTGGCGGGTGCCGTTTGTGGTCAAGGGGCCGGGCGTGAAGCCGGGCAGCCGGGTGCCGGGAAACATCTATCTCGGTGACACGCTGGCGACCCTCTGTGACATCGCCGGAATCGAGCCCCCCGAGACCAACGAGGGGACGAGCTTCCTACCGGTGCTCGAGGGCCGGCAGCAGACGGTCCGCGACACGCTCTATGGCGTCTACTGCGGCGGCCAGAAGCCGGGCATGCGATGCGTGCGGCAGGGTGACTGGAAGCTGATCAAGTACGAGTCGCCCACCGGGGGCCTGCACACCCAGCTGTTCAACCTGCGGGAAAATCCGCATGAACTGCTGATGGAACACCATGCTGCCGAGGTTCGCAGGGCCCTCCCAAAGCCGCCCGGGCCGGCCCAACGGAATCTTGCCGACGATCCTGCCCACCGGCAGCAGCGGGACGACCTGGAGGCCCTGCTGCTTGCCGAGATGCAGCGGCATGACGATCCCTATCGGTTTTCCGACCAGCCACCCAAGGAGTGACACCGATGCTGCAGCCTGCCTGCCGCCACCTCGCCCTCGTGCCGCTGCTGCTGCTGGTGGCTGCGGGAACGAGCCTGGCCGCGGACGATTTTTCCGAGTACGCGCTCTTTCTGGATACCGCTCCGCGGCCGGCGGAATCTGCGGCGGTCGCGACGACGCTGCCGCTGGAGCTCAAGCGGGGCGATCGCATCTGCCTGATCGGCAACACGCTGTTCGAGCGGGCGCAGCTGTTTGGTCAGGTGCCGGCGACGATCCAGGCTGGCTTTCCTGAGCATGAACTCGTCATCCGCACCCTTGCCTGGTCGGCCGACGAGGTCGACCTGATGCCGCGGCCGGAGAATTTTGCCGACCTCGAGCAGCATCTCGGCTATGCCAAGGCCGATGTCATCCTGGCCGCCTACGGCTTCAACGAGTCCTTCGCCGGCGAGCAGGGCCTGCCGGAGTTCCGCAGGCGGCTGGCCGCCTTCGTGCAAACTCTAAAAACCAAGGCGTTCAACGGGGCTTCGGCTCCGCGGATCGTGCTGGTCTCGCCGATCCCCAACGAGAACGTGGCGGGCGTCGCCGCCGCTGATCGCAACAACTCAAACATCGCCTGTTACACCACGGCCATGCGGGAGGTGGCCGCGGAGCAGCAGGTCGGCTTTGTCGATGTCTTCACGCCGCTGGTCGATCTCCTCGCCGCACCGGGTGACCTGACGATCAACGGCTGCCATCTCTCGCAGACCGGCTACGAGGCGTTCGCCCGGGCCTTGTTTCGGGGCTGCTTCAATCGGCAGCCGCCGGCGGTCAGCGAAGCCCTGCGGCTGGCGGTGGTCGATCTTGAGCGGCAGTTCTTCCGCCGCTACCGGCCGCTGAACACCTTTTATTACACCGGGGGCCGCAACGAGCAGTACGGCTATCTCGACTTTCTGCCGGCGATGCGGAACTTCGAGATCATGTGCGGGAATCGCGACCGGCGGATCTGGGACCTGGCCCATGGCCGGCCCGTGCCGGCTCGGGTCGATGATTCGAATCTGCCGGAACTGCCAGCAGTCGATGAGACCCGCGGAGCCAATGAGTGGCTGCCGGCGGCCGAGGAAAAACAGGCTTTCAAGGTCGATCCCCGGTTCGAGGTCAACCTGTTTGCCGGGGAGGAGCAGTTCCCTGAGATCGCCAACCCGATTCAGGTCCGTTGGGACAGCCGCGGGCGGATGTGGGTCTGCACGTCGCAGGCCTACCCGCATGTCTATCCGGGCCAAGAGCCGCACGATCGGCTGGTGATCCTTGAGGACACCGACGGCGACGGCCGGGCCGACACGTCCAAGGTGTTTGCCGACGACCTCCACGTGCCGCTGTCATTTGAGTTTGGCGACGGCGGGGTCTACGTCTCGGAGCAGCCCAACCTCACCTTTCTGGCCGACACCGACGGCGACGACCGGGCCGATGTCCACGACGTGCTGCTTTCGGGCTTTGGCACGGAAGACTCGCACCATTCGCTGCACGACTTCATCTGGACCCCTGACGGAGCGCTGTTGTTTCGCGAGTCGATCTTTCATCACAGCCAGGTCGAGACCCCGTACGGCCCCGTCCGGCAGCAGAACAGCGGCTGGTTCCGCTACGAGCCGCGGATTCACCGGCTGACCTCGCTGGGCACCTACCCGAGCACCAATCCCTGGGGGGTCACCTTCGACCCCTGGGGCAACCATGTGGCCAGCCATCCGATCTTCGCCGAGGCCTTCCACGCGCTCGATCCACCCTATCCCGGGCAGCATGCCCGCCCCGTGGGCCTGCAGGCCTACTCCGGCACCTGCGGCCAGGCCTTCGTCGATGTCCCGGGCTTTCCCCGGGAGTTGCAGGGCGGCTTCATCAAGGCCCGCTACAAGCCGACCAACCGGATTGAGATTCACCGCTGGGTTGAAAATGCCTTCGGCTACAACGAGCAGTACGTCAGCGACCTGATCTTCTCGACCAACCTCAGCTTCATTCCGGTCGACCTCCACTTTGGGCCCCGCGGGGCACTCTATGTGGTCGACTGGTACAACCCGGTGAAGGGGCACGCGCAGTATTCGCTGCGAGACAGCCGTCGCGATCGTGGATCGGGCCGGATCTGGCGGGTGACGGCGAAGTCGGGCCGGGTCGCCGATCTCCCTGAGATTGCCGGAGTGGCGGAGGCCGACCTGGCGACGCTGCTCGGTCATCGTGAATTTCGGATTCGCTATCTCGCCACCCGCGAACTCGCCGGCCGTGAACAGGCCAAGGCCGCCGCGGCGATCGACGGCTGGCTGAGCGGTCTTGACCCCGACGATCCCCAGCGGCTCCGGCGGCAGGCCGAAGCGCTGGCGGCCCTCTCGACAGTCGGCGAGGTGCGGCCGGAACTGCTTGTCGAACTTGCCGCCAGTGACGATCACCATGCCCGGGCCGCGGCGATCCGGCAGCTGCGGTTCTGGCATGAGTCGCTCCCCGACCGGCACGAGGTGCTCGCCCGGGCTGCGGCTGACGAATCGGGCCTGGTCCGGCTCGAGGCGGCGATTGCCGCGAGTTGGATCGGCACGCCCGAGGCCCTCGAGGCGGTCGTCGGCATCTTCCGGCGGCCCCTCGGCGGCCACCTCGCCTATGCCGCGGTCGGTGCGCTCGAATCGGCCCCGCTCAAGCGGCATTGGCAGGGCGACCCCGCCAGTCCGGTGCCGGGCCTCCTGAAGCTGGCCCGGCGGTCGCTGGAAATTCGCGAACCCCGGGCCCGGGGCAAGGATCTCGCCTTCGACCGCCAAGCCGAAACAGTCGAGGTGCGGATTTCCTGCGAACCGGAACGGATGCTTTTCAGCAACCGGCAGTTCAGCGTGCGGCCCGGCCAGCCGGTCAAGCTGGTCTTCACCAATCCTGACGCGACCGACCACAACCTGGTGCTCGTCCGGCCGGGAACACTGGCCGAGGTCGGAATGGCGGCCAACGAGATGGCCCGCGATCCGAAGAATGCGACCAGCGACTTCATCCCGGCAGGCAAGCAGGATCTGATCCTCGCGGCCACGCCGATGATCGGGCCGACCCGCACGTCGCTGGTGCATGTGCTGCGGTTTGAGGCTCCAACCGAGCCGGGCGTGTATCCCTACGTCTGCACCTTCCCCGGCCACTGGATCGTGATGAACGGCACGATGGTCGTCGCCCGCGACGCGGCCGAGGCCGAGCGGCTGCTGGAAGCCTGCCGGCCGACGATCGTCAAGGCCTGGAGGCTCGAGGATTTTCCCAAGGTTGTGACAACCCGTGACGAGCAGGTTCTTGCCCGCGGCCTGCACGCCTTTGCCAAAGCCCAATGCACCCAGTGCCATGTCGCGGCGGGCCACGGGGTGAACCTGGGGCCGAACCTCGCCGAGAGCGTCAAAAAACTGCGGGGCCGCGAGCTGTTGGCCCACCTGCTCGACCCCTCGCTGAAGATCGACGACCGTTACCGGACGGTTCAGTTCGTGCTCGATGACGGCCGGGTGGAATCGGGCGTGCGAGCCGGTGAGACGGCGGAGGCCTGGAAGATCCGTCCCAATCTGCTTGCGCCCGACCAGGTCAAGCTGATCGCCAAGGCCAGGGTGGAAGAACAGATCCCTTCGCAGGTCTCGCCGATGCCAGCCGGGCTGCTCAATGTGCTGACGCGGGAGGAGATTCTCGATCTGCTCTCTTTCGTCGAGGCGGGCGAGGATTTGCCTGGAGGGCTCTCTGTTCACGGGCATCCGACCCGCGACTGATCGGGGGCGGTCACAGGTTACGCGGGTGTCAGGATCGGGCTGCGGCACTGGCCCACCGTTGCCAGCCTGCCGCTCGGCGACTCTAGTTGGCTGTTGCCGCCTGCGGCAGTGAGCAAATGTCGGGGATCGCTTTTTTCGCCAGATGGGTAGACTCAGCGGGGCCCCGAACGGATGGCGGGCATCTGCGGGGCGGGAACCGGGGACGCGGCAATGCAGACAGACGATCAGCAAGACTCGTCCCGGCAGCGGCCTGCCCGGAGTCGGCGGATCGGCCTGGGGCTGTTCGGCGTCTACGTGCTGCTCTACGTCGGCTTTATGGGGATCGTACTCCTCCGGCCCGAGGCCCTCTCCTGGCGGCCCTTCGGCGGTGTCAACCTGGCAATTGCCTACGGCATGACCCTGATTGTCTCCGCTTTTGCACTGGCGTTGATCTACATGCTCGCCTGCCGGGATGAGACGTCTGGGGGCTGATCGCCGCCCGGTGACACCGCGGGGACTTTCCGATGCTTTACGACTCATCTCCGGTCGCCATTGCGATCTTCGCCGCCTTTGTGGTCGGCGTCGTCGGATTTTCCTTCTGGCTCGGCCGCAAGGGCCAGTCGGCCAAGGGCTACTACGCCGCCCACGGCCAGATTCACTGGTTCGTCAACGGCATCGCCTTTGCCGGCGACTACCTTTCGGCTGCGTCGTTTCTTGGCATCTGCGGGATGATCGCCTTTTACGGCTACGATGGCTTTCTCTATTCGATCGGCTTTCTGGCCGGCTGGATCGTGGCCCTGTTTGTGATTGCCGAACCGATCAAGGCGCTGGGGAAGTTCACCTTTGCCGACGCCCTCGACGCCCGCTTCAACAGCCGGGGCATCAAGCTGGCGGTGGCGGTCTCGACGCTGGTCGTGAGCGTCTTTTACCTGATTCCCCAGATGGTCGGGGCCGGGCACCTGATCGTGCCGCTGCTCGGCCTGCCCTATGCCGCCGGGGTGATTCTGGTCGGCGTGGCGGTCACGCTGATCGTCGTCACCGCCGGCATGGTCTCGACCACCTGGGTGCAATTCATCAAGGGCGGCCTGCTCGTCTTCTTCTGCGGCATTCTGGTCGTGCTGATTCTCAACCGGGGCCTGCTGGTCAACGCCGGCCGAACCGGTGCGGAAGACCTCTCGCCGCAGGTACGGACAGTAACGCCAAGCGGTGAGACGCGTATCAACGGGCAGCTGCAGTCGCCCGGGAACGACCTCCGACCGGTCGGCACGATCCAGGCGTTGCCGGCCCGCTACGGGGATGCCCGGGCCACGGGGCCGCTGCGGCCGCTGGAATATCTCGCCACGCTCGAGGATTCGCAGATCATCACCTGGTCGGCGACGCGACATGCGGACGAGGCCGGAAACCACACCACCTTCACCCCGACGGTGCGGGCGGGTCGCGACCTGCTCAAGCCGGGCGGCTACTTTAAGGGCCTTTCCAGCGGCAACCTCGCCGACCAGCTCGACTTTGCCAGTTTGATGCTGGCCCTGTTCTGCGGCACCGCGTCGCTGCCGCACATTTTGATCCGCTACTACACCGTGAAGGACGCTGGAGCGGCCCGCAAAAGCACCGTCGTCGGCATCGCGGCAATCGGCGGGTTCTATGTCCTCACGCTCTATCTCGGGCTCGGGGCGATGACCAGCGGAGCGCTCGACCCGACCAGTTCCAACATGGCTGCACCGCTGTTGGCCAAGTCGTTCGGGGAGACCCTGTTTGCGGTGATCTCGGCGATCGCCTTCACGACGGTCCTCGGCACTGTCAGTGGGCTGATCATGGCCGGCAGTGGCGCGGTCGCTCACGATCTGGTGGAAAACTGCTTCGGCGTGCAGATGACCGACCACGAAAAGGTGCGGGCCGGCAAGATCGCCGCAATCGTGCTGGGCGTGATCGCCATGGCTCTCGGGATCCTCTTCAAGAACTTCAACGTCAGCTTTCTCGTCGGCTGGGCTTTTCACATTGCCGCCAGCGCCAACCTGCCGGCGTTGGTGATGCTGCTGTTCTGGCCGCGGACAACCAAGCAGGGAATCACCGCGGCGGTCACCGTCGGCATGGTCTCGTCTCTCGGCTGGATCCTGCTGTCGGCCGACACATTCGAGAAGGTCTACAGCCTCCCCCGGGCCGACTCCCCGATGCCCTTCAGCCAGCCGGGGCTGGTGACGATTCCGCTCGGCTTTCTCGTCCTGGTGCTGGTGTCGCTGATCTCACCGCGGCCGACCGGCGACCCGCGCGGCCGATCCGGCGAGGTCAGCCCGGCGTCGGCGTGACCGAGAGCACCCGGGCAGTTGTTCGGCCGGCCGCCGTGATCTGATGTGGGCACGAGCCATCGAAATAGATGCTGTCGCCGTTGTCGAGCTGGATTGCCTCGTCGCCGTACTCAAGCCGAATCCGCCCCTGCAGCACCAGCACAAACCGTTCGCCGTTGAAGCTTTCTGATCGCGACCGTTCGCCCGGGCTAAAGCTGAGGACGATCGGCTCCATCGCCGCCCCGGTCCAGCCTGCCGCCAGGTGCTGTGCTTCGCCGTTGCGGCTGCGGCCGTTCCGACTCGGCTGCTGCTTGCGAGCCGCGGCTCGGCCGTTGTTCCCAGCCCGAATCAGGACATGCCGCGGCGGAACGGTCAGGCTTTCAACCAACGAATCGACGCCGCAGTTCAATGCCGCCGCCAGAGCGACCAGTCCCTCGAGGGAAGGTGAAAGCTGACCATTTTCGAGCTTCGACAGCCAGCTCACCGTGAAGTCGGTCTTGGCGACGACCTCTTCCAGCGTCATTTTGCGGTTCAGCCGCGTTTCCCGCACCCGGCGGCCGAGCGTGGCGAGGTTGATCGTCGGCGACATCGTCTCGCTGGTGTTCTTGAGAAGGAAGCCTGCGCTTCCGAGCCGCGACCATGCAGCCGATCTACCTGCCGGACTATACGAAATCCAAGCGGGCCTCTCAAGAGGGGGATTCCGGTTCACCGAGAGTGGCCCTCAAGGGCCGACAGCCGGACTACGAGGGGCGAGCGTGTGCTTGACAATCACGACCGCCGTCAGGCGCCGGGACGGCGGAAATGACGGTAGGCCTGCAGCACATCGTGAAGGTCGGATGAGATCGTCACTTCGTCATCCTCAAAATCGGTGAGCCAGGTTCGGTTGCTCGCCACAGCGTCGGCGAGCGTCGGCAGGATTTCGCCGAGGGTGACCTGCACGCGATTGTGATTCTCGGTCTCGCCAAGCAGTGAGAGACCGGCCGAATCCGATTCCGGACCAGTGTAAACGCGAAGTTTCCGAAGACCCATGGCAGACTCCCTTTTGCCGCTGTTGCCCCTCTGAGCAACTCATTTTCTTCTCTGACTGAAGCAACCCCAGCCGCTTCCTGCGGCCGATGGACAACATGCTGTGCATGACTTCCGTCAGAATTGAGTATCGGCAGTTGCCAGCCTCAAGGTTTGGCCGAATTCGCCAGTTGTGCCGATTTTTTGTCAGCCACCGGACGGAGACAAAAGTCTGGCCGTACCGGACTCGGTGACTGGCATCGCGAAAACCCCCGACCTTTTCGGTCA
>Ga0180432_10008381_pt1 | contig 12901 bp, 8 predicted proteins | sample SS_ome_10_FD_132414 | JGI IMG/M metagenome (GOLD analysis project Ga0180432, IMG submission 132414) | Hypersaline lake sediment archaeal communities from the Salton Sea, California, USA - SS_1_MS_2 metaG | ecosystem: Environmental > Aquatic > Non-marine Saline and Alkaline > Hypersaline >...
AGGCACCACAAACAGGCCCTAGCGGAGGCGCTCAAGGAATTCGAGGGGAAATACCCGCCGGAAGTAATTAAAGCGGTTTTCGAACAGCACATCAGGGACGATTACGATGGATATATCCCTGATAAATCCGATTTTACGGACCCCGATTTTCTGGAACGTTATCATAAGCGTTTTACGACCGATGAGACCCGACGGGATGAGCGCGTAAAACTTCGGTACCGCAGACGGGACCGTATTCAGTTTTTCTGGCGTTTTATATTGCCGCCGCTGCTGGTTCTCCTCTTCGTGGCCGTGACGATTTCAGTCGTGGCGATTCCTTCTTTTCACGATCAGCTGATTGAACATAAGAAGGAAACTATACGGGAACTTACGCTTGAATCATGGCAGATCCTGGAATACTGGTACAATCGAGCCTCATCGTATGAAATCGGCAGGGAGGAAGCCGTGGCCCGTGCGATGGAGCAGCTGCGTGGAATCAGGTACGGCGATGACAACAAGGATTATTTCTGGGTAATCGACCTTGAGCCCGTCATGATAATGCATCCCTACCTTCCCGAGCTGGAGGGGCAGGATCTGTCGAATTACCGCGATCAAGACGGGAAACTGCTGTTCGTGGAGAGCGTTGCAGTTGTGCGCGAGAGCGGCAGCGGATATATCGAGTACCGCTGGCAATGGCAGGACGACGCCGAAAGGGTGGTGCCGAAGCTTTCGCATGTCAGGCTGTTCGAGCCGTGGGACCTTATCGTCGGTACGGGTGTTTACATCGAGGATGTTGAGCAGGAGATACGCGACGTAACCCGTAGGATAATACTTGTTTCCATCGCTCTTATTGTGCTTTTAACGGTTATTATGACCTTTATGGGCGCCCAGAGTTACCGGTTGGAGCAGAAAAGACGAAAGGCTGTCGATACGGTTATAGAGTCCCGGCTCAGGTACAAAGCCCTGGTGGAATCCTCGGGGGAAGGGCTTATCATGGTGCTCGACGGGCGACAGGTTTACTCAAACAGGGTAATAACCGATCTCCTCGGGTACACCAGTGAGGAATTCGGGATCCTGAAGCTTCACGAATTCCTATTCACCATCGGTGGCAACAAACTGAGCGGAGTTGAACGGTTCAGAGAGCTCATGACCGGCACACACGCAATCCGTAATATCGAAGCCACGCTGAAAAAGAAAAGCGGAGACCTTCTGCAGGTAAGGGTTTCGATAACCTCCATCGAAATCGAGAATAAAACGGGATTTCTTCTCACCATCAGGGATATCAGCGAGCACCATGAAACCCTGCAAAAGCTTGACATATCGGAAGACCGAGTAAGGATTCTCACGGAGAACATCGGCATCGGCGTATTCCGCATCCACCTGGGTTCGGAAATAACGGTGACCGATCCCAATTTGGCGTTTCTCTCCATACTCGGATTCAAATCCGTCGATGAACTCAATGAACAAGTTTTTACGTCACTGTTTATCAGCGAAGACGAGAAACAGCGCCTCCTGAAGTCACTGCGGAAGGGGGAGTTTATAAAAAACCGGTTGGTATTTCTTCGACGCAATGACGGGGCTTCGAGGACCGTAACCCTTACGATGATGCCGTCAAAAAGCGGGTCGCACTGGTATGATGCGATCATGGAGGACCTCACCACGCGGAGAGAGCATGATCAGCAGAGACACGATCTCCTCGATGAATTTCAATCCGCGATACACTCGATGAATCAACCTATCGGGGACGTTGCCAGGGAAGCCCCGACTGTTTCCATGGATACGACTATTTACGATAGTGCCGTAAAAATGACCCGCTCAGGTTCGAAAACACTCATAGTGACATCCGAAACAGGTGAGATGATAGGAATAGTGACGGATACGGATCTCCGGGAAAGGGTGCTCGGGGCGGGTTTGAGCAGCACGGAACCGGTTTACAAGATCATGAGCTCACCCGTCATTAGCATAGGAACCTCGTCACATGTTTTTGAAGCCGCCATGCTGATGCAGAAGAAGAAGATCCACCATCTTCCAGTCATAAAAAATGACGCCGTATATGTTTTTTCAACGGAAGAGCTGCTTCGTCTCCAGCGGAACTCCCACTTGTTCTTTCTCCGCCAAATCGAGGAGGCTGAAGACAAGGCGGAGCTGGAAGAACACCTCGCGGATTATCAACGAATGGTCGGCGCCATGATTCCAGGCGGAGCCGGTGCCCTGACCGTGTCCCGCTTCCTGTCCGGCGGCGCGGATGCCGTTGCCAGAAAAATTATCCGCTTTGTGCTGGACGAGATGGGAGATGCGCCCTGCGCTTTCAGTTTTATACAGATGGGGTCATGGGGGCGGTACGAGCCCACATTCCTGACGGATCAGGATAACGCCATAATATGGGCCGACAGGGAAGCAGGTTCAGGCACGAAAGAGTGGTTCCTGGAACTCGGAAAACGCGTATGCACGCTGCTCGATCAGCTCGGGTATAAGTTCTGCAAGGGCAATACCATGGCAATGAATCCGCAATGGGTCAACCCGCTCGCGGAATGGAAATCCCTCTTCCGGAATTGGATGTCGACACCCGAGGTGGAGGAGATCATGCGTATACAGATATTTTTCGATTTCAGGTCTGTTTACGGGGATACGGGGCTTGCCGACGAGCTGCGTCAGGATATTTTGGAGGAAGCCCCCGCCAGACCCGTTTTCCTATGGAACCTTGCACAGAGCTGCGTCAACTTTAAGATCCGGTCAGCCGCGGAGGGCGATACTTTCGATGCAAAGCTTGGTGTGCGCCCGGTGGTGAATTTTGCCCGTCTGCAGGCGTTGTCACACGGGATCAAAGAAACCGGTACTCTTACCCGGCTCCATCGCCTCTACGAGAAAGGAATCCTGGATTCCACCCGGCACCGGAGCACGTCCCAGATATTTGAATACTTGAGCCAGATGAGACTCCGTCATCAGTACCGGCAGATTGAAAACGGTTACCCGCCGGACAACTCCCTTGTTCTGGAAGAGCTGTCGGAGCTGGAACGGGATTCCCTCCACCAACTCCTCGACCAGATCCATTCCCTGCAGAATCTGATAAAACGGGAATTCAAGGACCTCTCCTGACGGGATGCGGCGGAAGAAACGGAAATCCGGAACCGGGTGAAAATCGAACCCGGTACCCGTCCCGACCCCCTAAAACCCTGTTGACAATACCTTGCCTTTACGAGGCAGGGGTTATATATTCACACTGTTGATACAAAAAGAATTATTGGATATCATCCGGTCATGCATGCGATGGTCGCGTGCAAGGAAAACCCGGGTGAATCCGGTCGTTCCGCTTTTTGGAAGCGGTTTGAAAGCTTAGATTAATCCGTCCGTTTTTCTTCACTTTTGACCCGCGGGCCGTGCGTTTTTTCATTCCGGCCTTTCCCAATCTGCCAGTACAACAATACTATCAGGAAAACAAGGATAAACATGAAGAAAAATTTCATCGACGGAACAAACATAATCGAGCCCATAAACCGCGCACTGCGTGATCAGGGCTTCCACACGCCGACACCCATTCAGGAGGAGGCGATCCCCCTCCTGCTCGAGGGAAACGACCTCATGGGATCCGCACAGACGGGAAGCGGAAAAACAGCGGCATTCACCATCCCGATACTGCAGAACCTCGCAGCGAACCATAAAAAACCGGAAGCACGGACAACACGCGTTCTCGTTCTTGCACCCACCAGGGAGCTCGCCGTACAGATCTCCGAATGTTTCGAGACCTTCGGAAAATACCTCAGGCTTAAGCAGGTCCTCGTGTACGGCGGTGTCAGCAGGAGCAGGCAGATACACCGGCTCGCCGGGGGCGTCGACATAGTGGTGGCCACGCCGGGTAGACTGCTCGACCTCATGCATGAAGGCGCTGTCCTTCTGCACCGGACGGAGGTCATGGTACTCGACGAGGCGGACAGGATGCTTGACATGGGTTTCATACCCGATATTAAAAAAATACTCGGAAAACTGCCAGACCGCAGGCAGTCGATGTTCTTTTCGGCGACCCTTCCCATGGAAGTGGTAGGGCTGGCGGGGAGCATGCTCAGGAACCCGAAACGCATAGAGATCGTCTCGAACCTGAAAAACGATCCCAGGATCGAAGAGAATCTTCTCTTCGTGGAGCGCGAAAACAAGAAATCCCTTCTGCTGGAGATACTGTCCAGGTCGGATGTGTCAAGGGCGCTCGTGTTCACGCGGACGAAGCACAAGGCGCACAGCCTGGCGAGACAGCTGGCGCAAAAACGCCTCAAAGCGGACTCGCTTCACGGCGATAAAACACAAGCCGCGAGACGGAAGGCCCTGACGGGCTTCCACTCCGGCAGTGTCAAAATACTCGTGGCGACCGACATCGCGGCACGTGGTATCGACGTTACCGACATCGACCACGTCATCAATTTCGACCTCCCGAACGAGCCCGAGAATTACATTCACCGGATAGGACGTACGGCCCGCGCCGGGAAGACGGGAACGGCCCTCTCCTTCTGCGATCAGACCGAAGTGGAGCAGCTTCACCAGATAGAAAAGCTCCTGAAAAAGCCCCTGCCGGTTTTTACGGACCACCCCTTTCATTCGGCGGTAGTGGCTGCGGCGAAGAATGCAACGGCCCGAATAGCCGTCTCGCCCCGTTCACGGAGCGGAAGGCCGCGCCACTTCGGAGGAAGGTCCTACCCGCGCCGACGCGTACCAATCGCCGCAAAGAGCGCAAACAGGTAGATATTCTTAAAAATACCCGGAGAACCATTCCATGCAGCGGCATTCTTATTCAAGAGTGCCGCTTGCACATATCCCCGCCGTAGGGACAACCTGGATCAGTGTTTGTCGGGATTCTTCATTAACGACTGAGGGAAGCAACGTTACGGCAAGCGGCATACGGTCCGGGAGCGGCAGGAAGTGGAAGTTCACGCGGATCCGCCACAGGAACAGCCCGCCCTGCACTTTATTCCGAAAAGATCGTTGAGCAGGATGGCAACAAAACGGGGATGCAGGTGGGAACCGCCGGAACCGTGAATTCACGGATGCTCAATCCGCGAAAAGTCCCCGAGCAGCTCCCGAACGGTCTCCACCTCGAGTACGTTATACCGGGCCTTTGTCATACCGAGCCCTACTTTTATTGAATTCGCATGGGCGGGGAGCGCATCGAACACATCCTCGTCGGTCACATCGTCCCCGACGGCAAGAATGAAGTCCCACTCCTTTTTCCCGAGCCAGTGGAGTACGGCGGTCCCCTTGTGTATGCCTGATGTCTTGATTTCGATTACCTTGTTGCCTTCCAGTATTCCTATATTCAGGTTTTCCGTCATATTGATCAAAGTTTCCTTGAGCTCGTTCGCCCGCATCTCGGCAAGGTCCGGGTCCGCCATTCTATAGTGCCAAACAAGAGAGAATTGCTTCTCCTCAATGAATGTTCCCGGAGTCCGATCCATGTACAGTTCGAGAATCGGACGGACTTCCGCTTTCCAATCATCACGGAGCGGCTCGATTTCATGCCACTGCTCTGCAATCTCCTTTATCCATACACCGTGCTCCGCAATCATCCCGATTGGCAGCGTACCGAACCAGTTGCTCAACGTTTCCCGGTCCCTTCCGCTCACCAGTACGACTTCGTTATTTTCATTATTACTGAGCCTCCGCAGGAGCCCAAGCAGTTCATCGTCCGGACTCGCCCTTTCCGGTTTCGATGCAAAGGAGACAAGCGTGCCGTCATAGTCGAGAAGCAGGAGGCGGTTTTTTGAACCCCTGTACTGATTCAGAAAGTTTTCCCTCGTAGAAGGCGTGAGACGCCTTTCATAGAGACTCTGCTGATCCGTATGTACCGCATCGAGTCTCTCGATAAAATCATGGGCCCATCGAGTGACGCTGTACCGCCGGAGACGCGCCTGCATCAGCGCATTGCGCTTCTCCTGTTCCTCAAGGGGCATTTCGATCGCCTGTCGTATGGCGGCCGCAACCTGGTCGATATTGTTGGGATTCACGATGAGAGCCTCGCTCAGCTCATGCGAGGCACCGGCCATTCCACTCAGTACGAGGACTCCCCCCTTTTCTCCCCTCGCCGCAACGTATTCCTTGGCAATGAGATTCATCCCGTCGCGCAGGGGGGTAATCAGCGCGACGTCCGAGAGCGCGTAAAGAGCGGTCAATGTGTGAAACGGGAGTACGCGGTAGAAATACCATACGGGAACCCAGCCTATTTTTCCATACCTGCCGTTGATTCTGCCGATGAGTTCGTCGATTTCCTTCTTTAATTTGATATAGGTATCCACACCCGTTCGTGAGGGTACGGCGACAATTATCAGCGTTACCCTGTTCTGGTAACCAGGATTGTTTTTTAAAAAAATATCGAACGCCTTCAGTCGGTGCAGTATTCCCTTTGAGTAGTCCAGCCTGTCAACGGAAAGAATCACCTTGCGGCCTTCGAGATTTCTGCCTATTCTGGTCATTTCCCTGCTGACCTGCTTGTTTTCAGGTGCATGATTATACCGTTCGAAGTCGATTCCGAGGGGGAATATGTCGGCGCGCGCGACCCTCTTCTCCATGTATATCTCGCCGATCGTATGTTCGTATCCGAGGAGACGCCGTACGCTGCTCAGGAAATGGCGCACATAATCATAGGTGTGAAATCCGATCAGGTCGGCCCCGCATATCCCCTCCAGTATCTCCCGCCTCCACGGGAGGAGCCGAAAAACTTCGAAGGATGGAAAGGGGATGTGCAGGAAAAAACCGATTTTCGCCTTTGGAAGCTTTTCTCTTATCAGATTCGGAAGAAGGAGAAGCTGATAGTCCTGTACCCATATGGTATCGTTCACATCGGCATGCCGGACAACGAGATCGCAAAATTTCTCGTTTACTCCCCGGTAGGAATCCCACATATATTTTTCATACACGGTGTAGTTCGGAAAATAGTGGAAAAGGGGCCAGATTGTTTTGTTGCAGAAACCGTGATAAAAATTCTTAATATCTGATTTGGTCAGGTATACCGGAACACATCGATACTCCTGTAAGAGTGTACCGGCCATTTCCCTCTTCTTCGGTTCGTTCATGCTCTCCGACGATATGCCGGACCATCCGAGCCACAGGCTGTCATAAGACTGGTAAAATGAATTGAGGCCCGTGGCAAGTCCTCCCATGCTCGGTTTGTACCGCAGGGTACTCTTTCTCTGCTCGACTGTTACCGGAAGTCTGTTTGAAACGAAAATCAGTTTTCCCGCCATCGAGATGCTCCGGATGTATGTTTCTTATAGATTATACCCATATGTGAAATTGGTCAAATCGTGCCCTTCCGGCCTCAGATAGGGGGATTTAAATAGACAAAATAGGTGCCATCATTCGGTTGACCCGCTCCCCGTCACCCTTTACCTTAAGCACTACGTCGAATTACTCGGCAGATTAACAATGGGGTGTTTTGATATGGGAAATCTTGATTACGGCGTTATCGGAAACTGCCGAAGCGCCGCGCTCGTTTCGAAGGAAGGGAGCATCGACTGGTGCTGCCTTCCGGACTTTACCTCGCCGTCCGTTTTTGCGCGGCTGCTTGATCGGGAGAACGGGGGTAGTTTCCACATCGAGGTCGATAACGGGTACTCCGTGGAACAGAGGTACTTTAATCACACGAATATCCTGGTTACGAGCTTTAGGAAGGGAGAAGATGCGTTCGAAATTCACGATTTCATGCCCAGATACAAGACGGAGTCGGGTTACTACTACACGCCTCCGGACATCATCCGTTATGTAAGACACCTGTCCGGAGACCCTGAAGCGAGATTTGTTTTCAAGCCACGGCTCGGATACGCACAGCACGAAACAGCCGTGCTCATCGAACCCGAGTACATACGGTGTCATACGACCGCCGGGTCCTATGAATCCGTATACCTCTATACCGACTTCGACAGGTCAAAGATCCTTCAGGGCGAGAAGGTCGCCATAGCGAAAGATCACTTCTTTCTTCTCAGTTACAATCAAAAACTGCTGGAATTGGATATTTTCAAAATTCGGCTCGAATATGAACGAACGAAGGTTTACTGGCTCAACTGGATTAACAATACGAAAAATTTTACCAGGTACAACGAGGCCATACAGAGAAGCGCGCTGGTGCTCAAGCTGCTCACCTACAATAAAACGGGCGCCATTCTCGCCGCCGTAACGACCTCCCTCCCCGAGGTGCTCGGGGGAGCCCGAAACTGGGACTACCGTTTCTGCTGGATTCGGGATTCCTCGATGATCATCACCACGCTCACGGCCATGGGCCACTATAACTCCGCCCAGCGTTTTCTAAACTTCATTACCGATGTGATCCCGTACAAGGATGAAAAGATACAGATCATGTACGGGATTCGCGGTGAAAAAAAACTCGTCGAAAGAGAGCTTCCCTGGCTCCACGGCTTCGAAGGCTCAAAACCGGTGCGTGTCGGGAACGCGGCCCACAAGCAGAAGCAGAACGACATATACGGCGTTCTCATAGACCTCATATACCAGTATTTTAAGCTCTACAGGCATACGCTCGCCAACAGCGAGGACCTCTGGACGATCGTCCGAAGCCTCATCAGAACGGTGAAGAGCAACTGGATGAAAAAGGACACGAGTATATGGGAATACAGGACCCAGCCGCGGCATTTCACCTTTTCCAAGGTGTTGAGCTGGGTGGCCTTGGACAGGGGGGTCAGGATCGCGCACCTTCTCGGGAAGCACTCCGTTGCCGAGGAGTGGACGGCGGTTCGGGACAAAATCAGGAAGGACATACTCAAAAAAGGCTGGAACTCCGGGGTTCAGGCATTCACACAGTCCTATGAAAGTGACAATATGGATGCCGCGAACCTCCTGATGCATCAGTACGGATTTATCGAAGCGAACGATCCCAAATACGCTATGACCGTGAAAAAGACGAAGGAAGCACTCTGCAGGAACGGGCTCATGTACCGGTACAAGAACAGGGACGATTTCGGGGAACCGAAGACCTCGTTCACCGTTTGTACCTTCTGGATGATCAAGAGCCTCTACACCATCGGTGAGAGGAAGGAAGCCGAGTCGATGTTCCAAAACGTGCTGGCCCATGCCAATCACCTGGGCCTGTTCAGCGAGGGAATCGATTTCGATTCGAAGCGGCTTCTTGGGAATTTCCCGCAGGGGTACTCCCATCTCGCGCTCATCGATACGGCCATGACCCTGTCAGGCAAAGAGGTCGAGGAGGAGGACAAGCTGATTGAGATGCTCGGCACCCGGCAGAAATAACCTGAAGCCGGATATATTCTGCAGGATGATTCAAGTAAAGAGTTCACGCCCGAAGCTGCGTTAAACCCTTTTTTTTCTGTTACATCCGTTTTACCGTGTAGCCCCTGTCCCGAAGTTCCCTTTCGAGGGTGTCCCGGTGGTCTCCCTGTATCTCGATGACGCCGTTCTTCACGGTACCGCCCGCGCCGCAGCGCCGCTTCAGCTCCTGAGCAAGCAGTGCGAGCGGCTCAGGGGGAAGCGGCACCCCCCTGAGCACGGTAACGCCCCTCCCCTTTCGGCCCTTGGTTTCACGGCCGATCCGGACGGCGCCGTCCGTCGGAAAAGCGGCGGTTTTTTTACGGCACTCGCATTTCGCGACCGGCTTCCCGCACTCGGGGCAGACCCTGCCGTGCTCCGTGGAGTATACGATGCCCTCTTCATACGCGGTCATTCATCGCCTCCGTAACACAACCACTTCCATACAAGTGAAAGTTCGGTCCCGGCGGAAACTCACCTGCTAGCGTGGAAACTCCGCTGCGAAGTTCAGAAAATCGTAGTCCTGGAGTTTCAGCCCTCCGTTTTCTATTTCCTCGAGAATCAGTTCAAGGGCCCACTCCGCTGCCCGGCCCACGACCTCGGTGCATTTATCGGTGTGGCCGCCGTCCTCCTCGAACTGTTCCGCGTCCTTCTTGTCCCACAAGTCATAGCTTCTTCCAAACATGGACTCCTGGATTTTGCTGCAGATAACGGATCCGTACTGTTGAATAAACCTGCCGTGCAACCGTTTTACTAATTCCTTTGTACGGGTTTTGTTCTCTTTATCGCCGTCGAAGAACTCTCGTCGTCGTCCGAAAAAAAGACTTATCATCATGCTTCCGCCGGAATAGCCGCCGCAGGGACCGTCCCCCAGGTTTGAGAATCCTCCCGCAAGGCCGTAAGCCGACCTGAAAATATAATCGTTTCGAATCCCGAGTGCGTCTTGAACCGCGGCTGCCGTGCACTGTGCACAGCTTCGGAAATCCCTCTCGTATGCAAATCCGAGCTCATGGGCTTTTTTCATCATTTCATCTTTCTGCATGTCATCTTCTCCAGTAAAAGTTGTACCAAAATATAATGACAATAAATTTCTTTCATAAGAAAAATCCACATTCATGCAAGAAAAAACTCCCTGACGCATTGCGAACCAGGGAGTTTACCGTTTCCTTACTTTTTTCGCCCTAAAAGTTCATCCTTGATTTTTATAAATAACTCCTGTTTACCTTCCACTGCCGACCATCTTTCAATCTCATATATATCGATCTCATTTCTACTTGCCACCATGATCGCCTGATTTAATCCTTGCCTGTCACTCCAGTGATAGTAGGCCGCGAGCCTATCCTTGACACAATCCGTGGGAGAGATCACCCTGAGGATTCCCGTTGATAATTTTATTTCATCAACCTGTTTAACTGCTTCGTCACCAACCGTGAGAGGGCCCGGTGGGAACTCCACCAGGTACTCTGTATCCGGATGTATGAAGTATCGGGCCTTTTCCCTGAATCCGATTTCTTCCATGGATTCTCGTAACACTCTCCTCTTTGTTGCATGGCAATTCACCATGTCGAGATCCTGTGAGACGTACTCACCGGAACTATGTATCCCGACCGCCGCACCTCCGGACAAAACGACATCGATCCCTTTCTTCCTCAAATGAGACTGTATGAAAGCACCAAGCTCGCCTTGCGTCATCTCGGAAATCTTTTTCACCGCGGCTTCCCCCTTCGCCGCGGCCTGCGCCTGTTCATGAGGAGCCGGTCCCGCTCCTTTTCGGGATAGAATGAAAGTGCCTTCTCGAGCAGCGCCTTCAGCTCCTTGAGAAAGGGGTATCTCGGATTAAACTCGTATAATCGCGTACGCCCGGCGGTCCGGCTGACCAACACGCCTCCCAATTCGAGCTTGTCGAGCTGCTTTTGGATCGGTGAAAGATCCGTCTCAAAGAACCGCGCGATCTCTGTTGCATAGCCTTTACCCCGCGCAAGGACAAAGATCAAAGCCCTTTCGCTGCTTGTAGATCCCAAAACAGGTTCAAGCATGGCTCCTACCTGCCGCCGATTGAGAGGGGCGTGTAATGCCGATTGAGGGGGCCTCCCCTCGGTGCATTACAACCTATTTTTTAGGTTATATAACCTATTATTTAAGTCAAAATAAGCCGGAAGTGAAAAATATACAATCAAAATATTTCGGTTCTGTGATGACATTCCATCGTGGTCGGTATTACCACGCTGCGGGGGAGAACGGGTAAATATACAATGATAAGAAAAACCCTTAACTCTTTGTAAGCTAATGGGTTTTTAATTGAAAAGATTGAGGTCCCTTAGGCGTTCCTCTCGCGCAGTGGGACACCCGTCATGTACGCCGTGGTAAAAACCTATGCGGATCGCTGTTGTTTATATACATTGAATCGACCGGGCTCATGAGTACAAACAACGCATACAAAATATCCTTTCTTTTTGTCTCCTTTCTCTTCTGGATGTCGATCACCCTCTACGTCCCGACGCTGCCGACCTATATAAAAACACTGACGGACGACCTCTCCACGGTCGGGCTGATTCTCTCTTTGTTCGGCCTGTGCATGGCGCTCATCCGCCTCCCCATGGGACTGGCTGGCGACCGCATAGGATGGGGAAAACCGATAATTGGATTCGGGATATTTCTCGCTACCCTCGGTGCGTACATCATGGGCAGGGGTAACTCACTAGGAATGATTGCCGCGGGCAGGGCGCTCGCGGGGTTTTCCGCAGGCACGTGGGTGCTGCTCATAGGGGTGTTCTCCACCTTCTTCGATTTCGATCAGGCGGTACTTGCGAGCTCCATGATCAATTTTTCCGCGTCCTTTTCCCGAATGATTTCCACCGGGCTGACCGGGTATCTCAACCGGCTCGGGGGCTACTCGCTTTCCTATTATCTCGCGTCCTGCGCCGGGCTTCTCGCCATTATCATACTCATATTCATACGTGAAGAGCGGCGACCGCCGGAACCCGTCTCGCTGAAATCGATCCGGACGCTGCTCAGGCGCAAGGATATCCTGTTCCCCGCCCTGATCAGTATCGTCATGCACCATGCGGACTACGCGGTGACCTTCGGCTTTCTTCCCATTCGCGCCCAGCAGATGGGCGCGGATGACGTGGTGAAGGGTATGCTCCTGTGTACCAATATCGCGTCCGTAACTGCGGCAAACCTTTTCGGCGCCCTTTTCCTGAAAAATGCGCGGCCTCAAAGCGTGCTCTACGTGGCCGCACCGTTCTTTTCCGCGGGCATACTGATCACGGCAGCCGGCAGTTCAAGGTGGACGCTCTTTGCGGGCACCGCAGTCATGGGGTTCTCTTTCGGGCTCATCTACCCCGTACTCATCGGCAGGACAATCAGAGATATCGACCGCTCCCAGCGTATAACGGCTATAGGGATACACCAGACGCTCTATTCAATAGGATCGTTCACCGGACCGTGGCTGGGGGGGATACTCGCGGACCTGCTGGGAATACGCGTGATGTTTATGGCTACCGCCCTCGCCTGCCTACCGCTGGTATACCTTTGCACGCACATTCTGATCAGGGAAAACGCCGTCTGATGGGATCGACGGCGGATTTTCAATGCACGTCGGTAATCAACGAACGCATCCCGTATATATTTAAAAGACATTCAATGCCCCATTGTAATAGAAAAAAAC
>Ga0180432_10008383_pt1 | contig 12899 bp, 7 predicted proteins | sample SS_ome_10_FD_132414 | JGI IMG/M metagenome (GOLD analysis project Ga0180432, IMG submission 132414) | Hypersaline lake sediment archaeal communities from the Salton Sea, California, USA - SS_1_MS_2 metaG | ecosystem: Environmental > Aquatic > Non-marine Saline and Alkaline > Hypersaline >...
GGCTCAACGTCTTCTCGATCTATCTGCCGCCGCTCCGCCAGCGAAAAGAAGACCTCCCCGCGCTGGTCGAGCATTTCCTCAAGACGAACCGCAGGCCGGTGCCTCACCCGATGCGGCGCAAAGACGATGTTTTGCAGCTCGTGGATTCGACCACACTCGACGAAGGCTGCGGGCCGGTGGCTGTCTCGGAAGAGGCGATGCGGCTGCTGATGGACTACAACTGGCCGGGAAACGTGCGAGAGCTCGAAAACTGCATCCAGCGCGCCATCGTAATGGCCGAGGCCGACCTCATCGGGCCGGAGTGCCTGCCGCTGCACATCCAGAACATCGGCAAAAAACACAAGTTCCGCATCCAGGCCAAGACAGACAACATCGACCACACGCTTGCGGACATTGAGAAGCAACTGATCATCGAAGCCCTGCGCGAGACCGGGGGCGTCCAGTCAAAAGCCGCCAAGGACCTCGGCATCACCGAGCGCAGCCTCTGGCACCGCGTCAAGAAACTGAACATCAACGTGGCCCGGATTAAGAAATCGGTGGGGTGAGGGGGGGCTTCGCAGATGGCGGAGTTGCGGGCTACGGCGGGGAACAAACAAGCCGGCCGCGCCGGTCGATAGACCTGGATTCGGCAGGATCAGTTTTCCTGTTGTTTGTGCTTCTTCCGGTCTTCGTCGACATTCCCCTCCGCGTCATCCTCGCTTGCGGGCGCCTGGGCCCCATTCAAGTACTTGATGTCGCCGTCGCCGTTATCCTTGCACACGTTGTCTCGCAGTTTGGGGGATGTCCCCTTATCCGTGACCGCGATGCCCGTGCCTTTATTCTTCTCGCAGATGTTTCCTTGGGCCACGCCGCCGGCGCCCTTGCCAAACCATATCCCGTTGTTGCCGCTATGCCGCACCACGTTGTTCCTGAACGTAGGAGCCGTATCAGGACCCTTAACGCATATGCCCGATTTCTTGCTGTTCTCGCAGATGTTTCCTTCCGCCAGGCCCGAGGCACCTCTCAAGAAATAGATCCCGTTTCCGCTGTTCTTGCAACGGTTGTTTTTCAGCGTCGGAGAAGCAGCGGACCCTCGTACGAGTATATCGCAATTCCCGTTGTTTTCGCAAACGTTCTCCTCGGCTATCCCACCCCCCATGGCAAAGTCGATCCCCTGCTGTTTGTTCTTGCGGCAAATGTTCTTCCTCAGCGTTGCGGTGGTGCCCTTATTGCGCACAAATATGCCCGAGATTGAGTTTTTTTCGCATGTGTTGCCCTCGGCCAGGCCTCCGGCGCCACCGTCAAAATAGATGCCGAAGAAACCGTTGCCACTGCACAGATTGTTCTTCAGCGTGGCTCTGGTGCCCTTGCCACACACAGAAATCCCCTCCCAGGCGTTAGATTCGACAATGCACTCTCTGATTGTCGGGCCCCCGCCGTCGCCAACCACGACGCCGGCACCAACCCCATGCCGGACCCGGCAACGAAACAGCTCCACGAAACTTTTTCTGAGAAGAATAATTGGGAAACGATCATCGTCAGGGTCCGACCCGGTGTGCTCAAATGTTAGTCCTGAGATCAGCCCGGACTTGCGCCTGTCAACAAACAGCACGACGTCCTTCTTGGCATCGCACCGGACCGTAACATCGTCCATCCCGTCGCCGACGAGTTTGATGCCATTGTTGAATTTAATCGTCTCGGTGTAGACACCTTTCTTGACCCGGACAGTGTCTCCGGCTCGGGCGGCGTTTATTGCCTTCCCGATGCTGGGATACTCGTCGGGCACGATCAGTGTCTGCGTATAGGCAGCAATCTTCTCGCGGAGTTCCTTCGCTTCGGCATGATCCGGCTCGATGGCCAGGAGCTTGTCGAGGGCCGTCAGGGCTGTGTTTCGATTCTCCTTGCTGTCGTTTGCTCTTGCCTTGTTCAGCAAATGCTCCTTGCATTCCTCCCTTGCCTCGAGGTCGGCGGCCGGCAGCAGCTCTTTCGCCCGGCCGTAGGCCGCAACGGCCTTATCAAAATCATCGCCGGCCCCTTCGGCTTCTTTGACCGCCTCCACAACCGCGCCCCACACGTCCCGGCCATATTCCGCGAACATGGCTGCGTCGCACTTGTCGAGTTCCCGTTGGTAGGGATCCCTGGCGGCGGCCACGCGACGCGCGCCCACGGCGGACTTCAGAGCCCTGGCGTATGCGGCTTCGGCGCCTCTCCATGTACGCGTAGCGTCGACAAACCTGGCATTCTCAAAGACACCCTTCGCAGTTTTAGATAGCTGCTCCGCTTCGTCCCACAGCGCTTTCGCATCGGTCGCCGCCTGCTTGCGTTCCGCGTCGCGGCGTTCCCACTCCGCATCGAGCATGGCCTCAACAGCCTCCCGCCGCTCGCCTTCCAATTTGTCCAGTGCTTTGCACTGCTCAAGGAATTTTTCGTAGGCTGCCTTTGCTTCCTCAAATTTCTTGGCCCGCACGCACGCTTCGGCGTTCCGGAAAAAAGTCTCGGCTTCGTCCAGCAGCTTTCCGAAGCCCTGGGCTCGGTCGACGCGCTTCGTCTTCTCCCAAGCCGCGCGGGCTTTCGCCCGCACCGGCTTCATCTCCGCTTCCTTCGAGCCGCATCCGGCGATCATGACAATCGCCAGCCCCAGCCCGAGCGACACCGCGCGTGGGCTCCGCTTCATTTGGGCAACCTCCTTTTCCTTTACCGCATAACCTCTTCCAGCCACCGCCATGCGTAACGGTCGAAGGGCAGCGACCAGTCATGGCCCATAGTGGGCAGGGGGATCATCTTTTTCTGGGCATGGATGCTATGATAAACGGCATAGACGGCCGTGGCGGGCGAAAACCTGTCGATGAGGCCGCAGTTCATCAGCACGGGGCACTCGATCATCGGCGCGAAGTTCAAAACGTCGAGATAACTTGCAGTCTGCAGCCGTTGGTCTGCCACAATATCGTCGACCGTGAAGCGGCTCTGCCCCTCGTTCTTCTCAAGGTTCAGCCTCTGCGTCCACTCGTGCCACGGCAGGTATGCGTAGTGAGTAAGGGCGCAGACCGCCGCCTTCACACGTTTGTCGAGGGCGGCGACAACAATTGCGAGCCTCCCGCCCTGACTGCTCCCAACGACAATGAGGCGGTTGGGCTCCACCCCCGGCAGCTTTGCCAGCGCATTCACGGCCTGAAGCGAATTCACGTAAACCGGGAAGTGCATCCTCTTCTCGGGCGAGCTGTCGTTGTCCTGCGGCAAAGGAGGATACTTCTTCAGATCTACGGGAAAACCGTGCACTTGAATACTGAGCGCCGCGTACCCGTGGCGGGCTTGTTCGAGAGGAATCGGGATGGGCCGGTTGCCGGCGCCGGGGAGGACCAGCATCCCCGGGAAGGGGCCCTTCCCCCGCGGCTTGGCATACCAACCGTAAACGCGTTTGCCCTTCGCCGACGCAAAGCTGACGTTATAGACCTCGACCTCCTGGCACTTTTCGCCGTCGGGATCGTAATGTTCCGGAAGGTGTGCCATCTCGGCGTTGTAGCGGTCTATCTCCATGCCTTTGAACTGGCGGCGGCGTTTGTACTTCAGCTTTAGAGGCACCTGCTGCAGAGACTCCCGGACCTTCCGCCAGAAATCCTCGAAATCATCCGTCTTGAACGGTACCACCACCTGCTCGCCGACGCGCCAGCCGAAGGTCGCGATTCCGTTGATGTAGGTCTTCTCGGCAAGGCGCACCTTCACCCTAAGATCATAAAAGCCCGGCCGCAGCGCATCGGTAGGAACTTCGATCGCGAAGCCGTTATCAAAGCCCGGCTCTGCGAATCCACTGGAAATAGGCGTAGATAAAAGGTTGTGGCACAGTGACCACTCGAGTTGGACCGCGCGATCCAGCGGCTGGCAGTTGATTGCGACCGACTCCCCCTCGGAGAAAAGAAAATCAGGCTCGCCCTTCGTATAAAACGCCATCCTCCGCGATCTCGGGTGCCCCATACCGGCCCCATAGCGCCCGCACTGGCTCACTGTCATGCCCGCGGCCGATCCGCAAAAGCCGGCGCCAACCAGCAAGGTCACGACAATGCGTTTGGAAAGATGCTCCATTCACTTACCTCCTTTCACAGCTCCCGGTGCAGCGTATCCCTTCTATATCAGAATACCAATGTACGTGGGCCGTGTCAAGCACGAATAGCGCTTGCCGCATTCATATCACGCCCGTTGGACGGCCACGCCGTCGGGTATGATGCCGTCGATGTCGATTTCGCGCGGAATGATATAGGTGATCCGCCCCTGCTCGCGGAGGCGCTTCACCCGGATCGGCCCGCGCGGCGTGGGAACGGTCGCGTCGAACGCGCAGCGCATTTCGAGCGCAGGCGCGATCGCAATCGCGCCAAAGCCGGGCCGCGTCGGCCGCGTGCCAAGCACGTGGCGCGTCACCAGCGTGACCGCCCCGCTTCCCCATCCGTGGCACAGGCTGAGCGGCCAGTCCCACCCCAGCTCCAGGTGGCTGTAATACTTGCGGAGGTCGGTGACTTCAGGATCGTAAAGCTCCCAGATTGTGGCGGCGTCCTCTCTCTCCAGCATCCCACCAATGTAATCGCGCATTCGCTCCAGCGCGCCCACCGGGTCGCCGCATTCGGCCCGCGCCGCCTGCTCGTAGTAGGCGAAATATGGCGTGATTACCGAGGGGACTTCTTCATTGTTAAACACGTGATCGAGAATGGTCCTGCACATCTCGGGCGAGCATACCTCCGCCCAGATCGCGAGCGCATTGGCCTGACGGCTCGGCCCGCTGGGACCGAGAGCGATCTTCTCTACATAGGTCTTGCGGTAGTGACCGTCCCCGCCCGGCAGGCGCGGATTTCGCACCGGCCCAACGTGATTTAGCGTGTGAACGAACCCCACCCCCTGCCGCCAGAAGGTGTCGATGATCCGCTCAGCCAGTCGATGCGCCTCAGCTTCGAAGTCCTCGGCCTCCGGCGCCTTTCCCAGCCAGCGGGCTATGCGCGCCGCGTTGCGCAGACCCTCCACGTATTTGCATTGCAGCCACGACAGCTCCTCGAGCCTGCCGCCCACCGGCATAGGGGACCAATCGAGGAACCCGATGTCACCGAAATACGAGCGATCGGTCCGAACGATGAATCCGCCGTCGTCGGTCTGCGTTCTCTTCACCCACGCAAGCAGCTCGGCGATCCTGGCATACGCGCCGGCCAGGACAGGCGCATCCAACCCGAAGGTGAGCACGTGCTGTTTGAGCATGTCGATGGCATCGAAAGAATAGTTAGGAATGCCGTTCCCCCAGTCATCGGTCGGCAGCAAGGAAAACATCTCCTCGGCGGGCCGTGGATCGAGAAAGACGGCATCAACCGCGCCCTTGGTGATACGGGCGTCGCCGAACCATCCCATCCGGTCGCGCTTGATGCCATCCCAGAAGGCATCGGGCCGGGTGCACAGGCGGGCCGTGTAGACGGAGCTCTGCCACACGCGCTGCAGGCGCCGGTCGGAGCATCGAAAATCCCCGCGTCGCTCAGTGAAGGTGAATTCTGCATGAGCCACCAAGCGGCGAACCGTCAATTTGTCGCGGACATCGTGAAAGAGGAGCCGCACATAGCGGAATCCCCTCACAGTGCCTTCAATGGTCCTGCCGAATATCTTGATGGCATCAAACCGATGAGAGTGTGCCCCGGCGTCGGGCACGTGCCACATAAGGTCCGGCCGGGGCATGCCGCCGGGGATTAGCCCCTCGGCCTCCGGGGCGCTTTCACCGAAGGTGGCAGTGACATTGCACGATGAGCCTGTCGACAGGCAGAGCTCAAGGCAGGCGTCAAGCTCAGTGCCGAAATCTATCAGCAGGTCGGCCCGCCCATGCACATCCGGTGTGAGCATCAGCTCGCCCGGGTCCCGAAAGATATCGAGCCTCGCGGCCCACGCCGCCGCCTTTGCGGCCTGCGGCGAAACGCGGATCAGCCGGAACGGGAATAAATCCATCCCGCAGCGGTTGCCCGCAAGATGAGTCACCTCTCGGCCACACGTCGGGTCAGGGCTCAGGCTTTCCGGGCGCAGATACATCTTTCATCTCCGTTGGGGAAAGGATCATCCGTTTATTTCTGCAGTTCGCTCGACGGCAGCTTCGTAGCCAAATACGCGGAATGCCTCGCGATAGCCAACGGCCTCGGCCGTCCTGATGGATGGTACATTGTCGTGCCTGACCTGATACAGTGGCAGCATACCTTCCCGCAGGAGTTCACCGCTCGCATAGGAGAGAGCCGCCTTGGCGAATCCCTTTCCTTGAGCTTCAGTGCGCGTGCGTATCGTGCACACTTCCCAGATATTATCTACGGCAACCCTGAACTCAACATACGACACGATCTCTTCGTCGACCAGCAATCCGAAGACCGCGAGCGATTCGGGTTCGCCTTCAGTCCACTCAACAAACCGCGACAGCGGCGGCTCGTGCGGCCCGCAGTCGGCGAAAGCCTCCGTCAGGGCCTTGTCCGCCACACGCAGCCGCCGCGCTTCGCCGGGAATCTCGAACGGACAAAACTCGCTGGGTAACAGGGTCATAGCCACGGTTTCGGAAGACAACTTGGGATTGCTGACACTTTCCATGAACCACTTCCGGAGATCGTCATGGACGGCGAAACAGTAGCTCCCCTGAGGGTCGAGGCAACCCACCAACACACGGAGCGCTCTCGGTGAGTCGGCGCGCATGCGGACCCACTTACTGTGAGGAAAATCTTCGACGAGCATCACCCCGAACATCGCACCATCCGGTGTCACGGCGGCCCGTATCTCTCGCGGCACAGGTGGCACGTTCTTCTCTACCGCCTCGAGGAAGCAGTTGTTCCTCAACACATCCCGCCGCAGATACTTGACCACGGATGACGGATCCTCTATAATCACGCAGCGCATCACACCAACATCTCCTTACGCCGCCTATTCGACAACAACAATGTCGTGAATACGCACTCGGGGCAGGCGGAATGTGATCTCGCCCTTCTCATACCGATAACGAAGCCGCCGATGCCCGGGCTCGACAACCACGTTTTTGGGTCTGGCGTCCGCCCGAATAGTGATGTCCAGCGGCCCCACCGGCTGGATCTCGTCGAATGTGTAGACGTTAGGATCGCTGTGCGGGCCCGACGTGTTGATAAGGTTGACGCAGAGCTTCCCGCCCTTCCGGTTCACGATCACGTCCACATAGTGCGAGCCCTTCACCTCGACGATGGGGTCCGCGAAGAGCTGCCGTACGAGTGCGTCCAGAAAACCGCGCGCCGCCGCCGTACGAGCATTCAGGTAGCGTTCGCCGAGGCCGACAAATACCCCGGCGATGCGTCCCCTGCCCAGGCGGCGAATGCCGGCGGCGGTCTCCCACTGGGAGGCAAGGTCGTTCTTCAGATAAAGCCTGCCGAAGGGCTTTGTGCCTTTCTTCAGGGTTACGAACTGTGACTCGGTGTCGAGGGCGCCCAGCCAGCCGTCATGCTCTATCCACTGCTTTCGTTTTTCGGCCTTGCCGCGGAGCGAAATGCCCAGTTCCTTTTTGAAGAGACCGACCGACTCCGGCCCGATAAGGAGAAGGCTGCCTCCGGCTCTCACGTACTCCACGAGCTCACGCTTGAATGGCCGCTCCAGGTAGTTCCATTCGGGAACCACAATGATGGGATACTCCTGCATGCGGCCGGTGAGGTGGTGCTCGCAGAGCACTTCGACGCTGTACTGCGAGTCGAGGAGGTTGTGAAGCACTCCTGCAATGGGCGGCCGCGGGTCGCTCCAATGACCGAAAGGCGTCGCAAGTCCGCGATACCGGGCCTCTCCGGCATAAAGCAGCGCAACCTGCGGCACGGCTTCGGCCTTGTGGCAGAACTGCTGTCGCGCCCGGCAGAATGCTGCCGTCTCCGCCAGTAGCTTTGTGGACCACTCGGGCGCGGATCCGTCGCGCCTCTGCCCGCAATATACCTGAAAGCCGCCGCCGAGGGATATGGTAATGGCTGCTTCCTGTTGCAGTTGAGGGATGGTTTTCGTGGTCCAGCACGGTTTCTTTTCTCGGTGGGCCAGGAATGACCACGCCATGAGGTCCCACGGCTTGCCCTGGCGCGTCATGCACCGGCCCTGCCAGCGGCCCGTTCGCAGGCTGTCGGTGGCGGAGTAATCGCCGGAGATAAAATCGGCGCCGATTGTCGCCGGCTCGGGCATATAGGAACTGTAGAGCCAATTGCTGGTGATCTGGAATTCGGGCTCGTGCTCGTGGAGGGCATCGATGTAGTGTGCTACGTGGCGTCGGAAAAGCTCGCGGTGAAATGCCATCCACCGGTGCCAGTGCGGGTCGCCCGGCTTGGTCGGGATCTTCTTACAGCCCGTCGCCTTGCGAAATGCCTCCACCGATTTGGCGCCGTAGTCGGGCTTGACCGCCCATGCCTCGCCGTCGACCCACGCGCCGTCGATCCCGTACTCGTCGATCAGTTCCTTGAACTGAGGGATAAGAAGCTTATCCAGATACGGGCTGAAGAACGAGGTATTCCCTTCGTCGCGCTTGCCGTCCTCGTTGATTATGGCCCATGAAGGGTGCCGCCGCACCGCCTCCCGGTCGACCAGACCGGAGTAGTGCATATAAAGGGCAACGCCGTGCTTTGCCGTCGCCTTCCGCCAGATTCTGAGTTGATCGCGGACGAACCCCGGTGCAGCGTTGCCCAGCTTGGTGGGGTAGCTGGCAATGCCCCGGTGGCCCTTGCAGTCGCATTGGATGTAGTCGGGCCCGACCGCCTTGATGATTTTCTCGACCATCCGGGGCGTCACGTTCTTGCCGATCTCGGTGCAGTCGGGTCCCGCGTGAAAATCAAAATGAAGCCCAAAAAAGCTGTCGCCGCGTTCGAGCCGTTCCGGAATGCGGTTCGCCTTGCCCATACGGTTTCTCCTCAACAGAAGTAGGACGGTCTGCAGGTCCTCGTTCGCAGCGTGCAATTATAGCCATTGAACGGACCTTTGCAAATGATTATAATCTTGTGGTCTTGCACGACGTTTTCTGCGCAATTACGCGCGGGTGGAGAACGTATCCGCCATCCTCGTGGCAGCATACCAGCAACGAAAGGGAAAACGGATGACTACGACGCAATTGGGCCGGCGCCCGACCATTCACCTCCTCTGCAACGCGCACCTCGATCCCGCCTGGCAGTGGACCTGGCAGGACGGCGCCTCTGAGGCGATCTCCACGTTTCGCACTGCAGCCGACTTGTGCGAGGAATTCGACGAATTCGTGTTCAACCACAACGAGTCGATCCTCTACGAGTGGGTGGAGAAGTACGAGCCGGCGCTCTTCAAGCGGATACAGAAGCTGGTGAAGCAGGGCAAGTGGCACATCATAGGCGGATGGTACCTCCAGCCGGACTGCAACATGCCCGGCGGCGAGTCGCTCGTGCGGCAGATCCTCGTCGGCAAGACCTACTTCAGAGAGAAGTTCGGCGTAGACGTGAGGGCCGGGGTCAATTTCGACTCCTTCGGGCACTCGCGCGGCCTCGTTCAAGTCCTTGCAAAGAGCGGCTACGATTACTACCTGTGCACGCGTCCGAACAAGCCCCGCCGTTTCGACGAGATCGAGGGCGACACTTTCGTGTGGATCGGCTTCGACGGCTCCGAGATATTGGCCCGAAGAGATGACGTGGGATACGGCACCCGCATCAACGACGCAGCGCTCACCCTCAGGCACCGCTTGGAGAAGATGGACAAACACAACCCGGACACGCTCTTCCTCTGGGGGGTGGGCGACCACGGCGGCGGGGCATCGAGGAAAGACCTCCGCGACCTCCGCAAACTCATCCCCAAGCAGAAAGACTTCAACGTCATTCATTCTACGCTGGAAGGGTGGTTCAAGGAGGTGGCGCGGCACAGAGACGCCCTCCCCCGCTTCGAACACGACCTGAACCCGACGAGCGTCGGCTGCTATACGACCATGATCCGCCTCAAGCAAAAGCACCGCCTACTTGAAAACGAGATCTACTCGCTCGAGAAGATGGCATCCGCCGCGGCCGTCCAGGGGCTGATCGATTATCCGAAGCCGCAGGTGTATGAAGCGGTAAAGGCGCTGCTCTTCTCGGAGTTCCACGATATGCTGCCCGGCTCGGGCATCCAGGACGTGGAGGAAGACACGCTCCAGCTTCTGGACCACGGCCTAGAAATCACAGCCCGCGAGAAATTGCGGGCGTTCTTTGCTCTCGCCCGCGGACAGCGCCCGGCCCACGTGGACAACCCGCCCATCCTCGTTTACAACCCGCATCCTTTCAACGTACAGGGACTCGTTGAAGTTGAATTCCACCTCCACGATTTCAACTGGAAAGGCACGTTTTTCGATGCACCCGTTTATCAGAACGGGCGACTCCTGCCGTGCCAGACCGAAACGGAGCGGGCAGGCTCGCACCTCGACTGGGCCAAGCACGAGGTCTTCCGGGCAAATCTCAAGCCGGGTATGAATCGATTCGACACAAAACTGAACGAACTGAAAAAGAAGCCCGCCGCCCGCCTCAAAGCAAACAATGGCAGAATCCGGTTCAAGTCGGAGGATATGGAAGTCATCATCAACACGAAGACCGGGCTGGTCGATCGCTGGCGTGTGGGCGGCAGGGACGTCGTCGCCGCCAAGGCTTTCCAACCGGTCGTCATCGAAGACTCGGCCAACCCCTGGGGTTATGCTTTCTCGCGCTTCAGGGCAACGCCGGCGGGCAGGTTCCGGCTGATGTCGGCGAAAGATGGCTCGGCATTCTCCGGTTTGCGGTGCACGGTGCCATCGGTGCGCATCATCGAGGACGGCCCCGCTCGCAGCGTGATCGAAGCCGTCTTCGCATGGGGGCGCTCGCGGATCTGCCAGCGCTACAAGCTGCCCAAGTTCGGGGCGGAGTTCGAGGTCGAAACGCGCGTGGTATGGGGCGAGATCCACAAGTGCCTCAAACTGGCCGTGCCCCTGGCGCAGCCCGCCGGGCGCTTCCTGGGGCAGGTCGCGTACGGCGTGCAGGAGCTGCCGACCGACGGCGACGAGGCCATCAGCCACAAGTGGCAGGCGGTGATCAGCGAAGATGAGACCCTCGCGCTCACTTGCATCGACAACGGCATCTACGGCTCTGACATCCGCGGGGGCGCCCTGCGCCTTACGCTACTGCGGTCGGCCGCGTACTCCAATCAGGGGGAACAGGCCGTACTCAAGGACCGCCATAACGCGGTGATCGACGCCGGCGAACGCATCTTCCGCTTCTGGTTAAACGCGGGCCCCGCCGACGACCGACTGGCCCGGATCGACCGCGAAGCACTCACCAAAAACGAGGCCCCCTACGTTCTCTCATTCTTTCCACCGGGCGAGGAGAAGGCCAAACCGAAGGCGCTCGCGACGCTCAGCGACGACGCGCTCCAAATCGCGGCAGCCAAGATCGCGGAGAAAGGCAACGACTTGATTCTCAGGCTTTTCAACCCGACCCGTCACCCGCGCAGTGCAACGCTCTCCCTCCCCTGGCTGGGCATCAGGCACCGTGTGAAGCTGGGGGCATTCGAAGTCCGGACCCTCCGGGTCGGGGCCAAGCAGGGAAGAATCATGGATGTGAATCTTCTGGAGCACCCTTTGCACCGGAAAGGGTGAAGGCAGGGCCTTACTTGCTCCTGTCCAGCCAGAACCCGGGGATTTCGGCATTGCAGTATTCGCACTTGCCGTTTTTGATGTGGTACTCGCGGATGCGATATCCGGCGCGGTAGATGATTCGCTTGCCGCATTTGTGGCACCATGTGCTTTCGCCCGGGTGCCCTCCGCGCCGCCAGATGTTGCCCGCGTAAACGTACTTCAGCCCTTCGGCCATTGCGGTGTCGCGGGCGGTTTCGATCAGGGCAAGAGGCGTGCGGGGAAGGTTGCGGAGCTTATAGGTGGGATAAAACGCAGTAAAATGCAGCGGCACCAGCGGCCCGAGCTCGCGTTTGATCCACTTGCTCATCGCGCGGATCTCGTCTGCTTTGTCGTTATAGGTGGGGATGACGAGGTAAACGATCTCAAACCAGATTCCTTTTTTCTTCAGGAGTTGGAGGGTATTGAGCACGGGCTTGAGGCGCCCCCCTACAAGCTTTTCGTAAAACTTATCGGTAAACGCCTTGAGGTCGATCTTGACGCCGCTCAACTGGTCGCACAGCCGGGCCATCGGGTCCGGCTCGATGTATCCGTTAGAGATCATTACGCTGTGCACTTTGTGCTCGCGCGCGACCTTCGCGGTGTCGTACATGTATTCGTAGTATATCGTCGGCTCGGAGTAGGTGAAGGCTATCGACCGGCACTTGTGCTTGCGGGCCTTGGCCACCACGGCCTCCGGGGGGAGGTCGAAGTTGATCGTCTGTTCGGGCCGGCTTTGTGAGATTTGCCAGTTCTGGCAGAATAGGCACTCGACATTGCAGCCCGCGGTCGCAATGGAGTATGCCCTGGTGCCGGGGAGGAAGTGAAACAGGGGCTTTTTTTCGATGGGGTCGGGCATGCCCCCGTCGTAACCGCTGCACGGGTTGCCGTAAACGAGCGTGTAATAGGTGCCGCCGCGGTTTTCGCGCACGTCGCAGTCGCCACGGTCACCGTCTTCGACCACGCATCGATTGGGGCAAAGGTTACATCGCACGCGGTTGCCGTCGAGCCGCTCGTAGTAATGGGCTTCAACGGCCTTGGGGACGAACCCGAGGACGGGGCCTGCGGACTCCGCGATACCGACCCGGCACAAACCGGCCGCTGCGGCCACCCCGGGCAGGGCGATGCCCGCGGCAGCGCACTCTTTAAGGAATTCCCGGCGGGATCTTTTCATATTTCGGCGCTAAGGAGCAAAAACGCCCAAAGGGATCGAGAAAACCCATCTTTTTGAATCTTACCGCTATGCCGGGGACGTGTCAACGACAAAGCGGCGCCTCTCACACGCCGGGTGTGCCAAGATTTTGTGGGCGGTTTGGTA
>Ga0180432_10008384_pt1 | contig 12897 bp, 12 predicted proteins | sample SS_ome_10_FD_132414 | JGI IMG/M metagenome (GOLD analysis project Ga0180432, IMG submission 132414) | Hypersaline lake sediment archaeal communities from the Salton Sea, California, USA - SS_1_MS_2 metaG | ecosystem: Environmental > Aquatic > Non-marine Saline and Alkaline > Hypersaline >...
ACCAACGCGAGGTGTTGTCGCCTGCGGCGCATCTCGGTGGGGGTGGCCAAAATCCCCTTGCTGCTCGGAAACGCGGTGACCGGGCGCGCTAGTTCACCGACACGGATCTCACGTTCAGCCAGATCGGGATCCAAGATGTCGCGGATGTGCACGAAACCCACCACGTCATCTGCTGAATCCCTGATAACTGGGTATCGCGAGTGCGGTTGATCCACGATCATCCGGGCCGCCTGTCGCACCGGTATCGCCATGTCCAAGAAATCAACCTCGGTGCGCGGGAGCATCACCTCACGAAGTTCGCGATCACCTGCGGCGAAGACATCGTCGATGAGGTTGCGCTCCTCTTGGCTCAATTCCTCATGGGTCGCCACCAAATCCCGTAGCTCTTCACCGCTGATCGACTCCTTGGCCGCGTGCGGGTCGATGCCCAGTAAGCGCACTATGGCGTTAGTCGAAACCGATAGCGCGATGATGAACGGTCGAAACAGTTTGGCGATGAAATCAATGGGGGTCGCGACGAACATCGCGACCTTCTCCACTCGCTGCAAGGCGATGCGCTTGGGCACTAATTCGCCGAGAACAAGGGACAGGTAGGCGATGAACACGGTGACCACGATGAAGGCGAGTGCCTGCGCCAGCCCTTCGGCCATTCCCAGGTTCACCAGAGGTGCGGCGAGTTCGGGGGCTATGCGGGAGGCGCCGAATCCGGCGGAGACGAACCCGGCGAGCGTCACGCCCACCTGTACTGCAGCGAGGAAGCGGTTGGGGTCTTTGGTCAGGGATGCCAGACGCCGTCCGCGCCTGCTGCCTTCGGCAAGGCGCTGGATCTGGCTTTCGCGCAAGGACACGAGCGCTAGTTCGGCAGCCGCGAAGAAGCCGCCGAGGAGAACGAAGAACAAGACGACGAGCAGGTTGATCCAGATTTGGTTCACGCAGCCGTGCAGCTCCCTCGATGCTCAGGCACGGCTCGAGGCCGCGCTGACGCCAAGACTAGGGTCTGCGGCGTGGTCCCCGGTGATGGTGGTGAGCATTTCGTCGACCGGCTGTCCTTGTCCCAGGTGGACAGGGACATCTTCACCGGTGTGTGCCATTCGGGGGCTCCCCTGCGCGCCTATGGCGGCCAAATCGCAGCCCAAGCGCTCATGGCAGCCGGGCGAACCGTCGACGGGTCCGAACGGCATGTGCATTCGCTGCACGGATATTTCCTGCGACCCGGTCGAACGAAGGACACCATCACCTACCTCGTCGATCGGCCCCGGGATGGCGGCTCCTTCTCCACCCGAATCGTTCGCGCTGTCCAACACGGGGAAACCATCTTCATGATGACGACGTCCTTCTCCGTCACAGACCCCGGACCCGAGCATCAGTTCCAGATGCCCGATGTCCCAGAACCGGACAGCGCGCGAGACGTCGACCTCGCCGCTCGAGCTGTGCCGACCGGGGCTTCCGCGGCGGACTACGACTTCCCCGACCGAGCTCTAATAGAGATGCGAACCCTCGCCCCCGATGGCCCTCTAACCTTGGAGGACGGACGCTACGAGCGGATGGCCTGGGTGCGAGTTACCGAGCCGATGCCAAGCGATCCACTCATCCAGGCATGCGCTCTGACCTATCTTTCGGACCTCAGCATGGTGACGACGGCAACGAGTCCGCACCGTGACGAACGCGATCGCCTGCAAGTTGCGTCGATCGACCACGCCATGTGGTTCCACGCCCCGGTGGACACCCACTCATGGTTGCTTTTCGACCAGGACACGCCCGCCGCTCGGGGCGGCCATGGTCTGGCCCGCGGCTTGTTCTACGACGAAGCCGGCATCCTGGTCGCCTCGGTGGTGCAAGAAGGACTGATGCGAACCCTGAGGGACAAAGGGGAGCGGGCCTAGGCCATCGCCCGTTGCAAGTTCTCGTCGATCGATGACAAGAACTCCTGGGTGGTCTGCCAGCCCTGGTCCGGACCGATCAGCAGCGCGAGATCCTTGGTCATCTTGCCCTCTTCGACAGTCTGGATGCACACGCGCTCGAGGGTGCGGGCGAACTCGCTGACCGCCGGAGTGCCATCGAGCTTGCCGCGGTGCTCGAGTCCACGCGTCCACGCGAAGATCGAGGCGATCGGGTTGGTGGAGGTCGGCTTACCCTGCTCGTGCTGCCGGTAATGGCGTGTGACCGTGCCGTGCGCGGCCTCGGCTTCGACTGTCTTGCCGTCGGGCGTCATGAGCACCGAGGTCATCAAGCCAAGCGACCCGAAACCTTGGGCGACGGTGTCGGACTGGACATCGCCGTCGTAGTTCTTGCACGCCCAGACGTAGCCACCCTCCCACTTCAGCGCCGCTGCGACCATGTCGTCGATCAGGCGGTGCTCGTAGGTGATCCCCGCCTTCTCGAAGTCGTCCTTGAACTCGGCATCGAAGATCTCCGCGAACAGATCCTTGAAGCGGCCGTCGTATGCCTTCAGGATCGTGTTCTTGGTGGACATGTACACCGGGTAGTTGCGAGCGAGCCCATAACGGAAAGAGGCACGCGCGAAATCTCGGATCGACTCATCCAGGTTGTACATGCCCATCGCCACACCGCCGGCCGGGAAGTCGAAGACGTTGAACTCCATGGGCTCCGAGCCATCGGCCGGGGTGAAGGTCATCGTCAAGGTGCCGGCTTTCTCCACCTTGAAGTCGGTGGCCCGGTACTGGTCACCGAAGGCGTGGCGGCCGACGATGATCGGCTTGGTCCACGTGGGCACCAGCCGCGGGATGTTGTCGATGATGATGGGCTCTCGGAATATGACACCACCGAGGATGTTCCGGATGGTGCCGTTGGGCGAGCGCCACATCTTCTTCAAGCCGAATTCCTCGACTCGAGCTTCGTCCGGAGTGATGGTGGCGCACTTGACGCCCACGCCGTACTCCTGGATCGCATGCGCGGCGTCGATGGTCACCTGATCATCGGTCTCATCGCGATACTCGATGCCGAGGTCGTAGTACTTCAGATCGACATCGAGGTACTTGAGGATGAGCTCGTCCTTGATGAACTGCCAAATGATGCGCGTCATCTCGTCGCCGTCGAGCTCGACGACGGGGTTCTCGACCTTGATCTTGGCCATTGTTTTCCTCACAGATCCTTGACGTCGGCCTGCTTGGCCTTGACGGCCTCGTAGGCCTGCTCGAGTAGGGCTTTTTCATCATCGGTCATCGGAGTCTCAATGACTTTGCGAATGCCTTCCTTGCCGATTTCGGCTTCAACACCGAGGTAGGCACCGGAGAGTCCGTACTCACCATCGACCCATGCACACACTGGCATCACAGCGCCGGAGTCTTCATGCACAGCGCGCGCCATACGCGCCGCAGCGGCGGAGGGTGCGTAGTAGGCCGAACCGGTCTTCAGCAATCCAACGATCTCGGCACCGCCATTTCGGGTGCGCTCGACGAGCTCATCGATCTTCTCCGCCGAGACCAGTTCGGTCAGCGGCTTGCCGTCCACAGCGCAGACCGAAGCAACCGGGACCATGGTGTCGCCATGCGACCCGAGAGTCAGGGTCTTAACCGAGCCGACCGGAACATCGAGCTCCTCGGCCACGAAATGTGTGAAGCGCGCGGTGTCGAGCATGCCTGCTTGGCCGAGAACCCGGTTGTGCGGGAAGCCCGTAACAATCTGCGCGAGCGCGGTCATCTCATCGAGCGGGTTGGCCACGTTGATGACCACACACTCCGGTGCGTACGCGGCCACGTTCTCGGCGACCTGGCGCATGATCTTCGCGTTCGTCTCGATGAGGTCCATCCGACTCATGCCGGGCTTGCGCGGCAGGCCGGCGGTGATGATCACGATCTGTGAGCCGGCGATCGCCTCGTAGCCCTCGCCGTTCGGTCCGGTGGTCTGGCCCACGAGCTTGGTCTCGAAGCCCTCGACCCAGCGGGACTGGTTCATATCCAGTGCCAGGCCCTCGGCCTTGCCGTCGACCACGTCGGTCAAGACAACGGTTTCGAAGATGTCGTATTCGGCCAATCGAAGTGCCGTCGTGGATCCGTAGAAACCAGCGCCAACAACCGTCACCTTGCCGCTTCGTGCCATGGGGGAGTCCTCCGCAGTCAGGGGGAAGAAATCTTGACGTCAAGATACCTGTTGGCTGCATCCTGATGCGCTCTGGGCCGGGAACCCCGGCTAGCTCAGCGGGGCGGTGGCACCCAGAAGGCGAACAGCGCCAGCAACAGGCCGAAGGTGCCCAAGATCAGGACGTCCACCCGCCGAGATCGCACTGCCAGCAAACCCGCTTCGCGCTCGGGAAGCAGCAATCGCAAGAAGGCTGCCAGCAGCACACTGCCGGCGAGCACGACCGCTCCGCGCCGGAAGTAGTCGAATGCCACGAGGAGCAGCGCGACGCCCACCCCGGTAAGGACGATCGTGATCGGCCACTGCCGCCACCAGGTCGACGCGCGCAGTGCGCGGACGTTTTCGGAGTCGGGGTCGTCGGGCATGGCGTGGCCTAGGCGATGGATCGTTCGGCGGCTTCGACCACGTTGGCGATGAGCATCGCTCGGGTCATGGGACCCGTCCCACCGGGCATGGGTGCTACGAAGCCTGCGACGTCCACGACGTCCTTCGCCACATCGCCCACGAGCCCGTCATCGGTGCGCGTTATGCCGACGTCGAGCACAGCAGCCCCGGGTTTCACATCCGTCGCCCGCACCATCCCTGGCACACCTGCCGCTGCCACGACGATGTCCGCGCGGGCGATCTCCGCTGCGATGTCGACGGTGCCCGTATGGCACAAGGTGACTGTCGCGTTCTCACTGCGTCGCGTCAGCAGTAAGCCGAGTGGACGACCGACGGTGACGCCACGACCAATTACCACCGCATGCGCGCCGTTGATCGGGACGTCGTAGGCGCGCAGTAGTTCCACGATGCCGCGCGGAGTGCACGGCAAGGGAGCGTCTACGCCCAGCACGAGCCGTCCAAGGTTCATCGGGTGCAAGCCGTCAGCATCCTTAGCCGGATCCATCAACTCCAGTACTCGGTTGGCATCGAGGTGCTTGGGGAGTGGTAGCTGGACGATGTACCCAGTGACCGCTGGATCGGAGTTGAGGCGGTCGATCTCTTCCTCGAGTTGCTCTTGAGAGGTGTCGGCAGGCAGATCGACCCGGATCGAAGCTATGCCGACTTCGGCACAATCCTTGTGCTTACCGCCCACATACGCGTGGGAGCCAGGGTCGTCTCCGACCAGAACGGTTCCCAGACCCGGTTGGATTCCGGCGGCACGAAGTTCGGCCACCCGAACCGCGAGGTCTTCCTTCACTCGCGTTGCCGTCGCCTTGCCGTCGAGAGTCGTCGCCGCCATGACGGCAGCGTGGCATATCGGCACCCGGCAGCCAAGTGACTCCCGGCTCAGTGGTTGGCCGCGAATACCGCTATTGGAACAGGTCGTGTGCCGCCGAGAGCTCTCGTCGTGTCCGGCGGATGTGACCCAGCAAGTGCAATTCGGCGCCCTCGGAGTCACCCTGGCGCAACGCATCGAGCAGCAGACGGTGCTCGGCATTGATTACCCACGCTCTTCCGGGACCTCCGGTTTCCATGAAGGCCCGCCGGTAGTGCTGGGTGGAGTTCCACAGCCGCTCGATGGTGGCCATCAGTTGCTCGTCGTTGCAGCCTGTGTAGGTGAGCATGTGGAGTTCGCGATCTAAGGCCAGGAAATCAATAACGTCGACGCCGGATTCAATACGTTCTTGGATGGACTCGGCTGCGTCGAGGTCACTGGGCGTCAATCGGGGAAGGCTCGTGGACAACGCGAGTGGCTCAAGCCGCTCGCGCATCAGGTAGAGGGTTTGGACCTCATCACGATCCAACAGCGGAACGCGCGCACCCTTGTTGGCTTCGATCTCGACGAGGCCTTCGGCCGCCAGGGTGCGCAATGCCTCGCGGACCGGAAGCCGGCTGCCGCCGAGTCTTTCGGCGATGTCCTCTTGGCGCAGTCGTTCACCCGGTCCGATAGCGCCGCTGAGGATCTCCGCACGCAGCGAATGCAGGATGCGGCCGGTAGCGCTAGCGGGTGCTTCGGTCATGTCAGTCGAATAATTCCGGATGATGGTCGAACGCCTTGCCATCCGGGTAGCTGCACAGTTCGAAGTACATGCCCCACGGTGCCTTGAAGTAGACCCAGCGCTGGCCTTCACTCGCGTTCTTGCTCACCGTTGGTGTGCTGAGGATCTCGACGCCTTGCTCCTCGAGGTAGGAGATCGCGGTGTCGAGATCGTCGACGTACACGGCAACATGATGGCCCCCGACATCGCTATTGCGGGGAACCTGACGATCTTGGTCCGGGGCCTCGTACTCGAAGACCTCGAAAACCGCTTGACCGCCGAGCCGGTAGAAGTGCAGTTCGCGCATCACGGCTCGGGGGTGGACGTCGAGGTGCTCGCTCATCCAGTCCGAATCCGGGTGGGCGTAGGGGCCGAGTTTGTACATGTACTCACAGCCCAGGACATCCACGAGGAATCGGTCCGCCTCGGCGAGATCGGGCACGGTGAAGCCGATGTGGTCGAGCCGCTGGAGCCCCGGTATCGCCATCTCTTCTCCTTGCTCGAGATCCTTCGTCCCCGTTCTGGATCCAATCTACGCCCTAACGGGGCTAGAAATCGATAAATATCTAGTTTTGGGTTGAGATTGGATCCAATCTCTGTCATCGTCCGTCTATGACTGAGCGCCAAGATCTGCACCCCTCGGCCCCGTGGATCCAACTCGACGCCGAGGAAGCGGACTGGGATGCAGCGCCCGCAGGCCTGCTCACCGACATGTTCACCCAGTTGGTCTTGATCCGGACCTTCGAGGAGCAGGTTCTGGAGATGGCAGCCGGCGGCTTGGTGCACGGCCCAGCCCACTCCAGCATCGGGCAGGAAGGCGCCGCGGTCGGATCGGTGCTCGCCCTCAATTCGGCCGACACCGTCAACGGATCGCACCGAGGTCACCACCAGTTCCTGGCCAAGGTGTTGCACTACCTCGCGCCCGAAGGCCTCGACCCCACCGCGGACTACCCGGACTCGGTGCGCCATGCGCTGTTGACCACCCTGGCCGAGATCTGCGGCCTCGACCGCGGCTATAGCCACGGCCGCGGCGGTTCGATGCACTTGCAGTGGGAGGAAGCAGGCGCGATCGGCACCAACGCGATCGTGGGTGGTGGAGTTCCGCTGGCCGCCGGATCGGCGTGGGCACACAAGCACGCGGGTACCGACAATGTCGCGGTCACCTATTTCGGTGACGGTGCAGCCAATATCGGCTCGACGCTGGAGACCTTCAACCTCACCGCCGCGTGGGATATCCCGCTGTCCTTCTTCATCGAAAACAACCAGTACGCCGTTTCCACCCACGTTGCCGAAGCAACCGGAGATCCCCGGCTATCGGGTCGCGGCCCGGGTTTCGGTATAGCCAGTTGGCGGGTAGATGGCATGAATCCGCTATCGGTGTACTTGACGATGAGCGAAGCGGTCGCGCACATGCGCGCGGGCAACGGCCCCACGGTCGTGGAAGCCGATGTCTACCGATACTTCCACCAAAACGGGCCGTTCCCGGGTAGTGCCTTCCGCTACCGCACCAAGGACGAGGAAGCCCAGTGGCGCGCCCGCGACCCGATCGAGCAGGTCGCCTCGCACCTGCAGCGCCGCGGTCTGCTGACCGAGGAGCAGGTGGCCGACACCACGGCCCGCGCCAAGGACTTGATGGCCGAGCTCGCCGGTGAGTTGACCGAACCGCTTCCAGGTGGCAAGCCGGGAGAGCGGCGCATCCGCGAGGACGAGTGGCCCGATCCGGCCTTCGCGGACGTCGGTGTGCGTGGTGATCTCAGCGAACTCGAGGGGCTGCCGGTGCGCACCGACGAGCCGGACATGGCCGAGCAGACAGAGATGAAGTTCATCGATGCCGTCGCCGGGGTGATGGCTCGTCGAATGGAGACCGATGATCGCATCGTGTTGATGGGTGAGGACATCCATCGGCTCAACGGCGGCACCAACGGAGCAACCCGCGGATTGAAGGATGCCTTCCCCGATCGGGTGCTCGGCACGCCGATCAGCGAGAACGCGTTCACGGGCCTAGCCGGGGGAGTCGCTCTCGATGGTAGGTACCGCCCGGTGGTGGAATTCATGTACGCGGACTTCATGTGGGTGGCGGCCGACCAGCTCTTCAACCAGATCGGCAAAGCCCGCCACATGTTCGGTGGCACCAGCCCGGTCCCGGTCGTGTTGCGGAGCAAGGTCGCCCAAGGCACCGGCTACGGCTCGCAGCACTCCATGGATCCTGCTGGCGTACTGGCCACGAATCCCGGTTGGCGCATCGTTGCGCCGTCGACCCCGTACGACTACGTCGGCTTGATGAACACTGCACTGGCGTGCGATGACCCGGTGGTTGTTCTGGAGCACGTGGATCTCTACACGTCTACGGGACCAGGCTCCGATGACTTCGATTTCTGCCTGCCGGTCGGGAAAGCTGCCATGCGGCGCACCGGCGACGACATCACGATCATCACCTACCTGGCGATGACCCAGTATGTGCTGCAGGCGCTTGACGACGTAGGCGATGTCGATGCCGATGTGATCGATCTGCGCTGGCTGGATCGAGCCAGCATCGACTGGGAGACCATCGAGGCCAGTGTCAAGAAGACCAACAACGTCCTCATCGCCGAGCAGGGGGCGCAAGGTACGTCCTACGGCGGGTGGCTCGCCGATGAGATCCAACGACGACTCTTCGATTGGCTCGACCAGCCCGTGCAGCGGGTCACTGGAAGGGAAGCATCCCCGAGCATCAGCAAGGTCTTGGAGCGTGCGGCTATCGCCCAGTCCGAGGAAGTGGTGGCGAAGTTGAAGGTGATCGTGGATGCCTGAGCTGCTGCGCATGCCCGAGGTAGCCACCGGATCCACCAGTGCGGTGCTGTCCGCCTGGCAGGTCGACATCGATCAGCAGTACTCCGCCGGTGATGTCGTCGCCGTTCTCGAGACGGACAAAGCGGTTGTTGACATGGAGGCCGAAGCCGACGGCCGAATCGTCCACTTCCTGGCCGATGGTGGCCAAGAGGTAGCAACGGGCGATCCGATCGCCATCTGGGCTGGCATCGGGGAGGAGGTCGCCGATCCGCAAGCAGCCGCGCAGGCTCTGGGTGTTGGAGACGCTGCGGGCACTGTCAAGATCGAAGCTGAACAGTCGGCACCGCAGACCTCCCGTCAAGTGCAGGTCGCAGAAGTGCTGGTTTCCGCGGAACGGATCTTCGCGAGCCCCATCGCTCGTCGGTTGGCCCGGGAAGCAGGGCTGGCTCTGGAGTCGATCACGGGTACTGGTCCGAACGGACGCATCCGTCGACGAGACGTCGAAGCTGCGCGCGCCTCGGCACCTGCGGGCGCGCCGACAGCACCCGTAGCACCTGCCGTGCCGACGGTGGCTCCGTCAACGAGCGCGAGTGGTTATCGGGAGATTCCGCACACGCGTTTGCGTAGGGCGATCGCCTCACGGCTGACCGAGAGCAAGACGACCGTCCCGCACTTCTATCTGCGAGGAGTCGCAGAAGTGGATGCCCTTCTCGACCTTCGACGACAAATGAACGAAGGCGAAGACCTGCGGGTATCCGTCAATGATTTCATTGTCAAGGCGGTCGCATATGCGCACGCGATGGTTCCGGAGATGAACGTGATCTGGACTCCGGATGCCATGCGTCAATTCGATTCAGTCGATATCAGCGTTGCGATTGCTACCGAAACCGGCTTGGTCACTCCCGTGGTGCGCGGTGTCACGAACCTGAGCCTTGGCCAAATCGCGGAGACGACCAAGGATTTCGCGCAGCGCGCCAAGTCCGGCGCACTGAAGCAGTCTGAACTCGAGGGTGGCTCCATCAGTGTTTCCAACCTGGGCATGTTCGGCACCCAAGGCTTCGATGCGATCATCAATCCGCCGCAGTCCAGCATCCTCGCGGTCGGTGCAGCGCGGGAGACACCGGTAGCGCGCGACGGAGCAATCGCGGTCGGTACCACGGTGGAGGTGTCCTTGTCGGTCGACCATAGACCGATCGACGGAGCAACGGCAGCACGGTGGATGCAGGTTTTCGTCAACGCGCTGGAGAATCCAGCCAAGATGCTTCGCTAGGACGTCGATTTCACCGGACGTTTTCGTCCGACGAAGGCGGCTGACGCCGCGAGAGCTGCACCGATCACCAGCCAAACGGTTACCGGCTGATCGGTTGCCGGCCAGATGACATCGAGAACCAAAGCTGCGGCTAGTTGAGCCGCGATCACGACCAGTGCAAAAGACAACACACCCGATATCGGAACCGTGAATGCCGCGATACCGATGAAGGTCACGCCAAGGATTCCGCCGACGTACGTCCATGCTGGAGCCCCAGCGTTGATCGGACTGGTCGAGCCGGAAAAGGATCCGGACACCGCGACCACGATCGCCAAGGTGGCCGCGCCTACAAGGAAGTTCCCCAAGGTCGCTGCGGGTGCGCTGCGTGCGGTAATCGAAACTCGACCATTCACGGCCTGCTGCACTGCTACGAGCAACCCTGCCAAGAAGGAAAGCCCGACGAGCAACCAAAGCCCCGAGGCTGGGTTACCCCACTGGTCGATGACTGCGACGAAGACGGCGAGCGTGGCGCCGACGGCGCCGATGATCCGCGCCGGAGTGACCGCAACCCCCGACGTTGTTCCGATACCGAGACGATCGACCACTAGCGAGCTGACCGTCTGCCCTGAGACCACCGCCACCGAGAACAAGGCAACGCCGATGACCGGCACTGATGTCGACTGGATGGCGATGAAGAAGGCACCGAAGACTCCGCCGACCATCACCCACCACGGCAGTGCGCGCGTTCGAAGGGCGGTGATCACGGCAACCACACCGCGTCTGGAGCGGGGCACGAGAAGCACAAGCACCAAGACCAGCGCCAGTCCTACCGTGAAGTTGATGAGTGCAGCACTGACGCCGCTACCCAGGAAATCCGACAGGCCCCCATTCACTCGCGATTGGAACGCGGTGACGAGGCCGGCGACCACGGCCAGCAGGTAGCCGACCGTGCTGGTTGGCAGTGCGGTGGATCGCGGTCTCGTGCGATCGCTCACGCGGCGACCCTAGGGGATTGCCGGTCGCCCCCCGGGTGGGCGCGGCTCAGGGAGATACGTCTAGTGCCCGTGCGGATGCACGCTGTCCGATGAACCGTCCTCGTTCAGGACGAACCACACGCAGCGGGTTTCTTGGCCGGACGCGTTCCAGAATCGGTGGGGAACGCTGGAATCGAACGCTATGGAATCGCCGGGACCGAGGACGGCTTGTCCGAAGCCGACCTGGACATTCAGTTCCCCGGAGACGACCAATCCGTACTCACGACCGGTATGCCGAATGAAATCCTCGGGCGGCTCGCCGGAGGGATTCGGCTCGTAGACCACGCTGAGGAACTCGCACCCCTCTTCGGCCTGCGCGGTGAGACGCTCCCAGCGCGGACCGGACTTCAACTTGATGGTCGGACGTTGCGCTGCCCGCAAGACGACGCCCGAGGTGTCCAGCGCCGTCGACTCATCGAGGCTGCGGCGCGGTTGCTCGGGTGAGAGCGTCCCCTCGCCCGCCTCCGGTACGCCGTCGAAGAGGCTATCCATTTGGATGCCGAGTTCATTGACGACGTTGTAGAGCGCACGGACGCTGAAGGCTGCTAAGCCCCGCTCCACCTGGGAGACATGGCTGGGGGAGACATCGATACGCCGGGCAAGTTCACGAACGCTCAAACCCGCGGCCGTCCGGGCCTCACGGAGCCGCCCGCCCACGACCACCCACTCGCGGTCGCCATTGGGGGTCGGCGAAGGCTCGCTAGCGATGAGCGCTTCACCGGCCTCTACGGACGTCACTGTGTCCTCCTTGCGAACGGTAGGAATGTACTACGCGTCCGGGAGCGAACAGCGCAGCCTCTAGTCGGATGCATACGGCGCTTGGCGCGGCGATAGGGCCCGCGCCTTCAGCATTCGCCTAGTGCAGGACCATCCCGCCGTCGATCATGATCAACTGGCCGGTCATGTAGTCGCTGTCCGAGCTCGCCAAGAACGAGGCGGTTCCGATGACATCTTCGGGGTAGGAGTAGCGCTTCATCAAGATCATGTTCGCGGCGAGGGAATCCATGCTCTCGCCTTCCTTTTCGAACTTACCGATCGCCACGAGGTCTTTATCGAGCTGTTCCCACAGTTCGGTGCGCACGACGCCCGGTCCGTAGCCGTTGACGGTGATGTTGTGGTCGACGAGAGCCTTGGCGGCTCCCTTGATCATCGCGAGCACGGCGTGCTTACTCGCGCTGTACACAACTACGTCGTCGAAGGCATCGCGCGACAGGATCGAACCGACGTTGATGATCTTGTAGGGGTAATCGCGCTTGCCTTGGGCGATCATCTGGTTGGCGGCCTTTTGCATGCAATTCAGCGTGCCCCAGGCGTTGACGTCCATGATCTTGTCCCAGTTCTCACGGGTGATGTCCTCGAAGAACAGGGGCTTGTTGATTCCGGCGTTGTTCACGATCACGTTGATCTCACCGAAGGCTTCCACCGTTGCGTCCACGGCGGCCTTGGCATCTTCTTCGCTGACCACGTTCAACTGCACGCCAATGGCCTTGCCGTTGCCTGCGGCATTGATCTCGGCCACCACCTGGTCCACACCTTCGGTGTTGAGATCGCCAAGGCAGACGTTCGCGCCTTGTGCTGCGTAGTCCTTGGCTACCGCCGCGCCCATACCCTGCGCTGCGCCGGTGATGAGGGCGTTCTTGCCCGCCAAACGAGTGGAATCCATGTATGTGCACCTTTCCGATCCGGACGTGAAGCGCCGAGTCCACCATAGTTCGCGGGCGGCGGCGGTGTTTGGCAGGAGATTACACACAGGTCGCGTGGTTGTGAACACTTTTACTGGAAC
>Ga0180432_10008385_pt1 | contig 12896 bp, 11 predicted proteins | sample SS_ome_10_FD_132414 | JGI IMG/M metagenome (GOLD analysis project Ga0180432, IMG submission 132414) | Hypersaline lake sediment archaeal communities from the Salton Sea, California, USA - SS_1_MS_2 metaG | ecosystem: Environmental > Aquatic > Non-marine Saline and Alkaline > Hypersaline >...
ATGGGTTCTTGAAAACCTGGGAGCAACTGTCTTCTCCGGCGCCCTGCCCCTGGGCATCGCATTGGCAATCGTCGGCGACGTAGTGATTGACGACTGGATATTGTGCCGGTCGTGGGTCAACTCATATCGGGAGGACGAAAAAGCCATTTCGCAAGTCCAGACCACCCACACCCCCGGCGTCCATTACCATCGGCGGCACGCAGAATGGCTGGCCCTCATCGCAACGCTATGGATGACCAGGCACTGGCGCTATCCTAATTGCGATCTCATAGCCGACTGGTATGGAGGCAAGCAAAACCTTCCGCAAAAAATCCGCGCCCTATCCCGGGCAGACGGAGCACTCATGCCCCAGACCGTACGTCACGAAGTCAAATCTCTCACAAAAATCGACCTCTCACAATGAATCCACGGACCTGCCAATCACAGACCACAAGCACCACCTCCTCCACACCCTCGCCGCCCGCCACCCTCTCCCCTCCCCCTCTTCCCCCAGGCTCCCCACCAGTCCGCGACTGGCGGCACCCTCGAAACCACCGCCCAACTACCCGACCATCCGACTCCCTCCCCAATCCGCTGTTTCTCCCCTCCCCACCACCCACAAAACCTCCTTCCCCTCTCTATCTCCCTTCTCCATCTCCCCTCTTCCCCCAGGCTCCCCGCCAGTCCGCGACTGGCGGCACCCTCGAAACCACCCCCCAACTACCCGACCATCCGACTCCCCCCCCATCCGCTGTTTCCCCCCTCCCCACCACCCACAAAACCTCCTTCCACTCTCTATCTCCCTTCTCCATCTCTCCTCTTCCCCCAGGCCCCCCGCCAGTCCGCGACTGGCGGCACCCTCGAAACCACCCCCATATCCCCACCACCACCCCGCCCCTCCGCGACCGGCAACACCCTCACGCCCCACGCATCACGCATCACGCCCCGCAGCCCCTCAATACCCCATCCCCTTCCAAAGAGTCTCCCAAAAGGACAAAAAAATTAATAAATTTCTAACAGATTTTTGCCTAAACTATGGTATAATATTAAAATAGATCAAAAAATAGCACCGTTACAACCCTCATCGCAATCGTAACTCGTCGAGGAGGGCAATATGAAAAACCGCAGCCGGCACTTGTTGGGCACAATCCCCCCCAACAATAGCCGGCTTTTTGTTTGCCATCGACAAGCAACTTCAAGATCGCTATCAAAGCACAAATTGTTAGCGACCACACTCTTTGATCGCCTGTTGACCAGACTGAATGACAAGAAAACAAAGACAACAGAAAAAAAGCCCTGAAGAACCGCTGGAGCAAAGCGGTAGACAGCATCAGCCAATTTGAGATAGAACCACAACAAACACAAGTCAGATCGATACAACTTTTGGGGTCAACCTTACACCATAACTGTGCGCAAGGTGTGTGCTTTGTCGTTTCATGGGGGTGAAGAAATGGATCTGCAACCGATCGAGACTGGGCGTTATGTCATTCAGGCTGAATTGGGGCGAGGCCGATGGGGCATTGTTTATCGCGCGTACGACCCTCAACTCGACCGCTTGGTGGCTTTGAAATATATCCACCTGGCTGGTGGTGACCAAGATGCGCGCTTACGCCGCGAAGCGCGGATAGCTGCCAAATTGAGCCATCATCATATTGTCCCCGTTTACGATGTCATCGAAACAGATAACACAGTCAGCATTGTCATGGAACTGCTCGCTGGTGGGACGCTGCGCGAGCGAATGACCGGTCCACTCCTCTGGCAAGATAGCGTATCCCTGCTGTTTCCGCTCTGCGATGCCTTGGTCTATGCTCATCGACAAGGCGTCATTCACCGCGACATCAAGCCGGAGAACATCATGTTCTCTGCCGATAGTGTGATCAAGCTGGCCGACTTGGGCCTGGCGTTCGCGGACAGCGCATCTCAGCGCACTCAAGAGGGCGAGATAGTTGGCACATTTCGCTATGCCGCGCCGGAACAGATTCTCGGCGAAAAGATCAACAAGCAGGCCGACACCTTTGGACGGGCCGATGTCTTTGCGCTGGCGACAGTACTGTACGAAATGCTGACTGGTTGTCCCCTCTTTTCTGGTACCAATCCTCAGGACGTTTTTCAAAAGATCATTTCGAAAAGTCCGGTGGATTTGTCGCCGCTACAAGGAATTACGCCGACATATCTGATCGACGCCTTGGCTCATGCGCTAGACAAAGACCCTACAAAGCGTGACACTGCCGAGAATTTTGGTGCCGCTTTGCGCCACTGTTTAGGAAAAGACAGTCTATTTGCAGATACGACGCCATTACCTGCCTTTCTATCTGTCAAGTCTGTTTTTCAAAAAACTTTGGCTGCTATCAAGAAGGTGAGAGAATTCAAGATGATAGAAAATGATATGAAGCAGCTTTCTGTTGATGACGGCATAGTTGGGTGCAGGCCACGGCTTGCACTTTTCTTTTTCACCGTTCCTCTTTTGCTGGTCGCGCTGGCTCTGGTATCGGTGTTGTTGATCCCCGCCAATTTTGACTTGCTTTTGAGGACGACTCGGATCAAAGCTACGTTGCTTCTCCTGATTGCCTTTCTGATCGTTCTCGTGAGTACTGTTGCAGGCTTTTTGATCTGGCAAGGTTACCGCCGTGCTCTAAACAAGTTAGGAGTCACTCAAGGCCAGATCTACACATTGGAAAAATCGAACGCTGAATTGGAGCAATCGAACGCTGAATTGGAAGAGCAGTTGGACAAAGTCTTGTCCAAGCAGTCAGGGCCGTTGGTTTACGTCCATTCTGACAGATTTGGCGATGCTGATTATGAGATTGTTGAAAAGTTACTTTCAGGCTACCACACAGTCAGGCTATATCCTCTGGTACACGGCTTCAGTGGAGCAAACGTCTTCTTGGTAGAGCGGGAGAAGACGCCAGGCCGAAGAATGGCACCAAGAGTGATCAAATTGGGCCGCAAGGAACAGATTGAAGCAGAAGTCCAAAGCTATCAAAAGTATGTACTAGAATACTTTAGTCCCCCCCCTAAACTAGAAGGGACGCAGTATAGTACAAATGGTTTCAGAGCAGGGTTTTGTACTTCATATGCGCGCATAAAAGGCAAGGTGCGCACATTTGAAGAGTTTTTCTCGGCCTCAAAGGGCGCTGCTTCCGAGAAGATAATAAAGCCGGTATTCTCGGAAGATTTGCTGGGATCGTTCTTGCAAAATCCCCAAAGAATTCGAAGGCGTTTATATCGTGAAGATTATCAACTCGACGAGAATGATTGGCGCAAGATCGATGAGGCAGTTAAGGCACTTGGATTACCCCAGGTTGAGGATGGTGCCTTTGTTTTTAGAGGTCACACTTATCTTAATCCACTCAAAAAAGCCAAAGCTTGGTTCGATGAAAAAGATGTGCAAAGTCGCTTGCAAGTGTCCTTTGATACGATGACAGCCATTGTGCATGGAGATTTGAATGCCAGGAACATCTTGATCGACGACAATAATAACGTCTTTATCATCGACTTTGCAAAAACAGGCAAAGGCCATATCTTGAAGGATTTTTGCAGGCTCGAAGTCGAGATCAAGTTTTGCCTGACGGAACTCGCCACCGAGGATGATGTTCTGCGTGCTGTTGAATGGGAGAAAAAACTGCTTCTCATTCAAAGAAAAAAGTCTCACCGATCTCTGAATGATCTCCTCGCTATGCCAAAAGACAACCTGGGATTTGATGAAATCACAACAGGTTGTATCAGAGAGCTTCGAGAGTATGCACGCCGCGCACTCGGATTATACCTGACAGATTCCGTTGGCCCAGAGCAATACTACCTTGGTTTGCTGCATCACACGCTGGAGGCAATACGCTACAAGCAGTGCGACCGAAACTCGAGGTTATTTGCACTTATCTCTGCTTCCTTGCTGTGCCAGGCGCTAGGTTGAGGAGATAACCAATGCCGCGCACGTTCTCAATCAAATTGTAACCGGGAAGGTTGATCTTGCGCCGGACTCTTTTGGCCAGTCCGGCCAATGCCTGAGGGGATACTCCCTCAGCCGCCGTAGCTTTGGGGTAAACTTGGGCAATGATGTCGTCATAGAGACAAACTTGGCCAGGGTCTTCCAGCAGACAGGCCAGGAAGTTGGTTTCCAGCGGAGCCAATTGGATGACATCGGTTCCTCTCAACACCTTGTTCGGCGGGACAAGTTGAAGTGTGAAATTCAGATCTTGGTTCTCTCGCACAAAGGTTTCGAACAGAGGGCAAAAGATCCTGGGCTGGCTTCCTGGTACAGTGTGCACCAGACCGTAACGCACGGGAAGTGAGTCATCTTTGAGCGTTGATATTCCTAAAGCAACCAGACGCAAAATGGCTCTATCTTTGCTGGTCAGCCCTTCCCAGATTTTTCGGCACGCGTTCTGGATTTGGGGAGCGTCGGACAGCTTGCGGACGATTTCAGCATCGTCAGCCCCCAAGTCAACCCTGCCTTCTCGGGCTAGATCACACACGGTCTGCAACAGACGCGGGTACCCGCCGGTATAGCTGATTAGCTTGCGCTTTTCCTCGCGATCAAAAGTAGTATCGTATTCTCTTTCATAACGGGCGATCGAATCTTGGGCATCGGCAGGCGTCAATGGCTTGAGGTATATGATGGCAGGAGAATACAACAAATCTTCGAATTCCTCACTCGTGGAAGTGATGTCCGTTTCCCCGCGGACGGCCAGAATGTACGAGATGTGTCTGGCAAAGTGGTCCCGCAAATACCGCAAGTTGTCGAGGATATAGCTTAATCTTCCGCTCTGATAAAACTTTTCAAAGCGATCCAAAACAAAGACCACCGTGAGTTGCTCTCGGTACAAGCCGTCTAGATATTGTTTCAATGCAAGCACAAGTTCCACGTCGGTTGCACCTTGCAGATCGACGTGACCAATCAGTGTGCATTGTTGACCTAACGTGGCGATGAGGCCTTGGTAAAAACCTTGCTCATCTCTTTCGTCCATGAGGTTACAGTCGACGAAAACGAAAGTCAAGTTTGTATTGTCTTTGCCAAAATAGTGCGCTTTGAACGCCTCATTCGAGGCCAAAAACCGCATCAGGTGCGACTTGCCTGCACCGGCCAGTCCACTGATCACAATGCTCCAGTGACCGCGGATGGCGGCAACGATCGGCTGCACCTCTAATTGTCGATACGTAGGGGGATAAGAGGCAGCGGAAAAGTGCTGAGAGTGTGCCATTGTCCCTCCTCAAGCCTGGTCACCTGTGTTGGCAGAAATGCCAGGTTTGCTATCGTCCTGGCATACCTTTGGCAATGTCAGGTCCATCAAAGGCAGCACAAAAGTGATAGAATTGAGCTATCAGGCTCGCTTCAGATAGGACTGCCGGTGCCGATGAAAATGCCGCATTTGGCATTGATCTATATCGTTTTGCCATCGTAGTGCCAATATCCTGGATCAAACATATGGTATTATATCATCAGCAAGTCAGAAAGGAAAGTGCATCGTGAGAGTCCCAAGAAATGTAACGACGATTTGGGGGATCGTTCTGCTGGGCATCCTGGCAATGAGCGGATGCAGTCTGGTGACGATAGAGATCCAACCGTCAGAGTTGGATGATCAAATGACCGTGGCTTGTGAGCAGACCCGGACGGCCATGGCCTCGACGCAGACAGTCGTAGCTGAAACTTCTGTCGCTCAAGCGACGCCGCAAGTCACGCTGGCTGCGGCGCAAACGGTTGTGGCCGAGACTGCTGTCGCTCAAGCGACGGCGCAAGTCACGCTGGCTGCGGCGCAAACGGTTGTGGTCGAGACTGCTGTCGCTTTAGCCACACTTCAAGCATCCATAACAGACACCATTGTCTGTGAGATACTGTATGACTTTGAAATCGACAAGGAAGGCTGGCAATTGAGCACGGAGGAGGGTAACGAAGGTGGCCTGAGTGTGTTTCGCTCTGCTGAGAAAGCGTCTCAAGGACAAAGCTCGTTGCAGCTCAATGTCCAGTTTCCAGGCGGTGGACAGTGGAAGAGATCTGCCATCATGAAAGGGCTCACTAACACAGATTGGTCCGGTTATAAGGAAATCTCTTTTGATGTTTATTTGCCCGAGGGAGCCAGCTATTTTCAGATCGAGGTTTACTCCAAGTCGGAAATGTGGATAATGACTCAATGGCCTGGATCGGGAGCACCTGTATATCTCTCTCCAGGACAATGGAATTCTATCACTGTTCCACTGGACCGGTTGGGAGATGTCCAAGCTTTTCGAGAGATAGGGATCATGATCGGCACCAGTGAAACTCTCTTTGAAGGAGCCGTTTACATTGACCGTATCTGTGTCCGCAAGTAAACGCTTGTGTTCACACACGAAGAAAGGTGGAACGATGTCCGTCAGGATGCGCAAGTTTTTGACGATTTGCCTGCTTGTGACTCTGTCAATCTGGTTGGGGGTTGGCTGCAGGCCAACCCCTGCACCATCCTCTACGCTGGCAGCGATGCCTACTGCCACATCTTCTCCTGCACCTGCACCTACCCAAACGCCTTCTCCTACGCCATCTGTTTCTTCTTTGGTCATTTATGCCGATGCGCCCGCCGTTGGCTGGGAAGACTGGTCTTGGGACTGCCGGCCCAATTTAAAGACTGCCTCGCCCGCGCACGAGGGCAAATATGCCATTGCCGTGGACTATGCAGCAAGCGGCTGGGGCGGGTTTGCCTTTGGGCGACATGCGCCGCTCCCCATCAACGATTACACTTATCTGGAATTCTGGATCCACGGCGGCGCGAGTGGAGGACAACGGCTTCGCATTTCGGTTCATACCTGTCAGGAGGGGTGTGAACAGCCTGCCGGGGGACTCGGCATCAATGACCCCAAGTACATACAAGATGGCCTCGTCAGCCCCAATGCCTGGAAGTTGGTCAGCATTCCCTTGTCCGATCTCGGCACGGAAAAGGCTTCTCTTTTCAAGTTCAGCCTGATGGACAACAGCGGCAGTGCCCAGCCCACTTTTTACGTTGACGACATCGCGCTGGTCAAGAAAACGGTGTTACCCACTGCGACTGTAGCGCCGACGCCGGTTGTCGAGAACGAGTTGCCGCCCATCGTCGCAGGCGAGTACATCAGCCGGCAGGAGAGCCAGCTTGTGCTTGGCGGGCAGCCTTTTCGTTTTGTGGGCACCAATGCCTATTTTTTGCAGCCCGAGATGGCCTACGGCAACGCGGCCGGGGTCGTCGAAACGCTGGATACGATGGCTTCGCTGGGTATGTCCGTTGTCCGTATGTGGGCCTTTAACGACCACGACTTTCAAAAAGACCCCGCCGCGATTCAGGTTGAGCCGGGTGTGTACCGTGAGGAAAGCCTGGCAGCGTTGGACAGGGTGGTAGCCGAAGCCAAACAAAGGAACATCCGCCTCATTCTAACTTTGGGGAACAACTGGCCTGATTACGGAGGCATCGAACGGTATATCGGTTGGTGCAATTGTGACGCGTCCAGAAGCGATTTTTACACGAATGAGCAGATCAAAGGTTGGTACCGCGATTACGTGCGCATGCTCATCAGCCGGACCAATACCATCACAGGTCTGGCTTACAGGGACGAGCCCGCCATCCTGGCCTGGGAACTGGGCAACGAATTCCGCAATCCCGGCAGGCAGGCCGATGACCTGCTGGCTTGGCAGGAAGAGATGGCCGCCTACATCAAGAGCCTGGATCCCAACCACCTCGTTTCTGACGGCGGGGAAGGGTTTGACGATGCGCCGGAGCTGTATCCGGGGCTGAGCAATCTCTACGCAGTGCGCGGTGACGAAGGAGCCAGCTATCATCGCCTGGTGAGCTTACCGAGCGTGGATATGGTCAGCTACCACCTTTACCCCAGCAATTGGGGGCTTGCAAACGACGATGATGTTGTGATCTGGATTCGGGTCCACGAGGAGCTGGCTCGGCAGGCGAGCAAGGTGGCCTACCTGGGCGAGTACGGTGTGATGGGCGATGATGCGGTTCGCGCCGCGACGTTTGAGCGATGGCTGACAACAGCGTTGATCGACCAGCAAAGCGCCGGGGCACTGGTCTGGGGGCTGACTTACAAGAGCCGCCCTGATTATGACCAGCTCAGCGTGTACTGTCCTCAGCACGCCGAAACCTGTACTGCGTTGAACAACCACGCCGCCAAACTTGCAGCCGCTTTAAGACGTTGATCGGAGGTATTCAAAGATAGTTTAATCAGATTAAGGAAAGGAAAGGGCAAAAATGAAAAAAGGTGTTCGAGTGATTGCAGGATTGCTGTTGGTTGCTATGGCTGTGTCTGGCTGTGCCAATGCCGAAGCAACCGTACGTCCCGTAGTGCAGACCGTTGTGGCCGCTCAACCGACGATGGATGTGGCCGCGACCGCAAAAGTGATAGCACAGACCATTGTAGCTACCCAACCGACGGTGAGCGTAGAAAAGACTGCACATCCCGTGGCGCAGACGGTCGTAGCTGCCCAACCAACAGTGGATGTCCAGGAGATTATACAAACGGCCGTGCAGGCTGCTCTGGCCGCTCAACCAAGAGTAGACGTCCAGGCAACCGCACAGGCAGTGTCACAAATCGCCATAGCTGCCCAGCCAACGGTGGATGTGGAAGGGACTGCACAGGCTGTGGTTGATGCTGTCCAAGCTCCGTCACAGGTCACGCCGACCAACACGCCCACGCAGACCAACACACCCACGCAGACCAACACACCCACGCAGACCAACACGCCCACGCAGACCAACACGCCCACGCCCATGCCTTTCATCTGTTCACCTCACGGCTTTCTCGATCCCACTGAGAAAGCCTGTTCCCCTGACGGTTCTTGGTATGCCAGGGGGATTGATCGAGAAGGCACGATTGGCATCTATGATCTGACCGATAACTGGATCAAGGATGTCAAGATGCCCACGCATACTTGTAGTCCATGCCCTAATGATCTCAAGGCGCTGGCCTGGTCCCCCGACAGCCAGTGGCTGGCTGGTGTGTTTCATCACGGCAGCGGGGGGCACATTTCGGTGGTCAATGTGGAAACAGGATATACAGACTGGTACGACATTGACGGCTATTACCACTGCATAAAATTTTCCTCTGATGGTACACAAATCGTGACCCATCCTGAGGGGCAGGTCTTGGTCAACAGGTAGTCTGGATAGAATCAAGGGTTGCGATAGCAGCCGGACGAACCGCAAAATGAAATGGGGGCAGATATGACGGGCGCGGGTTTTTCTATGCCGGTTCCCAGGGAAGCCTGGGGCAAGTCGATGCTCAAGACGGTGGGCATCCTCATTCTGACGATTCCCTTTATGACCGTCAACGGCTTTTTGCTCCAAATGACCGAATTCAAGGCTTCACTCGGAGCAGGACAAACCATGGTCGTTGACTGGGACAAGGTGCCCGGCATCTTGTTGAACACAGCCCGGCTGAACGCGATCGGGCTGCCGGTTGCCTTTTGCCTCGCCGCTGCGATCTCGTTCGGCGTGGCGCGCGCGTTAGGCGGGAAAGGCACTTTTGGGCTGCACAGCTCCAAGATTTCGGCAGCCTATCTCAAGATCGTCCTGGCCATCACCGGCGTTGCCTTGCTAACCCTGCTTACTCGCATAGCCGGCTTGCTCAACCTGGTCGTCGTGGCCTGGGCGGCCAAGTCCATGAGCGAAGCCATTGCCGAGGCCCATGGCTTTTCCAACCGCCGCGGTTGCCTGACCCTGGTTTCTCTGGCGATCGTTCCCGTCTTGGTGATTGCGGTGATCTTGTTGTTGGGGCCGTTGTTTGGCCAATAGACAGAAGCCTGATCGGCCAAGCCGATCAGGCTGTTCTCAAAAGGCGGCATGTTCTATGTTTCACAAACAGATCCCGAAAACCCATCGGCAATTTTCTCGCGTGGTGACTGCACTGGCCTTGCTGCTGGTTTTGGCCCCACTGCCGCTCCGATCTGTGCCAATGGTCTGGGCCGACACAACCAAGTGTGGCACGATCGCGAGCAGCGAAACCTGGACGCCGGCCGGCAGCCCTTACATCGTCACCTGCAACGTCCAGGTGCAAAGTGGCGTGACCCTGACCATCCAGCCGGGCGTGATCGTGAAATTTGACGCCGGCACCTCGCTGCGAGTGGACGGCACGCTGATCGCCCAAGGGGCTATCTTTACCTCCAATACCGTAGCACCGGCTCGCAATGACTGGGGCAACATCTTTTTCTCGGCCAGCAGCGAGGATGCCGTCTTTGACGCTGGCGGCAACTATGTGAGCGGCAGCATGATCCAGAACTGCATTGTCGAATACGGTGGTGCTGACGTTGTCGGCGCGATTCATGCCGACACAGCGTCTCCATTTATCAACGGCAGCACAATCCGTGACAATGGAGCCAGCGGAATCTGTATCGTGGGACGCTCCGTCAATCGGCAGACGGTGATCAAGGCCAATACCATCAGCGGCAACCACCTCGACGAGAGATATCGAGGGGGTGCGGGAGTCCATGTCACTCACGGCCAAGTCATCAGCAATACGATCACTGCCAACTATGGCTACAGCAATTACTATAACGATGATCGCAATGGGGGTGGCATCTATGCCAACAACAGCACCCTGCGTGGCAACGTCGTTGATGGAAATATTGGTGAAAGCGGTGGTGGTATTTATGCAGAGACGAGCATCGTGACAGATAATACGGTGCAAAACAACAGGGCCAAGGCTGGCGGTGGCGGAGGCGGAGGCATTTATGCAGCCGGTGGCACTGTGGTCAATAACATCGTCAGCGGCAATACGGCTTCTGGCAGTGGCGGTGGCATCTGGGGCTCGGGCACAGTACAGGGAAATAAGGTCTATGACAACAATGCAAAGCATGGTGGAGGCATCTCCGTCAGTAGAGGCACAGCCGTTGCCAATACCGTACACAATAACACGGCGCAGAATGATGGCGGTGGGCTAAATGTCGTTTTGGGAGGGACCGCTGTTCAGAACACGATCACGAGTAACACGGCTTACAATGGCGGTGGGGTCTATGGCAGCCAATCAACTCTCAACGACAACATGCTGACAAGCAACACTGCTCAGGCAAACGGTGGCGGCGCTTATATCTCGCAGAGTGCGCTGCAGGGCAATACATTCACCGGCAACAGCGCCCAGAGCAAAGGCGGCGGCCTCTATGCCGAGGAAAGCTGGAATGGCAGCACAGTACGCAACAATACCCTCTCCGCCAACACCGTCCCCGCTTGGGGACAGGGGGCCGGCGTCTACCTGGTGAACAAGGTCCACTTTGAATACAACAACGTGCTGACCAACACCGCCTCCGGCGGCACGGCAGGTGGCATTTCGATCAGCGGGCAGCCGCAGATCCATTACAACAACATCCATGGCAATCAGCCCTACGATGCCGAGGTGGTCTCGGCGGACGACGTCGACGCCACGTTCAACTACTGGGGACCATCAGCCTGCACGGCCATCGCCGCCCAGATTTACGACGGCGACGATATGCCCGGTCGCGGCCAACTGCTCTATGCGCCTAGCCTGTATGCGCCGGCGCCACTGACCTCACTCGCCGCGCCGGCGGATCTGGCTATCATGGTCGGCATCTCGGAAGCAGGCTTGAACTGGACGCCCATCCCGGCTATTCCCAACGTTGGCTGTCGTATCCCCGGATCGAGCGCGCCTGATGTAGGGTACCGTGTTTACTATCGCGCCGGAGATCTGTGCCCGCCTTACAACGGCACGGGCACTGACCAGGGAGACTCTCCGGTTGATGTGGGACAGGCCACCTCGCTGACGTTGAGCGGGCTTGGGGAAGGCGCGACCTATTTTGTCGTTGCTGCTTATGACTATCTGGGACGGGAGAGCCTGTACTCGAATGTGGTTGGGAATGCATCGGGGTCGCACAAGATTTACCTGCCCCTGGTGTTGAAAGGGATTTGACTGTGTCTGTAATCCGGCATGGCAAAAGTCTGGAACTGCCGCGTCGGAGTTTGACGCGGCTTGTGATGCGGGGAGATGAGATAATGGCTATCGGATCGAAAACATGTCCAGAGGGCGGCAAAGAAAATCCGATCATCGTGTTCCTGCTCAACCTGACCGGCCTGGGATTGGGTTATCTACGCTTGCGCCAGCGGCGGCGCTGGCTGTTTCACCTGGCGATCACCGCCGGGCTGCTGGCCGCGGCGTTTTGGGCCAATACCTGCCGCGCACCGCTGCTGTGGGCGAGCATCCTGGGCCTGTGGTGGCTGTGGATGGCCTTTGACGGCCGGCGGCTGGCCCGGCGGCAGATCAAAGATGCGCCGGGAAGGCCTCTACTCATCCCATCTCTCCAGGTGGCGACGGCAGCGGGCACAAGGTCAGCTGCAGGGATTGGCCGCCAGGAAACGAGGCCCCAAGCCCACTGCTGACCGCGAGCTGCAGAAAGAAGCGGCCCGATTGCGCCGGGAGAGCGAGCGCTTGCAGGCCCGGTTGCAGCAGGCAGAGACAATCATCGAAGCGCAAAAAAAACTCGCGCAGCAGCTTGGGCTGGCGCCGGGCGAGACCAAAGAGAACGGAACGGCATGATCCAGGCAGCCGGGCAAAGCGAGCCCTGTCCGGAACACATCGCCGCGCCAGGTCTGTGCCACCGGCGGACAATATACCGCCCCATCTTTTTCAGAGCCCACCGGACGCATTGACATCAAAAGGAAATCAGTGATGGAAACCAAAGACATCATTAGTGCCATCGCGCTCATAGTTTCTCTGGCCTCAATCTGGATATCCTACAAACGTGCCAGATCAACCGAACATTCCCTCGAGGAACAGAGAGCAATCTCTGCCCGGGCAGCCATCATCGACTACATAGTACGTGAATACCTGGAACGAGAGTTCAAAATGACCCAACCCCCTGCGATCCACGGGAAAATAGTGAGATCGCTCAGAGAAGCCAAGCAGCACGCCCGTAAAGAGTACGAGCAGAACCCCGAAAAATGGGACAAGGCATCCCGGCGATCCAA
>Ga0180432_10008386_pt1 | contig 12896 bp, 14 predicted proteins | sample SS_ome_10_FD_132414 | JGI IMG/M metagenome (GOLD analysis project Ga0180432, IMG submission 132414) | Hypersaline lake sediment archaeal communities from the Salton Sea, California, USA - SS_1_MS_2 metaG | ecosystem: Environmental > Aquatic > Non-marine Saline and Alkaline > Hypersaline >...
CGCGCCAGATTCTCTCGCTCAGCCATGCCGAGTCCGACCTTCCCGGCGATTTGTGGGCCAGGCAAACGGCGTTGCCTGATCCTTTTGCCGGCTTAGGCGAAGCAGACTTGCGCGAGGTGCTGAGCTCAGGATCGGAGCAGCTTGGAAAGGCATTGCTTGAGCCGAGGATTCGAAGGCTCATATCTCCGCCTCGCTGGGCCGTAACTTCTTATGGTGCGCCGGTGGAGGAGCTGCTGTCGAAATTTGCCGCCAGTGCGGACCTTGACGTAGAATGGACTACAAACGGGACGTCTTCGGCGTATGCGGAAAACGGTGAGATGCGACAGCGGCCGGTAAGCCTGTATCTGCCGGCGGCCACACCGGATAAAGTTGTATTAATTACAGCCGGATGCGTCGGGCTGCTGGCCAGGCCGGAAAACGATCTCAACCGGGAAAAAATTGCCGTTCACGACCCAACGCAGTATTCTTCGCTGCGCCGGCATATATCATTTCTTAGCGATCAGGCCATTTCGCTCTGGCAGAAATTCGTGCTTACGTTCTATAGCGACGAGCGGCTCGGCAACGCTCATTTCGTGATGGGATTGCTGCAATCCCAGGCCGGGCGGACCACGGAGGCTATAGCAGAGTATAAATTAGTGGCCAATCGCTTTTCGCATTCTCAACTGGCGCCGTTTGCATTGTTTCACTCAAGCAAGGTTAAGGCCGGCCTGCGCGATTATAGGGGCGCCCGCGAGGACTTGAAACAGCTTGTCGAACAATACGATGACAGCGACGTTTACGGACAGGCGTATCTGCGCCTTGCAGATGCGACGAGAGACGCTTCTTTGACTGCGGAGGCCGCATTGCTCTATCAGCGGGTCTACAACTTCGGACTGTCCCGAGAATCGCAAATAGCCGCCGCTATGCGGGCCGCCGAGTGTTTCTATCAGACCGGGTCATATCATGATGCCGCGAAGTGGATCACCCGATATATCAATCTTGCCGGACCGGATGAAAACACCAATCTCTATTCGGCACACTTTCTGCTGGGCCGGGCAAGTCTGGAGTTGGGAGATTATCAGAAGGCCTGCGATGCTTTTGAATATGCTCTGGTCGAGCAGACTTCGAGAGAGCAGTACATCGAGGCTCTTATGGCTCTGGTGAAAGGCCATATCGAGCAGGATAATCTCGTGGAAGCGCTCGACGCACTGGAGAACGTGCGTTCGGTCGCATTGTCGCAGGAACAATCTGTAGAGATACTCCTGTTGCGGTGCAGGGTATACCGTCTGCTGGGACTGGCCGATACCGCGATTGTCTCACTGCGTGACAGGGCGCAATATGTCTCGGATTCACAGTTGAGTGCGAAAATAGGCTTCGAGCTGGCTAATTGCGATATAGCAAGGGGAAACCTTGACGAAGCTCGCCGCAGATTGAGTGACGTGCTCGCAATAGCCGAACCAGGACCGCTGGCGCAGAAAGTCGCGCTGGAATTGACCGGAGTGTGTCTGAAGCTGGGCCGTAGTTCGCAGGCAATTTCGATATGTCGGCAGCTCTTGAAATCCAACGTTTCAGCCGATACGAGACAGGAAACTCTGAGGCTTCTCGCTGCAGGATACAAACTCGAAAAAGACTACGAAAATGCGGCACTGGCGCTTTCCGGAAAATGGAAGTGAAGATGGAAAAGCAAAACAATAGACAAAGGAATAGATCGAGGATCGAGGGCCGATCCGACAGACCATGTAGGGTAGGGCTTGGGCCGCCATCTCGCTCGGTTTTCGGTGGGGCAAGCCCCACCCTACTGTTTTGCTTTATGCTTCTGCCTCTTCATCTCGTGACGTCTCTTGTTGGCGTTGCATATGCAGGCTCTGTCTCGGAAACCACTGCCGAACTGGCCGAAAGCATCTCTGTTATTCCAATTGATCCGAACAGCCCGCAGCAGCGTCAGTTGTGGAGTGCAGAGATAAGCGCCGCTGAGACCGGGGCGGACGAGACGAGTAAGAACGAGCTAAGCCGAATGATCGAGATGATTCGCTCGGTGACGTTCGAGCCGAATAAGAAGGTGGATGAACCCGCCGACATGTTTGCCAAAGTCCGACCAGCCGAGCCGTATGAACCTCCGGTCGATACTGCGGCGGGTGCTAAGGAAGAAAAAGGACAGAAGCCGATGGCGCCAAAGCCCAGGCTGCCGTTTGAACCTGTCAGTGAACAAACCCTGCAAGTGCTCAGAGCCCTGTCGAAGAATCCTGCGAATGTGGATGATCCCTTTGAGTTGGGTGAGACGCTGTTTCTCAGCGGAAATATGCAGGAAGCCGCAGTGTTTTACATCGAGGCGCTCAATCGCATTGAGCCGAATGACGTGGATCCGGCCGGAAACAGGGCATGGATATTGTTTCAAGCCGGAAATAGCCTGAGAAACAGCGATATGCAGACGGCGATGAAAATGTACACACTATTGCTCACGGAATACCCCGATTCAATATGGGCGCAAGTGGGCCGGGCCCAGGTGCAATTTCTTGATTGGTATTTGAAAAGCGAACCTCAAAAACTTATTGCCGAAAAGGAGCAGACCGGCGGAAAGTAGAGCCGGAATATACGAGATGAACGCTGGCAGGCAGGAAGACATAGCGAACGTGCTGATAGCAGAGAATAGCCCCGAAGTGGCTCGGCTAATACTCGAGATTCTGGCTAAAAAAGGAATCCGCGGCCATCTGGTGGCCGACAGCGACAGCGCTGTTGATTTCGTGAGTAAGGGAAGTTGCGATCTTGTTTTCACCGGTGAGACGATAAACCCGCAGGCGACCCGGGCAGGACAGAAGCCGGACGGTTTTGAGCTGCTTGAAAAGATTGTGGCGAATTGGCCGGACCTGCCGGTGGTCATGATTGCGGACGCACCGGCGTCTGGCGGCTCGCAAGGCCAAAAGCGGGTCGTTGCCCGTGCGGTGAAGGCCGTTCGCTCTGGTTGCAGAGACGTTCTGGTCAGGCCGCCGGATTCCGCCCGGATAGCTACGCTTCTTGATACGTTCCTTCCAAGTCATGCCGTATCAATGGCGGATTCCGCACACGAGGGTACACGCTGTCTGTACAAGATCGTAGGCAGAAGCCCGAATGTGACCCAGACGGTTGAGCTTGCCGGGAGAATAGCGCCCACCTCGGCGCCGGTGCTGATAAGCGGCGACAGCGGAACCGGCAAAGAGCTGATGGCTTATCTGGTCCATCACAAGAGCACAAGAGCGGAGGGTCCGTACATCAAGGTAAATTGTGCCGCATTGAGCGATTCGCTTCTCGAAAGTGAACTGTTCGGCCACGAAAAAGGCGCGTTCACAGGCGCTCATGCCCTTCGCCGGGGCCGCTTCGAAATGGCTCACGGGGGAACGTTGCTTCTGGACGAAATAACGGAAACCCCCAAGAGGTTTCAGGCCAAGCTCCTCCGCGTGCTCGAACAGCAGGATTTCGAACGTGTCGGCGGAAGCGAAAGCGTCAGAGTTGACGTTAGAATAATAAGCACTACTAACAAGGATCTGCTACAGGAAGTACAGCAGGGCAGATTCCGCCGGGACCTTTATTATCGGCTTAGCGGAGTCAGGCTGGTCATATCTCCACTGAGAGAACGTAAAGACGATCTCGCGGACCTTGTCTGGCACTTTGTAAACTTATACGCGCGAGAGGTGCAGCGTCGGATCACTAAACTTGACCCGGCGATGATGGAAATATTTGCCAGGTACCACTGGCCGGGCAACGTCAGGCAACTGCGCAACGTTGTGCGGACATCGTTGATCCTCGGCGTGGGTCAAACCTTGTCTCTGGCCGATGTTTCATGGCTTTTCGATGAGCTGCAGCCGCTGGCCCAGCAGCAGCAGTGCGGCGACGGCGATTCATCGTCCGAGCCGATTGCTCCGGACGACGCCGGTCTTGGAGGGGTATCTCTCGAACAAGTTGAGCGTCGTGCGATACTGGAAACCCTGCGCCGGACGGGGGGCAATCGGACCAGGGCTGCAAAGGTTCTGGGGATCAGCGATCGGACTCTGCGGGACAGAATGCACCGGTATCGGCGGGAAGGTGCTTTACAGCCGGCATAAATCAAGCATCCGGCAATAGATTATTGAGGCGAAAGATGGCAGACACGGACGAAGAAAAAGAACAAAACGAAGAGAAAGCCGAAGAGAGCGAAAAGAAATCCTTCATCGGCCGATTTCTACCGTGGATGATTATCGGTGTCGTGGTCATGGTTTGCGCCGGCGGAGGTTTCGGTCTGGGGCGGATGCTTGGCGGATCCCCGGAACCGCCTGCGAGCGGAGCCGAACAAAAAGTCGATGGACTCGAACAGACGGTAGATCTTAGGCCGGATGATGCTTCGGCCGATGATTCCGGGAAAACCTGGTATTACGATATGGACCCGGTCATTGCGAATCTTAACGAGCCGGGAGTCACCCGATACGTTCGCGCGTCTTTTACGCTCGAAATCAGCGCCGAAACGAACCGAAAGAAGGGCACGGCGTTACTTAATGAAAAAAAACCGATCCTGACGGATATGCTCTTTGTCTATCTGTCGGGCCTTAGCCTTAAAGAAATTCAGGGCGACAAGAATCTCAAAAGCGTTCAGTCTCGTATACGCGAAATGTTCAATGAAAAACTCTTTCCCGACTCCAAACCGCAGATAAAGCGTGTTTTGATCAAGGAATTTCCCGTGCAATGAGTAACAGGAAGATCAACAATCTCAGCAGACAAAGGGTGCAACAGCTTCTCAGTGCGGTTGGTTCTGATCCGGCCGAAGATACTGCGCAGGTGGATTTCACAGAATACGACTGGAACGATCCTCATTACTTCGACGGCGAGCAGCTTGCGAAACTCAACGGTTTTGCACAGAGGGCGGCCAAGGCGATGGTGACAAGATTTTCCGATTTTTGTCGCAGCCGGTTCGATGTGAAAATTACTTCCATCACGCAACACTACGCGGGCGAACACCTTGATAATGTCCTTGATGGCGAACAACAGGACTTCTTTGTTCCGTTTGGTGCCGCTCCGGAACGTCCGTGTGGATTCATCGGCATACCTGAAAAAACCGCCCGTGACTGGGCCAGGCAATTACTTGGTGATTCTGAGCCGCAGGAAGATTCAACGATGGAGTTATCCTCGCTGGAAGAATCATTGCTGATGGATCTGACATCGGCTCTTATTGAGGCGATCTCCGAGTGCGAAGCTGCTTTCAATTTCAGTTTGACGGGTAACCTCATCAAAGGAATGCTGCCTTTTAATCTGCCGGCGACGGAGGAGCTTTGCAGGATTTCCTTCGATGTCAGGAAGGCCGACTCGGAAGAAGGCTCGGCGGCCTACCTGATAATGCCATGTGGTGAGCTGGCTCCGGTAACGGGCAAAGCCGTACGAGCCGCAGATGGATTTTCCGCAAATGAAGTTACCAGGGCGATTATCGACCATTTACAGGAAATGACGGTTTCGGTCACTGCGCAACTGGATACCGCCACCCTCACTTTTGAAGAAGTAATGAACCTTCGAGTCAACGATATGTTGTTGTTGGATAGAACTGTAGATGAGCCGATCGATCTTGTCCTTGAGGGGCGGCCGGTCTTTAGCGGCCGGCCGGCAAAATCGAGCGGAAAGTACGCCGTAGTGATCTCGGCGATGTTAAGTGGAGACACTGATTAAAACGGTCGGCCCGTTCTAACGGGCCTGACGATCAAAAGGAAAATGACATGGCAAAAACAGCCGAAGCGGTGGAAGAAAAACAGGATCAGCAGCAGGAATCGCCGCAGACCGACGGCAAGAAACAGGCACAATCCGTCGAGTTTTCCGAGGCCGCAGGTTCGGAAGCGGCGGGACCAGGCGGCAGTATTGATATTCTGCTCGATATGAACGTGCCGATTACGGTTACGATAGGTCGAACCGAATTGTCGGTCCAGCGTCTCCTGAAGCTTGGCCCCGGTTCGGTTATGAAGCTCGACAAATCCATCAACGAGCCGGCGGACCTGTATCTTAAAGACACCAGATTTGCCACCGGTAACATTGTCGTGGTGGACGGCCGCTTTGCAGTCAGGATAGACAAGATAATCGGGCTCGGTGACTCTGAAAACGAGGCGGTGCAGGAGTAGTTATAACAAGGAATTTTGATGGCGGGATCTCCACAATCAAATCCACAGGCTTCACCGGGCGCTAACCTCAGCGGCGGCGTTTTGATGTCCAACAGCAACGCCGTATTGATTGTCGGTATGGTCACGGTTCTTGCTACGTTGTTGATCCGTCTTCCGACACCGATCCTGGACGTGCTTCTGGCTTGCAGCATATCGCTGGCTATAGCCGTGCTGGTGGTAACTCTGTCGTCGAAAGAGGCGCTGGAATTGTCGACTTTCCCGTCTTTACTCCTTTTCGTGACGTTGTTCCGCCTGTCCCTGAACGTTGCTTCCACCAGGCTGATACTCCTGCAGGGTAACGCCGGCAAAGTAATTCAGACATTCGGCGATTTCGTGGCCGGCGGCAGCTTTGTCGTCGGAGTCGTGATCTTTCTGATTCTCGTTGTCATCCAGTTTATCGTTATCACCAAAGGCGCCGAGCGAATAAGCGAAGTCGCGGCACGATTTACCCTCGACGCCATGCCCGGCAAGCAAATGGCGATCGACGCCGACCTCAATTCCGGAACAATCACGGAAACACAGGCAATTGAACGAAGAGAAAAAATCGTTAAGGAAAGCGAATTCTACGGCGCTATGGACGGCGCAAGCAAGTTCATCCGCGGCGATGCCAAAGCCGGCTTGATAATCACTGCGGTCAACATAATCGGCGGCATAGCTATGGGGTACTCCCGGGGGCTTCCTATCAGCGGCGCTCTGAAGACTTACTCGATCCTGTCCATCGGGGACGGGCTTGTCAGCCAGATACCATCGGTGATAATCGCGGTAAGCTCCGGTTTCCTGGTTACCAAGATATCGTCGCGTTTCAGTGTAGGTCAGGACCTGTCCAAGCAGTTTCTAAGGACCAGTCAGCCTCTGGTTATCGCGGCAATAATAATCGCCTTAATGGCGTTTGTTCCCGGGCTGCCCAAGATACCGTTTTTAGTTTTGGGTGCGGGTGCCGCGGTTTTGTCAAGAGCGGTGGCTCAATCTGAAAAGGGCAAGAAACCGAAAGAAACCCCGTCCCCAAGGGCCAAGACCGAAAAACAACCGGTCGAAGAATTGCTTGAAGTTGACAGAGTGTCGGTCCACGTGGGAGTACGTCTGATAGGCATGGTGGATCCTCGCAAAGACAGCACTATTTTTGACCGCATCGGCGCTCTTCGCAGAAAATTCGCCCAACAGTTGGGTATAATTCTGCCGCTCGTTCGTCTACGAGACAATATAAATCTCGAACCTACCAGCTACGAAATTCGCATCGCGGAACAGCCCGTGGCAAAAGGGCGGCTGGAGCCTGAGATGTTCCTGGCGATGGATCCCGGGACAGTCCGGACCAAAGTCGAGGGTATGGAGACGACGGAGCCGGTTTATGGGTTGCCGGCTTTGTGGGTTAAGCCGGAAAACAAAGAAAAGGCGGAGTTGAACGGATACACGGTCATCGATCCTGAATCGGTCTTTATTACCCATCTGTCCGAAACGCTTCGCAAACATGCCGACGATATGTTGACGCGGCAGGATGTCCAGCTTCTGATCGACAGGCTTCGTAAAATCCAGCCTTCACTGGTAGGAGAGGTGGTAGGCCCCGATCGAGAGGTGTCGATCGGATTGCTTCAGCGCCTGTTAAAGAATATTGTAAAGGACGGCATACCAATTCGTGAGCTGACGGCCATCCTCGAGTCGCTTGGAGAGCATGCATCCAAAACGAAGAACGTTGCCGTGTTGACGGAGATGGTTCGCAAGCGTTTGAGCAGAACGATTACCGAGCTGCATAAAAACGCCGACGGCAAAATCTTGGCGATAACACTGGAACCGGCGCTCGAGCATCAGATGACCTCGACGCTGCAGCAGGATGGAGACGGGATCAGTCTCGCTTTGCCGACTGAAATGGCGATGGATATAAGCAGAATGGCGGCGGAGTCATGGAAGACGGTAATGGACGCCGGTCACGAGGGTGTAATTCTGCTCTGCGATTCGCGGCTGCGCTCGTCGCTGGCGGAGATGCTGTCTCGGATTGTTCCGCTCATGCCGGTAGTTGCTTATGACGAGATTGTGCTTGGAACCGAAGTCGAACCGATAGAGACCGTATCGATCCGGTCTCCGGAGCCGGAAACGCCGAACGAGCAGCAACTTGCCATGGTTACGAAATAGCAGCTCGTTATGAGAGTAAAAGAGTTGATTTATAAAGTGAAGTGAATGAGGTGATTATGCCGTTACACGTTCGTTCAACTGCTGTGAGCATTGCCGTTGTATGCTTTTTTATAATGAGCCTGATCGGCTGGGCCAGCGGGCTAACGCCGTTTGTCTGCTGCAAGAGGGCGATGATTGGAGCAGTGCTGGCGTACGTCGCGGGATGCTGGGCCGTGCGGGCGATAAACTACATTCTTGTTAACGCAATGATTGCCAATCAGATGGAAAAGCAGGATATCGCAGATGTTGCGGCATCGAGCAGCGTAGTCTTGGGAGACACCGGCAGTGACGCCGCAGATTGAACAACTAAGCGAAGAGCGGCTGGCGCATGAGAGCCGAAATCATCTCAACAATGCCGCCCTTCGCGCATATTCCGGACAACAGCAGGTCTGCCGGGGCTGTGTGCAAGATGAGCAGATAGCCGAGTTCCTTCCGATGGTCAGCAAGATCGCCAGACAGGTCGTGACGTACCTGAAACCGCCGCTTTCGTTCGAAGACATGGTCTCGGCGGGAACCGTGGGGCTGGTCCGGGCGGCGCGGGATTTCGATCCGTCCCATCAGGCCGAATTCAAAACCTATGCTTATATCAGGATCAGGGGGGCAATCCTCGATGAGCTGCGATGCTGGTCTTTTGTGCCGTCGAATCTCAACAAGCGCATTCGCGAGGCGCAGCAACTCAGCAGGAAGATCACCGAAGATACGGGGACGCATCCTACGGATTCCGAATTGGCCGAAAAACTCGGCGTGACCATGGAAGAGCTTTATGAGACGTTTGAAAACGCGCGGGCGCAACATTTTATTTCGCTCGACGGATCGACGGATGAATCTCCCGCGCTGGGAACTCTTCTGGCGGCGCCGCATGCGGCTTCACCCGATGAGCGGATCCGGCGAGAGGAGCTTGTTGAGAAACTCGCCGAGGCGATACAACAGTTGTTTGAAAAGCAAAGACAGGTTGTACTGCTTTACTACCGGCAGCAGTTGACGATGAAAGAAATAGCCGAAATCATGGAGCTTACCGAATCGCGTGTCAGCCAGTTGCATGCCAGTGCATTATTTAGCCTGTCAATAAAATTAAGGCAGTGGAAAGATGCCGGACTATGATTCCAATCTGATCAAACCGGTGCAAGGTTTGCAAAATATCGGCGGTCTTTCTCCCGCAAAAAGGCGCAGGGAGAGAAAACGCCGGCGGCAGGTGCCGGAGGAAAGCGCAGAATACGAAGAGTCGACGACTGAAGAGGAAACGACGCCACAGGAACGAGTTGAGGATATGGACGATCAAGGTGACAGTGGAATTGACTACTGTGCCTGACGGTAATCAAGATAAATTCAGCGGAGTTGTATATCAATGATGGAAACATCAAGACGTATTCTAAAAAAAGATGATGTCGAATTGGACGGCCGGTATCAACTGGATCTGGGGCCGGGCAAATGTGAAGCACACGGACCTGCATCCGTCAATACCGTCGCTTCAGAGCCGCAAGCGCGAATCATCGAAAACCAGCCGGAGTATGCCGTTATAGAAGTGACCTGTTCATGTGGTGCAAAAGTATGTTTGAAATGTGAGTATTCCGATAATCAGATTTCAGAAAGCTCGTGAATACACCGGGCACGAAATCGCAGTCCCGGCTAATTTATGTTAATGGAGGTAAAAAAATGCTAAATATTAGAAAAACATTAATCATGCCGGCTTCAATAGTGCCTTTGATTATGCTATCGGGCTGTTCCAACGAGCAGAAGTCCGTGGAGACTATCACCGGGTCCGATCCGGTTGTAATTGAGCAGAGCGACTCGGTTGCCATGAGGTTCCAGGAGTCGACTCCTCAGAGTCCCACAGCAGTAGAGACGGCGATAGAACTCTCGGAGAAGTACGCCAGGCTTTCTGAAGAGGCCGCCGCTTTGCGTCAGCAGAATCAGCAAGCAACCGCCCGGAACGAGGAGCTTCGGACTCAGACTGCCACCTTGCAGAGCCAGCTAAAGCAGACGCAGAAGGAGCTGGCGCAGGCAAACGATCTTCTAATCGAGATGCGCATCGAATTGAACAACTGGAAGGCCGATATCCTTGGCTTTCGTGATGAAATGCGCAAAGCCGAAACAGTTCAACTGGAGACACTATTCAAGATACTCAAAGTACTTGGCGGTCAGGTAGAGACAGAGGTGGCCACAGACCGCAATACCGGCGACGTGGGCTCGGCCGCGGCATCGGCAAACAGATCCTACAATCCATAAAGCATAAAATCGAACGTTTAGGTAAGTCGAATGAATATTCCGATAAGGACAATCTCGCACGTACTGACAGGTTTGTGCAAATCCTTGACCACTATGCTTGCTTTGGGATTTTGTCTTACGCTCGGCTGCGACGGCCAAAGAGCCGCTAAGCCTGCGGCAGATTTTTATTATCTCAATACGCATAAAAAACTGACGAAGATTGGCAGAGTGGCTATCGTCGAGCTGGAGAACGATTCGAGTTATCCGGACATCTCTGCCGACATTACAGGGTCGCTTTTCAGGGCGCTTCAGAAAAGGCAGGTTTTCGGTCTTACTATTATCCGTCGGGACGATCCTTCCTGGCGAAGCCTCCAGCTTGACGGCGCTTCAACGTACGACCTCGACCAGATAATGGCTATTCGTAAGACGCTGAGATGCGACGGCGTGTTGGTTGGCACCGTTACGGAATACAGGCCATACCCTCACATGGCTGTCGGCCTGCGTTTGAAGCTTCTGGATATGCGGGACGGGCAGTTATTATGGGCTCTCGAACAGGTTTGGGACAGTTCGGACAAGACGACCAAAGCAAGGACAAAGAGTTATTACAAGGCTGAAAAGGGCACGGGTTTCGAGCCGCTGAACGAACAACTGGCCACAGTAAGTCCTATTGAGTACCTAAAGTTTGTTAGCTATGAAGTGGCGGAGACGTTGTAGAAGATAAATGAAAATCCGGAAAAAAATACTAAAGTTTTGTAGCCGGCATGCGAAAATAATCGTAGTCTGAGAAGGATCAAGGATGGTATGGGGTTGCCAATGATTGGAGAAATAAATACAAATCAGCCTCTGTTCGATTCGGGTATACCCGCAGGGCAACCGAAGTCGGCACGGGCTTCTGCTGATAAGGATGAGGATGTGTCTGTCCATGTCAATTATGCTTCTCTGATTGAAAAGGCTGTGCAGCAGCCCGAAAAAGATGCTAAACGCATCCAGGAAGCACGGGAGTTGCTCGAGTCCGGGCAGCTTGAGAGCAAGGAGAGAATAAAGGAGGCTGCCGAGAATATCTACAAGTATGGTATTTAAGGATTTTTCCGCTGCCGTAGCTAAAGCTTTGTGAAAGTGGTGGAGGAATCATCATCGAGGGGGGAGTTTTCTCACACTTAGGCACATAAATTGAGAATTCCTGCCGTACATTCATCATCAATATCGGACTGTGTGACCACCATTCGGGATGTGTAAGTGAGAGATGCAATGCCGTCGGAGCAAGTGCGATCAATGCTTGACTCGCACACACCTTGACGGCCCTCAACAATCTTGCCGAGAGTCACAGATCTGGTAACTTTGCATGTAATTCTTTTTCTCATCCCCTCACCTGCTCACTATTTTATCAGATTTAGCGAGCCAGATCAAGTAAAATCTTCTTCATATTAACATTTCCTCATGACATCGGAGTCTGTCTGTTTGGTGCGTTCAACGGCGTGGCACCTTCAAAGCCGGGCCTGGTTCAATCCCGGGTGGCAGCCTCAAGTTTGGACCGCCGCATGGCGGTGGGCCAAGCTTGGGGATCGAGGGGTGCGAAAAAGATTCACCCTATTTGGCTGCGATTCATGGGCCGGCCGCCGGGACGTACATGTGCTTGCCGCGGCGTGCCGCCTGGTGGGCTTCGTGTGTATCCTGCGGGGCGCCGGGATCGCCCTGGGAGCGCATCCATCGGTCGAGTTCGCCGCTGAGCCGGGCCTTGATATCCGCGAGGGCCGGATCGTCGGCGAGATTAGTCATCTCGTATGGATCTTCGGCAGTGTTGTACAACTCCTCAGGAGGGCGGTGCATATATCGTTTGACCATGTCGTAAGTGTGAGGCTGGTTCCAGGCGTTGCTTACCCACGTCGCCCAGTATGGATTGTTAAGCTCACCTTTGCCGGACCAGCCCATCAGGTGCTTCTCGATGTATATTTCGTCGGGTCGAAGATTGCGGATATAACGATACCGCCCGTCGCTGATCGTGCGTATCGGGTAGGCGGGGCCTTCGGGGATGTTGTTGTGCACGCCGTAGACGTACTCGCGATGCTCCGATTTCTTACTCAGTAAAACAGGCAGGAAGCTCGTTCCGTCAAACTTGCTCTTGAGCGGTTTAGCCCCCGCAGCGTCGATAAGCGTCGGCACAACATCGGCGTATTGAACAAGGGCGTCCGTGCGCTTTCCTGATGCGACTTTGCCCGGCCAACGGGCGATTAAAACCGTGTGCAATCCGGTATCCCAGTTGGTCCACTTGCAGCCTGGAAACTGGCTCCCTTGCTCCGATGTGAACAGGACAATGGTGTTGTCGGCCTTGCCGGATTTGTCCAGGACATCGAGTATCTCGCCGACCTGATTGTCCATATAGGTGATCTCGGCAAGGTATCGCGAGAA
>Ga0180432_10008387_pt1 | contig 12892 bp, 12 predicted proteins | sample SS_ome_10_FD_132414 | JGI IMG/M metagenome (GOLD analysis project Ga0180432, IMG submission 132414) | Hypersaline lake sediment archaeal communities from the Salton Sea, California, USA - SS_1_MS_2 metaG | ecosystem: Environmental > Aquatic > Non-marine Saline and Alkaline > Hypersaline >...
CCGAGATGCAGCGAGTGGCCCGCGAGACCCTGGAGGGCGGCCTGCGGGCGGTCATCGGCAAGATGACCCCCGAGGAGATCGTCGAGGATCGCGACAAGTTCGTGGCCACGGTGATGAAGGAGGTCACCGACGACTTCCGCAAGCTGGGCATGGTCATCGACAGCGTCAACATCCAGAACGTGCACGATGAGGAGGTCTACCTCGAGTCCATCGCCCGCAAGGCCTCGGCCCAGGTGCGGGCCGACGCCCGGCAGTACGAGGCCGAGAAGAAGGCCGCCGCCGACATCAAGGAGGCCGAGGCCGAGGCCAAGGCCCGCCGGGCCCAGGCGGAGCGGGAGGCGGAGGCCAAGACGGCCGAGGCCCTGGGGCGGCAGAAGGCCGAGCAGGCCCGGCTCACCGCCGACAAGGCCATCGCCGAGTCGGACAACGACCTGCGGGTCCGCAAGGCCGAGCTGGCCCGCATCGCCGCCATGAAGGAGGCCGAACGGAACAAGGCCGCCGCCCAGGCCGAGCAGGCCCGCCTGGAAGCCACCGACGTGGCCAAGGCCAACGCCGCCCGCGACGTCGCCAAGGCCAGGGCCGAGGGTGACGCGGCCCACATCTTCGAGGAGGGCAAGGCCCGGGCGTCCGCCATCGAACTGATCGGCGAGTCCATCCAGCAGCACCCGGACGCCCTGAAGGTCATGCTCACCGAGATGCTGCCCAGCGTGGTTCAGGACATCACCAAGACCGTGGCCAACGTCGAGCTCGGCAACGTCACCGTGATCGACAGCGGCAACGGCAGCGCCATCGCCGGCGGCGCCCTGGGCCGGGCCCGGATGGTCAGCGAGTCGCTGGCCACGCTGGAGAGCGTGCTGGGTATCGACCTGCGGGGGCTGACCCAGTCGATCGCCGGGCGCCTGGGCAGCGAAGAGGAGGCCGGCTCGACGGCTGCGCCGTCCGGGCACTCGAAAGGAAACGCCTAGCGGCCGGCCGCGAGGGCGGACGGCCCCCCGGCCGGCCCCCGCGGAGGGTCGCACCCAACTGTCAAGGGATGCCCCCCGGCACCGTGAGTAAGGCAGGCGGCGCGGTGTGATGGTGATTGCCCTGCGGGGGGCGCCGGGGGGTCGGCGGACCAGTGACGCCGGCCCCGCCGGTACGCGCTGTCCCGGCTCGCCGGAAGCGGGCCGCGGTCTCACGGGCGGCACCCCGCAGCGCCGCCCGGGCCCGTTCAACGGATGGCCCCGACCCCGCATGCCGCACCCGAACTCGCCCCAAAGGACCGGAGCCGCTCGAGCAAACGAGCGGCTCCGGGTGCTGAGTCAGGGAAAGCGGGTGGTTTCGCGTCCGTGAGGCTCCAGCCGTTTGGCTTTCCTACCTCCTGCGGATCAGAGCGACGAGCCCGCCGAGCAGCAACAGAGAGCCCGGTTCGGGCACGAAGGTGATCATGTTCGTCCAGAGCTGAACGGCGCCGTCACCCTGCCACTCGTCGATCACGAACGAGCCGATGGTGCGCCCGCCGTTGCCGGTGAACATGACCGGCCCGGACGGATAACCGCTCATCGTGGCGATGGGGACCGAGCCAGCGGACAGGTCGAAGGTGTCGCCGTCATCGAACCAGCTATCGAACCAACTGCTGTGGGGCATGGTGACGCCGCTGAAGATCGCCGTCTCACCGGTGTCGGACAGCGTCTGCCCGACGGTCGAAATGCTCTGGAGGTAGCTGTCGGCCCCCATGGCGGTCACGAGAGCCGGATCCGCATCCCAGTCCCAGTACGAGACGATGCCCGCACCGCCGGCGTTCACGTAGTCGATGAAGGGACCCCAACCGCCGGTGATTTTGGTGCTCGGCAGGTCGACCGCCACCACGTCCCAGTCCTGACTGGTGAGCAGAGTGTTGAAGTTGCTGGCCCCGGCCACGACCGTGCCGGCCGGCGAGATGGCCATGGCCGCCGTCTGGGCGTATTGGTTGTTGGAGTTCTGGTCATACACCAGGATGTCCTGGGCGAAGGCGCTGCCGCCCAGCCCAAGCACCAGGCACAAAATCAGTACGTTCCTCATCCATCATCCTCCTTCTGCTGGCACTACCCCTCGGTAGCGCGATGTCCCGCCCCGAACACAGCTAGACCTGACGGCCGACCGGCTGGCGAACACGAATCACGCCTGATATGGGACGGTCGATTGCCGTCGATAGCACTTAGACTGACAAAACAGCATGGCAAAAGCAAGCGAATTCCAGTAGAACACCATAAACCTTTGCCAATATTGCTGTTGCGCAGCCTCCAGGGTTTGACTTTTCGGTAATCACCGGCTCCCGAATCTCCAGTTGGCTCCGGTCCATACCGTGATGCAGCCCGGGAGGCTCCTGGACAGACCGGGGGTCCGCACGGCACGCCCGGATCGGCCGGCGATCAGAGCCGCGCGGCGCAAGCCCGCGGACCGGGGCTGGCGTGGCGGTCTGGGGTGGCCCGTCGGCGCCGGTGGCGGCGTTGGCGGAAGGCCCGGTCACCAGGCTTGTCCCGGCGCCCCGGGACCGGGCTACCTTCGGCCTGCCCCGCAGGGGCGGAACGGCGGAGCGCTGCACGGACCTCTGCAGCCCGCCAACCTCACGCCCCGGCGCCAACAAGCTATTCAGGTCGCCGGCCTTCCGGCGACAGGACAGCGAAACACCGAGCAGGCGCCGCGGCCTTGACAAACCCGGCCATCAGCCGTTGAACACCACAGGCTGTTGCCTGCCGGGAGAGGCGGCGATACCGCCAGAGGTGGCACTCGGACGCCCGGGCGGAAACGTGGGATGGGCCCGGCTCGGTATGCTCGCTCGGAGGCGGACGGATGGCGTTGAGTTTGGCCAACACCGGGCCGGTGGCCCTGCCGGCGCTCGCCCTGGGATCCGTGGCGCTGTTGATCGTCGCCCGCCTGAGCCTGAGCCCCACTCCCCCGCTGCTCACCCTGATCCTCGATCTGAACGCCCTCCTGGCCGCCGTCTGGTACCGCTGCCGGCGGCTGGGGCCCTGCAGCGTGCCGCCCGGCGGACCGGTGATCGTGGTGGCCAACCACACCTCCACCGCCGACCCGCTGATTCTCTGCGCCGCCTGCCGTTATCGGACCGTCTCCTTCCTCATCGCCCGCGAATACGCGGACCTGGGCATCTGGGGATGGTTTGTACGCCTGGTGGACTGCGTCCCCGTGGATCGCGAGGCCAACGATCTGCGGGCCACCCGCCAGGCCCTGCGGCACCTCCGCGAGGGCAAGGTGCTGGGGATCTTCCTGGAGGGGCGCATACCGGCCCCCGGCGAGGAACTGCCCCCCAAGCAGGGCGCCGCCCTGCTCGCCCTGCGGAGCGGGGCGCCGGTCGTGCCGGCGGGGATCGCCGGTACCGTCTACCGCGAGGGCATCGCCCCGGGGTTCCTGGCCCGGCACCGGGCTCGAATCCGCTTCGGCCCCGCGGTGGACCTGCGGGACCTGGCCGGGCGCACGGACCGCGAGGCCGTGGCGATCGCCACCGATCGGATTCAGCAGGCCATCCACGGCCTGCTGGCCCAAACGCCGGAGCGGGCCCGCGGCCCCGGGGCCGCTGGCAACCCGTGACGGCACGGCTACCATTACCCGTCATGAACACTCGAGTGACCGCCCGCACCGCAGTGATCGGCCTGATCCTGTCGGGTTTCGCCATCGGTCCCGCGACCGCCGGCGACCCCCTCCCGCAGCGCGCCCGGCAGAACCTGCTGGCCTTGGCGCGGCTCCATCGCCTGGTCCGCTTCTACCATCCCTCCGAACTCGCCGAGCGGATGGATTGGAACACCCGCCTGTGCGCCCACCTCGCCGAGGTGGAGCGGGCGGCGGATGACCCTGCGCTGATCGAAGCGCTGCGGCGGTTCGTGGCCGATCTGGACGACCCCACGGTCCGGATCGGGCTGATCGGCGGGGCGGCCCCTCCTCCGCCGCCGGACGGCGGACCCCTGGCCGGCACGCTGCAGGACACCCTCTACGCCCGGGCCTCCGCCGCGGACAGCGGCCCCTCCCTGATCGAGGCCATCGAGAGCGCTCTCGCCGCTCGCCAGGCACAACCGCAGAACTGGCTGCTGACCCGCTGGGTGCTCGACCTGCGGGGAACCGCCGGCCGTTCCTTCGAGTCCATCGACCGCGAACTCACCGAGGCGCTGACCCGCACGCTCCCGGGGAAGCTGCACCGCCCTCCCCGACGCCGCCGGATGCACCACGGCTTCGCCGGCGCCGCCGGGCCAACGCAGACCGTCCCGACGCACCGCGTCGACCGGCCGGTTGCCCTGACCGGAGAGAGTCTCCTGGGTGGGCAACGCCTGTTCCTGCTGGTGGACGAGACGACACACCCCGCCGCCGGGGGCTGGCTGCTGGGACGGCAGCAGTCGGGGTCGGACATCGCGATCGGCCGCCCCTGCACCGTGCTGGCCGAGCCCCCTTATGCCGCCGCCCTGAGCCCGACGGTGGAGGTCACCTTTCCCCTGAGCCACTTCCTCAACACCCGCGGGGACCCGCAGGGCCCGAAGCGCTTCCTGCCCGATGTCCCGCGCAGCGACCTGCCGACCGAAGGCACCGCGGATGCCATGCTGATGGCACTCCACCAGAGGGGCCTGCTCGATACGCCGGCCCGGGAGCCGGGCGAAGGCCGCACGCGAAAGGAGGCCGGCCGGCCCCCCGCCGAGTCCCCGGGGCGGGCGGCGCGGCGGGCCGGAGCGCAACGCCGGAGTCCCCGTGGGGAACCTCCGCGCCAGGCCCCCTGTGCCGCCGAGTCCCCGCGGACCGCGCGGCTGGCGGACCTGCTCACGGCCTACGCCGTGGTGGGCGAGTTCTTCCCGGGATGGAACGTCCTCGCCGTCGGTCCGGATGCATTGCTGGCCGAAGCTCTGGCCGCGGCCGCGGACACCGATGCGGCGCCCACCGCGGGTATCGAACGCTTCCTGACCGGTCTCACCGACGCGAACGCCGCGCTGCGGACGCCCGACGCCCCTCCCTTGCTGGCCCCGGCTGTGGAGACGCGGTTGATCGAGGATCAACTCGTGGTCGTGCGCGCCGACCCCGACCTGGCGGGCGTCGTTCCCGGCGACGTCGTCCAGGAAATCGACGGCGAGCCGGCCGGCTCGCGGTTGGGCCGCCTGGCCGCCGGCATTTCGGGCTCCCCTCAATGGATGCGGCACCGCCTCGCGTGCCTGGCCCTGGCCGGGCCGGAAGACACTTCGGCTCGGGTGTTGCTGGCATCCGGGGCAGGAAGAGCCGGTCGTGCGGTGGAACTGCCGCGGATTCGGCCCGCGGGGCAGTGGCCCAGGACCAAACCGCCGGCCTTCCACCGCCTCGACGGAGGGATCGCCTACCTCGACCTGACGCGGCTGCCGGGGGCGCGGGCCAGGCGACTGCTGGCCGAGTCACCCACGGCCGGCGGCGTGGTGCTCGATCTGCGGGGCGAGGTCACCCCGAACGCCCACCTGCTGTTGCGACACCTGGCAGACCGCCAGATCGCCGCCGCCGCACAGTGCTTGCCCGTACGCAGCCACCCCACCGGGCCGGCCGAGGAGAAACGGTACAACACCTGGAAGGTCCAGCCCGCCGAGCCCCGGGTCCACGCCCCCGTCGTCGCCCTCGTGGACGGCTCGACGGTGGGAGCGGCGGAGCTGATCGCCGAGGCGATTCAGCGCTGCCGGCTGGGCACGCTCTGCGGTGAGAACACCGCCGGCGCCCCCGGCGAGGCCAGCCGGGCGAGGCTGCCCAGCGGCGCCCGGCTCACCTGGTCGGGGACGCGGGTGGTCGACGCGGCCGGCCGGGACATCTTCGCGGCGGGCGTCCAGCCGGAGATCCGCCCTGCCCGGACCGTCGCCGGGGCGCGGGCGGAGCGGGACGAACTGCTGGAAGCCGCCGTGGCCCGTCTCACCGGTCGGTAGGAACCGCCGGCTGCCGGCAGGGCCCTCCACCACCCCGGGCCTGGTGCAGGCGCTCGGTCAGCCGGACGATCTCCTCCGCGAGGCGGCCCTTGCTGCCCGAGCGGGGCTCGGACCACCTGCCGTCGGCGGTCAGCACTTCGATGGTCGCCTCGTCCGAGGCCACGTTGCCGGGGCCGTTGAGCACCACGGCGTCGCAGCGCTTGCGGGCCAGCTTGGCCTCGGCGTGGGCATGGTGGTCGTGGTCCTCCATGGCGAAGCCGACGACCACCCGGTGCCCCTTCACGGCACCGAGGTGGGCGCAGATGTCACGGGTCGGCACCAGCTTGATCTGCCGGGCACGGGCCTGCTTCTGGAGCTTGTGATGCAGCGATCGGGCCGGGCGGTAGTCGCACACCGCGGCGGTCATGATGGCCGCGTCGCAGTCCTCGAACAGCGTCGAGCTGACCACGAACATCTCCTCGGCACTGACCACCGACGCCAGGTGCACGCCCTGCGGAGAGGCGAGCTCCACGGGCCCGCTGACCAGGGCCACCTGGTGGCCGCGGGCCGCCGCCGCCCCGGCGATGGCGTAGCCCATCTTGCCGCTGGAAGCGTTGGAGATGAACCGCACGGTGTCGAAGAACTCCCGGGTGGGTCCGGCGGTGACCAGTATGCGTAGGCTCTTCACGGGGGTGTCATCAGCGAGGTTGTGGTTGATCCGTTTCCGGCGGCGGCGACGGGCCGCCGGTCACTGCGTCGCGCCGGCCGCCTTGGGCGGCGCCGAGCGGAGCTGCCCGATCAGCGCCTGGAGAATCTGCTCCGCCTCCGCCATGCGGCCCGCCCCGACATCCCGGCAGGCCAGCCAGCCCTCCCCGGGCCCCACCAGCCGGTAGCCCAGCTCGCTGAGCCGCCGCACGTTTTCCTGGCAGACGGGGTTCTGCCACATCCGCACGTTCATGGCCGGCGCCAGCAGGATCGGGGCCTCCGCCGAGCAGACCAGGGTGCTGACCACGTCGTCGGCCACGCCGGAGGCGATCTTGCCGATCATGTTGTAGGTGGCCGGGGCCACCAGCAGGGCATCCAGCGCCTCGGTCAGGCGGACGTGCTGGGGATCGTAGTACGCCGCCGGCGCCCACAGGCTGGTGAGCACCGGACGGCCGGACAGGGCCCCGAAGGTGGCCTCGCCGACGAAGCGCCGGGCCGCTCGGGTCATGGCCACCGTCACGCCCACCCCGCGCTGGGCCAGGGCCGACACCACGTGGCAGACCTTGTACGCGGCGATGCCGCCGCAGACGGCCACAACCACCTCGTAGCCGCTCAGCTCGGGCGAGACCGGCGTGTCACTCCTCGGCTTCATCGCCCTCTTCGTCGCCCTCCCACTGCCGGGGCTCGATCTTGCCTTCCACGATCTCCTGCAGGACCACTTCCAGGTCGCTGAGGCCCTCGGTCTCCACCATGGGGCGGGCCCCGCGCAGCAGCTCCAGCCACCGCTTCTGGATCAGGGCGGTCAGCTTGAAGCGCCCGCCCAGCTTGCGGATGACGTCGTCGTGCTTGAGGTGCTCGATCATGTGCTCAGTCGCTCCCGCTCGGATTCGATGATGCCCGCGATCTCGGCCACGGTGTCCTCCAGCACGTCGTTGACCACGAAGTGCTGGTAGCAGGCCGAGTCCCGGGCGAAGCCGATCTCGCCGTCCGCCTGGGCCAGCCGCCGGGCAAGCTGCTCGGCCGACTCGGTCCTGCGTCCCTCCAGCCGGGCCTTGAGCGACTCCATGGTGGGCGGCATGACGAACACCCGCACGGAATCGGGCATGCGGCGGGCCACCTGGGCCCCGCCCTGGACGTCGATCTCCATGATCACGTCCCGCCCGGCCGCCAGGGCCTCCCGGACCGGCCCGGCCGGCGTGCCGTAGAGCTGCCCGAGATACTCGGCCGACTCCAGGAACTCGCCGCGCTGCCGCCGGGCCTCGAACTCCTCCCGGCTGATGTATTCATAGCTGCGTCCGGCCTTCTCGCCCCCCCGGGCCGGCCGCGTGGTGGCCGACACACTCCACATCGAGGAGGAATCCCTGGCCAGCAACGCGTTGCAGATCGACGTCTTGCCCGTCCCGGACGGCCCGCTGATCACCACCAGCACGCCCTGACGCCCTCGCTCAGGCGACATTCTGCACCTGCTCCTTGAGCCGATCGATCAGCGCCTTGACCTCGATAATGTGCCGGGCAATGGTCGCGTCGTTGCTCTTGCTGCCGATGGTGTTGGCTTCCCGGAGCATCTCCTGGGCCAGGAAGTCGAGCTTCCGTCCGGCCGGCTCGGTGCTGTCGCACAGCGTGGTGAACTGCTCCACATGCCCCCGCAGGCGGGTGAGTTCCTCGCTGATGTCGGAGCGGTCGGCGTAGATGGCCACCTCCCGCAGCAGCGAGTCCTGCTCCAGTTCGAACTTCTCCTCCGCCAGCAGCGTCTCGACGCGGGAGCGAAGCCGCTCCTGGTACTCGGCCACCACGGTGGGGGACCGCTCGGCAATGGCCTCCAGCTCCGCCGACAGACCGGCACAATGGCCCAGCAGATCGTCGCGCAGGGCCCGTCCCTCGGTCTGGCGCATCTCCAGGACGCCGTCCAGGGCGGCGTCGGCGAGTTCACGGACGATGACGGCCTGCTGCTGCCGCACCTCGTCGAGAATCTCGGGCGGCTGGCACACACCGGGCAGCGCGGCCACCGCCGCCAGATCGATCGTGGCCCGCACGCCCTCGGGCACGCCGGCCGCGGCCATGCTCCGCAGGTAGCGTTCCAGCGCCGCCGTGTTGATATCGTAGCCGGCCGCGGCGCTCTCGTTGCGGGTGCGCAGGTTGAACGTCACACTCCCGCGCCCCAGCCGCTCCCGGATGCGCCGCTCCACCTCGGTCTCCAGAAACTGGAGACTCTCGGGAAGCTTGACCACCGCCTTCAGATAGCGGTTGTTGAGGCTCCGCACCTCGAGGGAGTAGGTAACGCCCTCGGCGCTCCGCTCGGCGCTGCCGAAACCGGTCATCGACAGAATCATGGGGCTGGGACGTCACCTCCTAGGGTGTGGGCGAATCCTGGGCGGCCGGCGGCGGCGTGCCGGGATTCTGCGGCGGCCGGGCACCCTGCGGCGCCGGGGTATCCGTGGATCCCGGAGAAGCCTGGTCGGCAGACCCGGCGGGCGTTGCCGGCGGCTGGGCGGGTTGCGCCTGCCCCGGGGGCCGCTGGGTGACCGCGGCCTCACCGGGCTCGCGGAACCAGTAGTTGCCGGCCACTGCCACCAGCAGGTATGCGAAAGCCAGAACGACCGTGATCAGGGTGAAGACGTCACCGGTCTTGGCGCCGAAGGCGCTGCTGCTGCCGCCACCGCCGAAGGCGGCCGACAGACCGCCGCCGCGCCCCCGCTGGAGGAGGATCACCACCATCAGGAGGACGCAGATCACGACCAGGAGGATTCCCAGGAAGTACTGGAAGCCCGTCAACGCTGCCAGAGTACACATCACAGGTACAGATCCTTCACTCGTATTGCGTTCGGACCGCCGGGACATCCAGCCCGCCGCCCGGCGTCAGCGCCGGCGGTCCGGCCCGCGGTCTACGCCGCGGCTTCCGCGGCGGCCCGTATGATAGCCACAAAGTCGTCCGCCACCAAACAGGCGCCGCCCACCAGGGCTCCGTCCACGTCGGGGCAGGCCATGAGGGAGGCGGCGTTGGCCGGCTTGACGCTGCCGCCATACTGGATGGTCATGGCCTCGGCAGCCGCGGGGCCCCAGAGGGCACCGACCTTCTGGCGAACAAAGGCATGGACCTCCTGGGCCTGCTCCGGGGTGGCGGTACGGCCGGTCCCGATGGCCCAGACCGGCTCGTAAGCCAGCGTCAGGCGGGTGGGGTCCAGTTCGCGGGTCAGGACCTCGTCCAACTGGGCGGCCACGACGTCCCGGGTCTGGCCGGCCTCCCGCTGCTCGAGCGTCTCCCCGATGCAGTAGATCACGTCCAGCCCCGCCTCCAGGGCCGCCGGGATCTTGCGGGCCAGCAGGTCGTTCCGCTCGCCGAAGAGCTGCCGGCGCTCACTGTGCCCGATAATCACATGGCTGCACCCCGCGTCGCGCAGCATGGCCGGGGCGATTTCCCCGGTGAAGGCACCCCGGCCCTCGCAGTAGCAGTTCTGGGCGCCGAGCCTGATCGCGGTGCCTTGCAGTTCCGCCGCCACCACGGTCAGGGCGGTGAACGGCGGGCAGACCGCCACGGTCACGCGGGTTTCGGAGGCCAACTCGGCCTTCAGGCTCCCGACCAGGTCGCGGGCCTCGCCCAGCGCCTTGTGCATCTTCCAGTTGCCGGCCACAAACGGTTTTCTCATCGGGCGACTCCAGGATCAGGGTACTCACTCGACACCATGCCCGGGACGAACGGCAAACCGGCCTGGGGCCGAGCGGAAGCGGTCGACGCTCTCGCCCCGCCCGGTCGCCGTGGGTCCGAAACGTTTCTCCTCGCCTGCGGGGCGGGCCTACCGGCTCCATCCGCTGCGGCTCGGCGGCCGGATGTCGGCCTCGTCCTCGCCCCAGTGGGTGATGCGGTGCCCCACCACCTCCGCGATGGTCCGCAACTGCTCCATCATGGTCCGGAAACGGGCCGGCAGCATGGCCTGCGGCCCGTCGCACATGGCCTTGTCCGGGCAGGTGTGCACCTCCACGATGATGCCCGCCGCCCCCGCCGCCACCGCCGCCAGGGCCAGCGGGGCCACCAGGTCCCGCTTGCCCGCCGCGTGCGACGGATCCACGAACACCGGCAGATGGCAGCGCTGCTGGAGCACCGGCACCGCCGAGATGTCCAGCGTGAACCGCACGTCGTCGGCGAAGGTGCGGATGCCCCGCTCGCAGATCATCACCCGGTGGTTGCCCTGGCTGAGCACGTACTCGGCGGACATCAGCAGCTCGGTGGTCGAGGCGGCCAGCCCCCGCTTGATGAACACCGGCTTGTCCGTCCGGCCCACCTCCAGCAGGAGGTTGAAGTTCTGCATGTTGCGGGCCCCGATCTGGAAGATGTCGGCGTGGTCGTACACCGCCTCCACGTCCCGCGGGTCGGTGATCTCCGTGATGGTGGGCATGTTGAAGGCCTCGCTGGCCTCCTTGAGCATGGCCAGCCCCTCGCGCCCCTTGCCCTGGAAGGAGTAGGGCGAGGTCCGCGGCTTGAACGCCCCCCCGCGCAGGATGGAGGCTCCCGCCTCCTTGACCACCCGGGCGACGTCGAAAAGCAGATCCCGCCCCTCGATGGCGCAAGGCCCGGCAATCACCGTCACGTGCGGCCCGCCCACCCGCACGCCCTTGATGTCCAGGATGGTGTCCGCCTCGTGCGATTCCCGGGAGGCCAGCCGGTAGGGCTGGGCGATCGAGACCACCCGGTCCACGCCCACCAACTGCTCGATCTGGTCCCGCAGCGCCGGGCTGCCCCCGCCGCCGCCCGTGCTGATGGTCAGGGTGTACTCGCTGCGGGAAACGTGCGGAGCCAGCCCGAGTTCGCGGATCCGCTCGGCCACACGCTCGATGTCTTCCGGCGTGACGTCCGTCTTGAGGATCGCGACCATGTCCATAACCGCGTCGTCCTGCCCGTTAACGCCTGGGGTCGCCGCGCCCGCCGTCCGCCGCCCACCCGCCGGGGTGCTCGGCCGGCGAGCCGGACCCGTCTAGTGCAACACCTCGCCGGCCCGCGGGAACGAGCCCAGCACCTTGAAGAACACGCAGAGCCGGCGAGCCGATTCCAGGGAGGCCCGCAGGTTCGCCGTTTCCCCGTGGCCCTCCAGGTCCACGAAGAAGGAGTAGGCCCACTTCCGCCGCCGGCTGGGCCGCGACTCGATGAAGGTCATGTTCACCTCCGCCTGCCTCCAGACGTCCAGCACCTCGACCAGGGCGCCGGGGCGGTCGGCGGCGCTGAACACCAGCGAGGTCTTGTCGTCGCCGGTGGGGGCGGCCGCCTGCCGCGAGATCACCAGGAAGCGGGTGGTGTTGTCCGGCTCGTCCTCGATGCGATCGCGGAGCGTCCGCAGCCCGTACAGCTCGGCGGCCAGCGAGCCCGCGATGGCCGCCGCGTTGGTCTCGGCGGCTGCCAGCTCGGCCGCCCGGCTGGTGCTGGCCACGGCCACCCGCTTGTCGAACAACCCCGTCTCGGTCAGCCACCGCCGGCACTGGGCGAACGCCTCCGGGCGTGAATACACCACCTCGACGTCCTCCAGGTCGCAGCGACCCAGCAGGTGATGGTGGACGGCCAGGCTGATCTCCGCACACACGCGGACGTTGTGCTCCACGAAGGCGTCCAGCGTGTCCACCACGCCGCCCCCCGCGGAGTTCTCCACCGGAACCACGCCCAGGTCCACGTGCTCCCGTTCGACCTCCTCGAAGATCCCCTCCACCCGGCTCATCGACTCCGCTTCCACCGACGAGCCGAACTTCCGGGCCACCGCCAGGTGCGAGAAGCTCCCCCGCGGTCCCAGATAGGCGATCCGCGGCGGCCGTTCCAGGACGAAGCTGCCGCTCATCAGCTCGCGGTAGATCGCCCCCAGCGTGCGGTTGGACAGCGGACCCTCGTTCAGCCGCCCGACCCGCTCGAGCACCTGGCGTTCGCGGTCGGGCACGTACACGGGGATGCCGGCGTCCGCCTTCCACCGGCCGATCTCCGCCACCAGCCGGGAACGCTCGTTGAGCCGGCCGACAATGTCCTGGTCCAGGGCGTCGATGCGCCGCCGGAGCTCGTCAAGCTGGGCGTCAGAGCCGGCCACAGCACCTCCCGGCGCCCCGGGCGCCGATCGAGAAGAACGCGAATTCCGCCTTTTACCCCGCTGCCTGCCACCCGTCAACGTCGCACGGCCCCCCGCGGCGGGCCGCGGTCCATTCGCGGGTCCTGGTTGGGCGGGGAACGCCCGGGCGCACCGGGGTTCGCGGCTCGCACCGGATGGGCGGTTTGTGCACCATCTGAATCTCCAGTTGCCTCCGGTCCGAACCATGATGCAGCACTGGAGACTCTTCAACGGACCGGATTC
>Ga0180432_10008389_pt1 | contig 12888 bp, 13 predicted proteins | sample SS_ome_10_FD_132414 | JGI IMG/M metagenome (GOLD analysis project Ga0180432, IMG submission 132414) | Hypersaline lake sediment archaeal communities from the Salton Sea, California, USA - SS_1_MS_2 metaG | ecosystem: Environmental > Aquatic > Non-marine Saline and Alkaline > Hypersaline >...
CAGTGCCGTTTGCGTCAGTCTTGTGTCCGCATTTAGGGCAGATCACAAAAGTCTTTTCACCTTCTTTTTTAGGCATCATTATGCTTCCGCATTTTTTACAAAATAACATTTACATTATCCCCACTGTTTTAATCAGATTAACAAAACCGATTTTTATCCAGCCAAGCAAAGGAATTCTCCAGATTGCTTTGCCAATAGCTTGTTCAGAAGTAACTGCTTTTTCAAAGTTAGCAGAACCGCAATTATTATCTCCTTTAGTCTGATAATACATCTTGCCATTTTGTTCTTTAACTGCAACAATCCTGTGAATAATCGGATCATTGCGGGTATTTGCATTAAACGTAAGAATGTCGCCTATTTTTAGAGTCTTAGGACTATAGAGAATCATTATGTCTCCTTTGTTAAAACCGCCTGTGAAAGGGAAATCCAGAAATTCATTTTTATCAATGCCATGCGCTTCTAGTAATTTACCTTGACTTGTTTGTTCAGCACAGCTAGGCAAATCCCACCAATCCTCAAAATCAACAGAGTGTTCCATGCTGCTAGAGACAACTGCAACAATAGGGTGACTTGTGCCTAATGCTAAACCTAGGCCAGGATAAACCAAGAATTTAATTATGATAAAAGCAAGGAGTACATTGACAATCCAGCTAAGCCAGGTGTCTTCTACCCAAATAAAATGCCAAATTGCTTTTAGATATTTCTTTATTTCCATTATGACTCTATGAATCTGATTTGTTTAAAAAGGTTTCTTTTTGATGTTTGTGCATAGCACGCTTCGTTTGGCTTCTGTTTTTGATTAGACTTAGATTTATGTTAAACCGCAGTATACTTGAGAACTTCGCTAGGTGCTATGTCCAAACTTTTGACAAACTTTATATAGGCGGAACACGAATATTTAGGTATGGTGCCTAAAATAGAGGAAAAAGGACCTAAGTATTTTGAAGGCAAACTTCAACTTAGAAATCCGACTCCTGAAGTGATAAATTTTGTTATGAAAAAAATAAAACAAGATAAACATGTCTGGATTGCTAAAACAGAAAAAGTAAGGAATGGCATAGATCTTTGGTTATCTTCAAATAAATTCTTGCAAGATATAGGTGCTAAGTTAAAGAAAAGATTTACAGGAGTTCTAAAAAAAAGTAAAAAACTTCATACCCAGCATAAGATTACAAGTAAATTACTTTATCGTGGAACAGTTATGTTTAGATGTCTTAATTTTAAAAGAGGAGATATAATAGAAATAAATGGCGAGCAGCTTAAAGTGATGGAGATTAGCAGACAGGTGCGGCTAAAAAATCTTCAAACTGGGAAAAAAGAGCATTGGGATCCAGAAGTTCTTGAGAGACATGTTAAATAAGCAGATATAGCGCGCGTTGCAAGGTGCTATATCACGCGTTAAATAAGAGTAATAATATTTCCTCTACCTTTCTTAATCTTTTTTATCTTACCTTTGTGTTCAAGTTCTGCAATCATCAAAGAAATCTTTGCTTCTGACTGAGGAAAATTCTTTCGAATGTCTTTTTGAGTGGTTCTTCCACCCTCTTTCTTGATAAATGCGATTAACTCTTTTAGATCTACTTCAAGGTCATCTTTTGTTGTTTTCCTGAGTTCTTTTAGTTCTTCTTTAAAGCCTGTCTCGAATTTTTTCGTGTAGTGAAAGAGTACTGCGATTATAATGATTATTACAAGTATGAATGCAATAAGATAGTAAAGTGAATAATTCTTTTCAACAGTATCTGTGTAATCTGTACCGATTTCTAATTCAGATTCATCAAGAATCTCTACTTCTTCAAAATCCGGAAATAGAATCAAATCAATATTATATGTTCCATCATTTGCGATAGTAATCTTTTCTTCAGCAATTTCCTGCCCCTTCTTTGCAAGGATTGTGTAATCTCCTTGAGAGACTTCAAAAGAATATGTGCCATCTTTTGAGACAAAAGATTGTTGTGGAATTGTATTGATTTTAATAATAGCATCAGTAACCTCGTTTAGTTCTACATCATATATAGTGCCTTGGATGTTTGCTGCAAATACTAGGTTAGAAAGTAGTATTAACAAAATTGGCAGTATAAGGGTTCTAAGCTTCATATTTTGCATAATAAGCGCCCTTGGTTTAAAAACCTTGCGTAAAGTAAGAAAAGCTCTTTTAGGTCTTTGTAAAGCTTTAGGAGGCTAAATAAAGCTTTAAATTTGGTCTATGGAAAGTGTTTTTATAAGTAAAACAAACCTACATACTATCAGCAAACACAAAATGGCTATCTTTGCTGGTGCGAAAGGCGATCTGCCTGCGCACATTTTTTTTATTTTTTTGGGATGGCCGAAATGTGTACGGAGGTTAAAACAAAATGAAAAAAATACTAAGCTTGTTGATTATAGCCATGTTTGTGGTGAGCTTGTCAGCTGTTGCATTTGCAGTTAATGATAATGCGGGAGGACAAGGCAATGGTAATTCTGGCAATACAGATGCTGTGCCTACATTAATATCTGCTCAAGGTGGAAATGATACTGGTGTAGTTGCTAAGCAAGTAAGAGCTACGCCAAAAGAAAGAATGAAAAACATGCGTGAAAAGTATCAAAACGCAAGAGAGAGACTAAAACAAAATAAAGAACAAATGCGAGAACGTATGTCTAAAGCTAAAAATAACAGAGCAGAATCTAAGGCAAAGCATATGGAAGCAAAAGGCAAAATTGAAGGAAGAAAAGCTAAGTTGTCTGCTTGCAAAGATGATGAGAGCGAAGACTGCAAAGGTTTAAGAAAAGAGACAAGAAAACACACAAAGAACTATTTGACGGGTGTTGCAGAGCATGTTCTTGGTATGATTGCAAAGACTCAAGAAAGAGTAGAAAATTCTAAGATGCCTGAAGACCAGAAAGCTGAAATGATGACAAAATTAGATGCAAAAGCAGAAGAAATTGCAGGAGCATTAGAGGCATCTGAAGAACTGACTGAAGAAAGCTCTAAAGAAGAGTTCCAGGAAGTTGCAAAAATAATCAGAGAATCATGGAAAGGTACCAAGGATGAAGTTAAGAAAGGAGCAGGCAAAGTTGCTGCAAACAAAATCCGTGCTTTGAATACAAGAATGGCAAGCCTTGAAGCAAAGCTTGGAAAAACACTTGAGAGATTAGAAAATGCTGGCGAAGATACATCTGCAGCACAAACTCAACTAGATGCATTTAAAGCAAATCTAGAGAACTCAAAAGCAGCTGAACAAGCAGCTCAAGCAAAGTATCAAGAAGGAGATACTGCAGGCGCTGTTGAAAAAACAAAAGAATCACATAGACATTTAGTTGCAGCACACAAAAGCTTAAAACAACTTGTCCAAGCAATAAAGAAAGCAAAAGGTGGAGAGGATGCTCTTAGAGCAAGAAATCAAAACCGTGAACAAACTGGACAAGAAGATGTAGCTGAAGATGTTGAGGAAGCTGAAGAAACAGAAGAAGTAGTTACACCAACAGCAGTTTTCCCTGATACCAACGTAACAGAGTAAATTTTTCTTTTTTTCCTTTTTTAAAGGATTAAAGAAAGATTTAAATAGTATTCTGTTAAAGCAAAACACAGGTGAAACTTATGAAACGAACCTTGATGATCTTAGGCATTTTGGCTGCAGCATTACTGATAGTAGTTGCTTGCTCACCAAAAGAGCCTGTACAGCCAGCACAACCGGTTGCTCCATCTATTGATTCTGAACAACAAATTCCTGCAGAAGATACTACTGCAGAACAAGATGTAATTGTTGTTGATCAGGAAGTTGTTGAAATTGATGATATAACAACAGACCTTGATTTGAATGATTTGGATAATCTAGACCAAGAACTTGCTGAACTGGACAATCTGGAGATTTAAAACAAATATTTTTTATATTATCTTTCTTTTTTTCTAATTTATGATATATTTAGATGGAAGTTATAAAGAAGGCGGAGGGCAAATAGCAAGAACTGCTTTAGCATTTTCTACGATAACTAATATTTCTTTAGAGATTGATAATATTCGTTCAGGAAGAAAAGATGCTGGACTAAAACCGCAACATCTATTCTGTATCAAAGCACTTGAAACACTATGCAATGCAAAAACCGGCGGAGCAGAGATTGGTTCAAGCAAATTAAGATATATTCCTGATAAACTAAAAGGCAAATCAATAGAGATAGATATAGGAACTGCTGGTTCAATACCGCTTCTTATGCAGTCATTACTACTTCCTTGCTTTTTTGCAAATAAAACAATCAAACTAAAACTAAAAGGCGGGACTAATACTAAATGGTCAATGCCTATAGAATATTTTCAAGAGGTATTTATCCCGCACATAAAAAAATTCTGTGAAAAAATTGATGTTAAACTAATCAAAAGAGGGTATTATCCTAAAGGCGGGGGCGAGGTAGAGATAACAATAAGACCTAAGTTTAAACTTATTAATTATCCTAACTTTGATGCGTTTTTAGAAGAGACCAGAAAACAAAACTTAAACATAAATAATACTGAACAGCATCATTTGCTGCAGATAAGGGGAGTGTCTCATGCATCAAAACACCTGGAAGATGCACAGGTGGCAGAACGACAGGCTAAAACAGCAAAATTTCTACTAAATAAATATCGCGTGCCTGTAAACATAAGAACAGAATACTGCGATACATTATCGCCTGGTTCAGGAATAACGTTATGGGCTTTGTTTTCTAAACAAAAAGAAGACCTTGATTTGATAAATCCTATAATAATTGGGGCAGATGCATTAGGGGAAAAGGGAAAATCTAGTGAAAAAGTAGGGGAAGAAGCTGCAAAGTTCTTAATACAGCAAATTGATTCCAAAGCACCTGTTGATTCACACCTTGCAGACAATTTAATACCTTGGATGGCTTTGTTTTGCCCAAGTTCAATAAAAACATCAGAAATCGCAGAACACACATTGACTAATATTCATGTAGTAGAACAATTTCTTGGAAAAATCTTTGAAATAGATAAAGAGAAAAAAATAATTTTAACCAAGCTCTGCTAGCTTAATGCTTGCTTTGATGTATCTTAAATCATAGCTGAACTGCTTTTTTTCTTCTGCACTCAGTTTATGACGCTCCATCAAAACTTCTGCTTCAGCAACACGCCGGATAGCAGCATCAATATCGCCAGATAGAATACCTTTTCTTGCTTGATTTAATTTAGCGCGGATTTCTGGAAACTGCTCTCTTTTAGGAGGCAAAACTCTTCTAACTGTTTTTAGTTCTGCTTCAATGTAATCTTCAAACGCATCTTCTTTCATGGCGCGCATGCCAGCCAGCTCTTTTTCACGCTGTTCAATAATCTCAACGCCTTTAACAAGACCTCTTTCACGAGATCTTAATTCACGTTCTTTAGACATGAGCCTTTTTCGAATAGGCCTGGTTTTTCTTACATCTTCAATTAAATGAGCGCCTTCATCTCTAATGCCTTTTTTAAGCTTGAAATACTTTTTCTCAAGCGCAGGAAGATTTTCTTTCAGTTCCTTGACTCTGGAAATCTTTTTCTTCTTTGTATCAATCTTCTTTTTCTCAGTTTCAACATAACGTAGAAGCTTTGCAGCAACACGTTCTTTATTAGCAATATCTTTCTTTTCTTTCTCAAACTTGTCATGAGCTTTCTTAAAGTCGCGCTGAGCTTTTTCCAGTTTTCTGACTTTTTCTATAACTGCTTTTTCTTCTTTCAATAATCTTGCTTTATCTCGCTCAATTATGTCCACAACTTTAACAATTTCTTTCTCTTTTTGTGATAATGCAGAAACATCTTTTTCAACAAGCATTTTGACGTCCTGCTGTTTTTCTTTAATCATCTTTGCAGCAGCTTTGAGCGCAGCTTCTTTATTTTCCCATTCCAATTTCATTTCTTCAAGCTCTGCCCTTTTTGCAGCTACTGCCTCTTCGAGATTAGCCTTTCCTTTTGCTAACTTATTAATAGTAGTTTTAAGAGCTCTGTCTTTTTCAGCCCATCTCAATTCCCGCTGATCTAGATCTTTTTCCTCAGAAGTAAACTGCTTGAACTTTTTGTCCAGTTCTTTCTTTTTCTTTGTTAATGCTCTTTCTTCTTTATGAACTTCAATAGATTTTTTCTTAAGTTCTTCAAGTTTGGTGTGCTGCTCTTTGATACGTGAGTGCAGTTCTTTTGCTAATTTCTTTTTTTCTTCAGTAGATTTAGCAATCTGCTTTTTCAGTGTCTCAAGATGAGCTGCTTCTGCTACTTTTTTCTTTACCTGCTCGCCTTTATGAAGAATAGTCTTTTCTCTTGCATCAAGCAATTTCTGCGCATGCATCATCTTTTTTTGCTTTTCATCAAATTTATGGAAGTCTTTTTCAATCAGATCTTTCTGCTTTTCAATAAACTTCTGAAATTCTTTCTTGCGCCTTTTTACTTCAGCTTCTTCTGCTTTTAATAATTCAAGCTCTTTTTGCTTGGCTTTGAAAGCAGCTTCTGCCTCTTTTTTCAGACGATTAAGTTCTGCTTCTCTTGCAGAGACTTTATTGTTGATTTCATTGTTCAGACTGCTTAATCTTAGCTGTTTTGCATCAATCTCTAAGCCTAATTGATTATTTTTTTCGTTAAGATTTTGAGTTTTGCTGAGCTTGTTCTGAAGCTCTTTTGCTTTAGCAGATAACTGCTTTTCTTTTTCTGCCAGTGCTTTTTCATGCTGCTTAATCTTTTCTTGCTTTTTCTTTAATTCTTCTGAAATCTTTCTTGCGCTTTTATTCAGTTCTGTATGCGCGGATTTTTTCTTTTTCAATCCTTCTGTAAGACTTTTTGATTCTATAGAGAGATTTTTGTGCTCTTTTAACAAGGCAGAAAGTTCTGTTTTTTTCTGAGCAATAGTGCGGTCTATTTTTTTGTTTGTATCGCTTAACTCAAGCTCTTCATAAACTGCTGTTTTAATTTTTTTCTCAATTTTTTCAAGCAAGTTTGATTTTGTCCTAAAAAGATTGAATTTTTCCTGTTCCTTTTTTTGAATCTGAGTTAATTTTTTATTTGCCTCTGTTAATTTTCTTTTAAGTTCTGCATATTCTGATTTTTGTTTTTTTAGGGTTGGAGAGAGGCTGCGAAGCTCTGAAGAGATTGAATCTGTCTCTTTTTTTAGATTTTTAAGTCTTAATTGTTTTGCGTCAATCTCTAAACCTAATTGTTTATTGACTTTGTTTAAATCAGAAGCTTGGATTATGATTTTTTGATGTGTTTTATCTTTAGCAGCAATTGCTTTTTCTTTTTCTCTTAATTTGCGCTCTTTTTTAGCAATTGCTTTCTGTTTTTTTTCTAGAGTGCTAATTGTGGATTTTGCTGTTTTTTGAGCATCTTTTAATCTACTGTGCTTAAATTCAACATTCTTTTTAGTTTGCTGCATCGCAGATTCTGTTTTTTTCTGCTCTTTTTTTAGAGAGCGAAGTAGAGTGCGCTGAGCATCAATCTCAGATTTAATTGTATCTTGCTTTTTTTTCAACCGTGCAGTTGCTTTTTCAGCAGATGTGACTGCCTTTTCCCGCTTAAGAATCTCTTTTGCCCTTTGAGAAAGGGTTTTCTTGATTTTCTCAATCTTTGCAGCCTTGGCTTTAACATCTTTATCTGTTATTGTCGGCCCAAATAAGCCAAATATTGCTGGATTTAGAATAAGCGGGCTTTTTCTACTACTTTCTTTGCGACTGTATTTCATATTACAGTACTTATAAGTTCTATTTATATACTTTTGTTATTCCTCTTCAATAGTGTATCATCAGTTTTCCCCCTTAAAAAACCGCAAGGTTTTTAAGTTAACCTAAGATATTCTGCCTTGGAGATAACCATGGAAGAATTAAAATGTACATCATGTAAAACAAGAATAGCATCATCTGAAGGGGCGGTAACTTTTACTTGTCCAAAATGCAAAAAAGGCACAGTTGCAAGATGCAAACATTGCAGAGAGATTGCAGCAAAATACAGATGCCCAGAATGCGGATTTGAGGGGCCTAACTAAAATGGCAGTTGTAATAGTAACACTAAAGATTATGCCAGAAGATCCAAGTATTGATCTTGAATCTGTAAAAGAAAAAGCAGGCAAAATCATCACAGAATTTGAAGGCAAAGTGCAAACCACAAATGAAGAACCAGTAGGATTTGGGCTAAAAGCAATTGTTTTGAGTTTTTCTGTTGATGAATCAAGAGGAAGCCCAGACCCAATTGCAGAAAAGATTGAGGAATTAAAGGAAGTTAAATCTGCACAAGTCACAATGGTTTCTAGAGCATTAGGTTAAACTATATCATATCAAATGGTGGGGTAAGGAAAAATGGCAAAAAAGAAGCAAATTAAAATTAAAAAGAGCCATGTAAAATGGGCCGCAGTTGCGGTTGTATTAATACTGGCTGCAGTTATTCTGTTTCCATACGCGACAAATAATACGACTGAGCCTGTAGAGGAAACAAACATAACAGAAATTGTCGATACTACGAATGTGGCAGAGCTAGGAGATTTAGTGACAATTAATTATGTATTAAAATTAGATAACGGCAAAATTGTTGACACTAATGATGAAGTCTTAGCAAAAGAAGCAGGACTTACAACCTATAAAAAAGGGCCATACAAATTCATTCTAGGGCAAAGCAATAAGCTGCCTACGTTTGATCAAGCAATAGAGGGATTAAAAGTAGGAGAAAAGAAAACAATAATCATTAAGCCAATTGAACCGGTTCTTACATTTAAGATAAACATAACAGACAAGAAACCAAGAAGAATAATGTATCCGCGAATAAAGTCTTATACTCTTGCAGAATATGAATCAAAATTCCAAGAACCTGCAATAGTCAATAACATAATCTCAAACGTAGATGAACAACCTTGGCCGTTACAGATAATTAATGTAACAGAGAAATATGTAGTTACTCAAGCAATGGTGAGATCTGGAGATTCTTTCTTTGTACCGGGACAAGAATGGAAATCCCAAGTATTGAGACTGTCTGATAAAATAATAGAATTTGTTCAAGATCCAAAAATAGGACTTGTTTTTGATACGCCTTATGGAACTGCAGAAATGACCAATGTAACTATAAGCAACATCTTTTTTACGCACACACCTGTGCAGGGGAAAGCGCTTAAGCAAAAAGTTACAACTGGCAAACAGCAAGGTAAAACATTTGATTTTGAGGTTCTTGATGTAAGCGAAAAGGACTTTGTCATCAGAAGAACAAATTATCTAGCACAAGAACTAGCAAATATTGAAGTTGAAGTACTAGAGCTTGTGAAAGATGTCAAAGAGATTTAATAATCTCTTTTAATTTTTTTATTTCAATTTTACTTCTTATACAATCTAAAGAAAAATGAGTCTGGACAGCTTTAGAGCCTTTTTTTCTAACTCCTTTGAAAATATCCTCCTGTTTAGGGCAGCTTTTTCTTAAATTCCTGCAAATTACAGGAACACTAAAGAAATAAGGAACTTGTATGCTGCTTTCTGCATTGATTGTGCTTAATAAATTCAAGACAGCAGGATTATCCTTATCTAGCTTTTTAACCATTGAGAGAATCAATTTCCTGTCCCATAATTGGCCAATCCAGACAGGACCTGCCCAAGTCATATCTTTTTTACAGCAAATACTCTTATTTTGAGGATGTATTTGGATGTCTAGACACTTATTGCAGAACAAAAGATATTTGTGATTACTTAATATAGAGTCTACTGCAGTCTTGGACTTAGCACACCTAAAATAAACCCGCATGTAGTGCTTTGTTGAGTGAGAAAAAATAGGAACTAGTGCTTTATCATACTGAGCTGCAACAAGCTGAACTTTTCTGATTAAAATTCGGATGCCTGTCTCATGCATCATGTAATTTCTTAATGGAGTTGCCCAATACTTTCTTTTGCAGGCATTGATAAAACTTCCAGAGAGTGCAGAGGTATCTGTTGCAGTGACTGCCAGAATTCCTTTTCTTGAGAGACGCCGAATTGCATTATCTAAAAATGGATTCGGGGAGCCAAATGGATCAATATCAATATAATCAAAACCCTCGCTTTGAATCAACAATTCATTAGCATCTTTGTTGAAAACTTTTGCTTTTAATTTGTTCAGAGACAGATTTTTCTTTATTAGTTTAATTGCTGCGCTATTATTGTCATTTATTGTGATGTCTTTTATTTTTTTTGTAGGCAATTCCTTAAGAATGCGAACAGACCTTATGCCTGAGCCTGCTAATAAATCAAGAATCCGCATGTCTTTATCTGGTATGCTGTTTAACAAAAGAATAGAGATATCCCTATTAAGTTTCATTTCAGGATTATAAAAAACAGGCAAGTCTTTAGAAATCTTGCCAACTGAAGCATAAAAACAACAAGAACCTTCCTGAAGTTTCTTTAACATCTTATTCCTTTTTTGGACCTTTTTTTGCACATTCTTCGCAACAGAACCAAACCAATTCGCCGTCAATCTCTCGCTCGTTTACTTCATCGTCTTTTTGACTTAATGGTTTTCCGCAATGCGCGCAGACGCCTTTGTGACCCTTGCCTTCAGCACCTTCTGTCCAAGCCTGTTCTACATTAGAGACTTCGTCGTCTTTTAATAATTCTTCTCGACCTTCTTCTGTGTAGACATCTTCGTCTCTTTCATTTGAGTCCATTTCTTCTTTAAATTTTTCTGAACTTTCTTCATGCTCTTCAGGAGGCAGGAAGCCATCTTTAACTCCCACTTCTTTAGGATCTTCTTTTGGTTCGTCAAATATTGTGCCTTTATCTTTTTCTTCTGTCATGGATTTTAAATTTCGTTATTTTCTATTTAAACCTTTTGATTTCATGTATGTGCATAGCACGCTTCGTTTGGCTTCTGTTGTTAATTAAACCCAGATTTATTTTAAATAGAGGATATATTAGAGAACTTCGCTAGGTGCTATGCGCTTATGATTTTATTTGAAGAAGTCGTTAATTTTATTTATATAATCCAGAGTGATTTTTAATTTCCAATCAAATGGGAAGCATTTAAAGTAATTTGGCCAGGTGTATCTTTGATCAAGAAAAATGATTACTCCGCGGTCTGTACCACTTCTGATGCATCTTCCTGCATTCTGCATTGTTCTTGTGAGAGCAGGCATGACATAACCATAATCCCAGCCTTTACCATACTGCAAATCATAATATTTTATCAATTCTTTAGTTTCTAAATCTGGACGGTCTAGCGGAAGACCCACAACAACAACACATTTAAGAACGCCTGGCAAGTCAATTCCCTCACCAAAAGAACCTGCTGCAACGCCTAATAGAACTGCAGTTTTATGCTGTTTAAACCTCTCTAAAAGACCTTGTTTTTCTTCTTTAGTCATCTTAGGCTGTTCATAAAAAATAGTTTTTTCACAGATTGGCTCAAAATATTTAGCAATCTCGTCACGCAAATAATAACTTGGGAAATACATTGCAGAATTGCCAGGGATAGAGTTTGCAACTTTACTGCATATCCTGCTGATTTCGTTGAATTGAGTCTCGCTTCTCTGTGTAAATTTAGTTGTAGTCTTGGGGATAATCATAGTGAGCCGGTTTTCTTCTGGAAAAGGGGATGGAAATTCTGTTTTGATGGAATCTTTTGGAAAGCCAAGCAAATCTGCATACATTTCTGGAGGGGATAGTGTGCCAGACATCAGAATAGTTGAAAATGCTTCATCAACGACTTCTTTTGTTGCGATAGAGGGATCAAGACATCGACTATTCAGAAGGATGTTGTTATCCTGTTTAGAGATGCTTCTGCAAAAACCAGAATCGCCTTGAGGCCAGATGTCTAAGAAGAATGCAATTGAGCTCAGAGCGCTTCTTTTCTGCTCTTCAAGAACTGCATCGCCTGCAACTGTGAAATCTTCTATGAGTTCTGCATAATTTTTAATTTTGTTGACTTCTGCCATGAATTTTTCTTTTGTAACAAGTTGTGCATCGCTGTTATTCAAATCTTTTGCAAATCGTGTAAGAACAGATTCTAGTTCGTATAAAGGCATTACATAATCATCAAAACCGTATTTTTTAGCTTCCTTGATTGCGCTCTTGACAATTCTGGTGGAGAGCCTGTTAGTTAGCAATTCACTTATTCTTGCAGGAAGATTATGGCCTTCGTCAATGATTATTATCGAGCTTGCGAGATTTTTCCCTGTTTTTGAAAACAAATTATCTCTTATGCGCGGATTGAAGAGAATGTTATAATCGCACACAATAACTTTAGATTTTGATGCAAGCTTTATTGACATTTCATACGGGCAAACTTTTGAATTATCGCAAATCTCTATGACTTGTTCGGTTGGAATAGGGGAGATTGCTTCAATCTCTTCCAATGCTTTTTTGAATCTGATGTGAGTTGGGCGAGAGTTAAGATAAAATTCACACTTTTCTTCTTTACGCATAAGTTTACAGAACTCTGAAAAATCAGAGGAGCGCATTGATGCAGTATTTGGTATCAAGCACATCCATTTTTTTCCGATAATAGATGAAGCAACAAATTTAAGCGCGTACTTTTTTTTAATCTTTTTTAGTGTATCAATAACAATTTTGTGCTGAGTGTGTCTTGATGTAAGAAAAAAAACAGTCAAGTCTTTTTGCATTGCGTGCGCTAAAGCAGGAGCAACTGCTGCTGCGGTTTTTCCCAGGCCTGTTGGGGCATGCACAACCAAATTTTTCTTTTTTTTAATGACCTCAATAACTTGTTCTATTAATTTATCTTGAATCGGTCTGATTTTATCATGCGGAAAATAGATGTCTTTGAGGTTCATCTGTTTGTTGAAATACGGTCTCTTTAAATGTTTTGTGCTTCGAATTCTGGCGCTTTTCCGACTAAAAAAACCGATTTTCGAAAGGTTTAAATAGAATCTGCCATTACTCTATTACAATAAAGAGGTCTAGCTTTTTGGTTAAAATGGTCAACCGAAAGGTTTAAATATATCCTATAATATA
>Ga0180432_10008393_pt1 | contig 12885 bp, 11 predicted proteins | sample SS_ome_10_FD_132414 | JGI IMG/M metagenome (GOLD analysis project Ga0180432, IMG submission 132414) | Hypersaline lake sediment archaeal communities from the Salton Sea, California, USA - SS_1_MS_2 metaG | ecosystem: Environmental > Aquatic > Non-marine Saline and Alkaline > Hypersaline >...
CCGCGACGTCATCGAAGACTTTCTCGACGCGTACCTTTCGGGCCGGACCCCCTGTCCGTGCGCGGTCTGCAACGCGCGGATCAAGTTCGGACGGCTCCGGCGCAAGGCCGAAGCGCTTGGGGCGCGACGGTTCGCGACCGGCCACTACGCCGCGGTCCGCCGGGACGATGCAGGCGGAATCCACCTCCATCGTGGCCGCGATGCCGCGCGCGACCAGTCCTACTTCCTGTTCGGTCTCGATCCGGACAGCCTCGCGGCGGCTTTGTTTCCGCTCGGAGATTGGAGCAAGGCCCGGGTCCGGGAACAGGCGCGGCGCAGGAATCTGCCCCTGCTGGACCGCGGGGAAAGCCGGGAGCTGTGCTTTGTCGCCGGCGCGCACGGGGACTGGATCGAGGCGCGCCGGCCGGGGGCCTCGCGGCCCGGCGAACTGGTGGACCGGCAGGGCCGCGTACTCGGCCTGCACCGGGGCATGCACCGCTACACGGTCGGGCAGCGGCGCGGACTGGGACTGGCGGCTGGGCACCGTGCCTACGTCACGGCCCTGGACGCCCCGCGCAACCGGGTCGTTCTCGGCGCCCGCCGGGACGCGATGCGACGGCGGCTCCGGGTCGAACGCCCGCACTGGATAGCGGAGGCGCCCGCACCGGGCCGGTTCCGCGCCCTGGCGCAAATCCGGTACCACCACGCGGCCGCCGCCTGTGAGGCCGAACGCCGCTCCGACGGCAGCCTGACGGTCGTGTTCGACGAGGAGCAGTTCGCGATCACCCCGGGCCAGGCCGCGGTCCTGTACCGCGGCGACGAAGTGCTGGGCGGCGGGTGGATCGCCGGCTGAGCGTGCGGGTGTGTGACAATCCACGGGGCAGATTGGACGGGATGAACAGGATGGACGGGATCATTGGGCGGGCCCGCGGCGCACCGTAACGGCTGTGAAGCAGCCGCGTATCCAGTTGATCCCGTTAATCCTGTCAACAATTCTGCGGGAGGAGAAGAGGCATGCGCATCCTGGTGACCGCGGGACCGACGCGGGAGCCGCTGGACCCGGTTCGCTTTTTGAGCAACCGGTCGAGCGGACGGATGGGGTATGCGCTGGCAGCCTGCGCCGCCGCCCGCGGCCACCGCGTGACGCTCGTCTCCGGACCTGTCTCCCTGCCGCCGCCGCCGGGCGTTACGCTGTGCGCGGTGGGTACGGCGCAAGAAATGCTCGAGGCGGTGGTCCGCGAACTGCGCGCCTGCGATGCGCTGGTGATGGCCGCTGCCGTGTGCGACTGGCGACCGGCAACCGTCAGCCGCAGCAAGCTCAAGAAGCGCGCCGGCCTTTCCGAACTCCCGCTCGCGCCGACCCCCGACATTCTGGCACACGTCCGGCCCAGGAAGGGCCGGCGAATCTTCGTCGGGTTCGCGGCCGAGACGGGCAACCCGATCGCCGGCGCGCGCCGCAAGCTGCGGGAAAAGGGTCTGGACCTGATCGTGGCCAACGACGTCTCGCAGGCCGATTCGGGGTTCGAGGTGGACACGATCCGCGCCGTGCTGGTGCGTCCGGCTGCAGCACCCCGCAAGCTGCCGCTGCTGAGCAAGCGTGAGGCCGCGGATCGCGTGCTCGACTGGATCGAGAAGAAGTTCGGCGCGGCCCGCGGTTCGCGGCGCCGCAATCCGAAGCCTATTCGCCGCCCGACGCGATCCAGGCGTTCACCGCGCTGATCCCGTCGCTCAGGTATCCCTGCACGACCTGCAACGTGTCCTGCCCGCAGCCCGCGAGCAGGCCGGCCACCACGGCGCGCAGGTAGAAATCGTCGGAGATCAGAAACAGGTAGTACAGGGGATAGCCCGGGATGATGACCGACAGGATGCCGTGGAAGATGTCGTCCCGGAACGCCCGCAGAATAATGAAGACATAGAAGGCCAGTACGATGATCGGGCCGACGGTTATGAACAGGCTCAGGTCGCCGGCGGCCAGGATATTGGCATAGCGCAGGATCCCCATCGACCCGCCCAGCACGACGAAAACCGTCCAACTGACGATATGGCGCGACACCCGCGCACGCGGCCGGGGCGGCGGCGCCTTGCTCATGATCTCATGGTACCGCCACTCGCGAGCCGGCGCCTCGGCCTCGGCCTGCGCGTCGGTCGGCGGCGCTTTGACGGTCTTCAACTTGGGCCGCTCGCGCCCGACCGGCGTGCCCGCCAGCGGCGCGCCGCACGTACGGCAGGAAAGCGAGGAGACATCCACGAACTCCGAGACGGTCACGGTCTCGCCGCATTTCGCGCACGTCAGCTCGATGTCAGCCATGCCCCGTCTCCTTCCGCGATCCGGATCGCGCGGGACCCGCGCTCCGTGAGCCGACCAGCCGCTTGAGCCTCTCGAGACCGTAGAGGTTCGACAGCGCTCTGTCCATCATATTCAGCGCGGGGCGAATGTAGCCCTCGAACCGCCGGGTCCGCCGGTCGCCGGCCAGCCTGCCGAACGCGCCGAGCGCCTGGACAAGACGCTCGACGGCGGCCGGCCAGAACGCTTCACGCAGCCCGGCCGGGGACCGCCCGGCGCACGGCGCATATGCATCGAGCAGCGCGCTCTGGACGCGCGGCGACAGCGATACGTACGGATCGCAAATCAACGCGGCCAGGTCATAGACGGCGGGGCCGAACCGCATCCCCTGAAAGTCCAGCAGGACCGGCTCCCCGTTCCGAAGCAGGATGTTGGAGGACTGCAGATCGCGGTGCATCAGCACGCGGGGCTCGGCCATCAACCGGCGCGCGACCTTCGCCAGCTCGGCCCGGATGCCGGCGATCGCAGCCGGCGCCAGCGTGAGGCGCCGCTTCAGGAAGTACTCGGCGAACAGATCGTGTTCCCAGCGGCAAACCGCCAGTGAGAACGGCTCGCAAAGCCGTATCCGGCGTTGGCGGGCCAGCCGGCCCGCGTCCCGGTGCAGCCGGACCATAACGGCCAGGACCCGTCGGTAGAGCCGAAGGACGGAATCCTCGGACCTGCCGGCCGCGGCCTCCAGCAGCGAACGGTCGCCCACATCCTCGATCACGACCGTGCGGTAAGTCGGCAGGTCCCGGAGCACGGCCGGAACGCGGACGCGGGCGCGGGCGAGGAATCGCGCATGCGACGCATACAGCGTATTCTCAGCCCGCCGCGTGCCGTATTGCATGACCACGGCGCGTGCCCGGCCGCGCGCCACGCGCGTGAAGGTCCGGTCGGATCCCCGCTCGGCGAGCGGGCTGACCACCGTCCGGGCAGGTGACCATCCCAGCGCCCGGATCGCGCGGACCAGTGCCTCATCCCCGCAGGCGTCGCCGCGCACGACCAGGCCCTTGACCGCGCCCGCTGCGCGGGCCCCGGGCCCCACAATCGCATTCTCAACGCGCGCGTCCGCGGCGATCGCGGCGCCGTCGAGCAGAACGGAGTCGGCAATCCGCGCGCCGCGCCCCGCCGTGACGCCGGTTCCCGGCGCCACAACGCCGCGCACCCCAACGCCCCCGCGACGCATCCGCGCGGCGCGCTGCCCGACGTCGGGCGAAAACAGCCTCGCGCCATCCGCGCCCGCGCGATATGCGTCGTGAATGCGGCGATGCGCGGCGAGGTAGGCGGACGGATCCCCGATATCGGCCCAAAAGGCACGGCGAACACAGACCCCCAGCACGCTCCGGCCGCGGCGCAGCGCCCGCTCGTAGGCGTCCACGATATGGGCCGGGCCACGGGCGGGCAGAAACCGCAAGACGGCGGGTGACACGAGGTGAACGCCACAGAACGTGAAAGTCCCAGGCGTGCCGGGCCGCGCGGCGTGAAAGGTGCGGACGCGGCCCTCGACGACCTCGACCGTGCGCGGACCCAACGTTTCGTGCATCCAGAGCGCGGCGAGCGGACGGCCGTCCGCATACGCCCGCACCAGCGCGTCGGGCTCCAGGTCAACGGCAATATCGGCGTTCACGATCCAGAAAGGCTCCTCCCCGCAGAACCAGGCGGCCCGCACGAGCGCCCCACCCGTACCGAGCATCTCGGGCTCGTAGGACAACTGGATCCGCGGCCGACCGGTCCCGGCGCGCAGCCGCAGCCGCTCAAACATCAAACCGGCCCCCTGGTGCAGATTGACGAGCACGTCCCGCACGCCCCAGCCGGCGAGCAGGTCCAGGATGCGCACAATCGCGGGCGTGCCCCACACCGGGAGCAGCGGCTTGGGCACATCCAGAGTCAGGGGACGCAGCCGCGTCCCCTGACCGGCGGCCAGGACCAGCGCTCGGGTGGGTGTCTTCACGTGGATCGGTACAGCAGCACGTCGCGGCGTTGACGCCTGAACCGCGCGGCTCCGCGCCGCGCGCCCGCGGCAATCTCCGCGGGATCGCACCCGTCCAGCAGCGCCTCGCGGACGCCCCGCCCGCCGAAGAGCCGGTCGAAGAATTCCGGTCGGCTCCCCGCACCTTGCCACACGCGCCGCCGTCCGTACAGCCGTTGGAGACAGGCCAGAATCGTCAGCGCAGTCGTCACGGGCCGGAACGAGACCGGGTTGACTACCGTCAACCGCACGCCGTTCAGCAGGCGCCCGGCGTATCGCTTTCCCGCGGCTACAAAGGGATGCGGATGAAAGTGGACGCCTCTCAGGCCGGCGGCGGACAGGGCCTCACAGAGCGCCGCGGGGTTCAGCCAGGGGGCGCCGAGGACTCGGAACGCCAGGCCCGTTCCCCGCCCGTTGTCAAGGGCCGGCAGCGCTTCGCAGAAGACCGTCGCCGTGTACACCGCGCCGGCTTCCCAGCAGCGAATCCCGGGCGAGGGCGGAATCCACGGGGGCCAGCCGCAGGCGCGTCGGGGGTTTCGGCCGTAGTGGCGCATGGGCGCCACTTCAAGATCCACCCCGATCGACAGAGTATCCCGCATCCACAGCGCGGTTTCACCCGGCGTCATGCCGTAGTGCATCGGCAGCGGGGCCGGACACACAAAAGATTCGTACCCCGGCTCGGGCAGGGGCCCGTCCACGACTTCCGGCAGCGGCACCGGCCGGTCGGCGACGACGACCGGCTTTCCCGCCGCCGCGGCCGCTTCCAGGACGCCGCGCAGCGTCGCGACATAGGTATAAGGCCGCGCGCCCAGGTCCTGCAGATCGAAGACCAGGGCGTCTACGCGTCGCAGCATCGCGGGCGTCGGCCGCCGCGTGTCTCCGTACAGCGAGTAGACGGGCACGGACCAGACCGGATGCCGCGCCGTCTTCACCCGACGCCCGGCCGGGGCGCCGCCCCAGAAACCGTGCTCGGGCCCGAACAGCGCCGTGAGCCTTGCGCCGGCGACCCGCATCAGGAGATCGGCAGCCGGCGCGCCGTCCGTGTCCACCGCCGCCGGGTGCGTAACCAGTCCGATCCGCCGGCCCCGCAACCGCTGCCGCCGGTCGCGCGCCAACACATGGATGCCGGGCCGGAAGCACGAAGCGGTCATGTGGTCCTGTCCGCCCGGTCCGCCCGGGGATTCTCCGTTTCGGGATGCAGGCACCGGCGGACCACGCCCAGCAGGATCTCGGGCTCGACCGGCTTTTGGATAAAGCCCGAGACTGCCCGGTTCAGATAGGCCCGCACGTAGTCCCGTGGAAACCCCGAAACGGCAATCAGCCGCGCCCCCGGGTCATGGGAAAGGATTTCTTCGAACACGCTGCGGCCGTCCTTTCCGGGCATGATCACGTCCACGAGCAGCAAGGCGATCCGCGCGCCATGCTCCCGGTAGAGCGACACGCATTCCTCGCCGCACACGGCGGAAAGCACGCGGTATCCGGCTTCCTCGAGCGTCCGCCCAACGTGCGCGCGCACGTCCGGATGATCGTCGGCCACGAGAATCGTCTCTCCCCGGGGCACCGCTTCACGCTTCCGGCTCCGACGCGCGGCCGTTGCGGCCCGGCCAAGAAAGAGGCGCACGCTCGTGCCGCGCCCCGGCCGGCTCCAGATCCGGACGAACCCGCCCCAGCGTTCGACGAACGACTGCGTCACGGTGAGCCCCAACCCGAGCGCCGGCGACGATTTACGCGTCGAGTAGAACGGCTCGAAGGCCTGGTCGAGCACCTCCCGCGTCATGCCGCATCCCGTGTCGCGAACGCGCAGCACCACGAAAGTCCGCCCCCCCACCGTCTGCTCGCAGCTGTCGATCGTGATCCGCCCGCCGTCCGGCATGGCTTCCGCTGCGTTTCGGAACAGGTTCATGAGGATGTCGAACAACGGGTCCGGTCCCGCCAGGACGGGCGGGACCGTGCCCGCCCCCGGCGCCCGGAACTCGACAGGAGGCCCCGCAAAGGTGCTTTCCGCGAGCGCCACCGCCTTTCGGATCACGGCGTCCGTGGACACCGGCCGCACGCCCGGCTCCTCCTCGGATCCGCCCAGCCCGGCGACACTGACCAGCCGGTTGGTCAGACCGGCCGCCTGGCCCACCGCCTCTTGAATATGACGTGCCTCCTCGTGCGCGCGCGTCTTGGGGATCAGCGACTCCGCCAGCGACGAGGCGTGCCCCGAGATGACGTTCAGCCAGTTGTGAAAATCGCGCACCAGGTTGTCCGCCATGCTCCCGATCGCTTCGATCTTCTGCCGGCCGAGAATCTCACGCTCTCTGACGAGCGCGCCGCGGATGTCGCGGATGCAGACCAGCATGCCGCCCGCCTGGACCCCGCCGGCAGGCGCGGCCACCCAGGTGACCTCCACGGGGCAGTCGCGCTGCCGGGCGGAGGTCAAAACGGCCCGGCACGGGTCGACGGGACGGGCCAAACCGCGCAGCGCAGCGGCCGACGGCAGGGCAACCGGCCGCCGGGTGTCGCCGTCCAGCAGGGCGAGGACGTCCCGCAGGCGACGACCGACCATGGCCTTGCTGGCGCGGCCGGTCATACGGACCGCTGCGCGGTTCACGAACGTGACGACGCCGTCGTCATCCACTGCAAGAACCGCATCCGGCAGGTTCTCCAGCACGCGCCGCGCATCGGAAGCCTGTTTCTCAGTTGCCACCACCGTCAAGGTAGGGGGGGGAGAACGGCCTGTCAAGAGCGATCCGTCCGCCTCCCGGTTCAGCGCACGCCGGCGAACTCCAGGCGCTTCAGCACGCGGTAGCCGAGCCAGAGGGGCACGGCGGCGGCTACGACCGCGAGGACCGCCAGCCCCGCGCCGAGCAGAACCAGCCCGGCCTGGTACCCTCCCTCGGCGATCCGTCCTGTAAACCGGAGGTGGAACAGGAACGCAAACGGGACGATCGCGACGAGCAGGAACGACAGACACAGAACGAGATTCAATGTACCCCCGAATCCCGAGACGATGGCGGCCGGGTTGCGCTCGGTCAGATTGATGAACACGGCACCGAGCCCGGTGGACAGTCCCGAGACCGCGAGCGAAACCGCGGCCACAATCCCCACCGCGGCCGCGGAGACCGCCGGCGATGCCTCCAGCATGCGTGACGACAGCCACATGAGCAGCACGCTCACAGACAGCGTCCCGGCCAGCGACAGCGCGAACTTGGTCAGCAGGATCCGGGCCTCCCCGGCCGGGGACAGGCCCAGGATCCAGAAGCCCTGCCCCTCCAGGCTCATCTGCGGAAAAATGAAACGCGAGGCCAGGGAGCAGACCACGGCCGACACGCTGAACACGTTGAGGAAGGCCACCGTGTTCCGCCACGCATCCGACAAGGTGTGATAGTGGAAGGACCGCAGGTTGGCAAAGTACAGAGCCAACAGGCCGAAAAACACGAGCGCCTGAGACCACTGCACCGGATCGCGCAGGAACGTACGGATGTCCTTCACGACCAGGGCGCGCACGCGGCGGTCCAGCGGGCGCAGGCACGCGGCGATCCAGTTCAGCCGCGCGGGCGGCCGGGTCTCCACACGCCCGGCGGCCAGGCGCTGCCAGGCCCCGTAGAAGGTCACCCGGCCCAGGGTCTCGATCAGCAGGGCGACCATCAGGGCGGTGGATCCGGTCACGCCGAACAGCAGCGCCCCCCGCAGCCAGCGCCCCCGGCTCAGCGCCATGATTCCCTCGGCGATCCACCAACTCGGAAGCAGCGGGTTCGAGGCCAGCCGCAGACCCGGGACCATCTGCAACAGGTTGAACCGCGTATCCGGCCCGGCCGCGAACATTTCGCGCGTACCCCCGAACACGAAGAACAGTCCCACGACCGCAGCCAGCACGCCCGCCGGCTTCAAGATCCGGCCCGACGGCGCCCATCGGGCCATGACCAGGCACGCGGCCGTGCCGAGCCCCGCGGAGATCAGCAGGAACGGAACCGAGAAAGCCAGGGTCCACAGCGGAAACAACAGCGACACGTGCCGGTACACCGCAAACGCGCCGACAAACGGCACGACAATGAAAAAGAAGGCCCAGGAGGAGAGCAGTGCCGACTCGAGAAACTTTCCGAGCACGATCTGCGGCACCGTGAAGGGATGGACGATCAGGAACGGGATCTCAGGCGATCGCAGGATCGTGGTGTAGGACGTCACCGCCCCTGACACCATGAGCATGACGCTCATGCCGAGGAAGAACAGGGAAAAGAGCCGGCCCACGATCAGCATCCCGGCGCCCCCCAGCGTGTCGAGAAAACGGAACCCGTCCAGGAACAGGAGGAACAGTCCCGTCTCGAAGCCTACGGCGAAGCAGAGGACGAACACGACCTTGAAGACCGACTGCGTCCGCAACACACGCACCGTATTGCGCATCTGGAACCGGGTCTTTCTGATCCAAGCCGAAACGGCGGCCATACGCCTTCCCTCCGCAGTCAACCGGTCGCCGCGGCCCCTCCCGTTGTTCCGTCCGACGTCAGCCGGAGGAAGAGGCTTTCCAGGTCCTTGTCCCCGTGGGTCCGACAGAGGTCCGCGAGCGCCCCCAGCGCGGTCAGCCGCCCCTTGACGATGATCCCGATCCGATCGGCGATATCCTCGGCCAGAGCCAGGATATGCGTCGTCAGGAAGATCGTCATACCGGCGCGGGCCCGCTGCACGAGCAGGTCCTTGAGAAGACGGATCGTGTAGGGGTCCAGCCCGACCAGCGGCTCGTCTATGCACAGGACGGAAGGCCGGTGCAGCAAAGCCGAAGCGTAGAGCAGCCGCTGCCGCATGCCGTGCGAGAGGTCCTTGATCACGGAATCCCGCCGTTCGAGCAGGCCGAACAGGGAAAAGGACCGGTCCATTTCCGCGCGCACGACGGCCGGCTCGATGTCGTACAGGTCCCCGATAAACTCGAAGAACTCCGAGGCGGTCAGCCGCTCGTAGAGGAACGGCATGTCGGGTACGTATCCCAGCAGCCGCTTGGCGGCCAGCGGCTCCGCCTGGATGTCCAGCCCGCCGATCGTCACGCGGCCGGAAGTGGGCCGCAGCAGGCCCGTCAGGATGCGGATGGTCGTCGTCTTGCCCGCGCCGTTCGGTCCCAGAAAGCAGAATAGCTCGCCCTTGGGCACGTGCAGGGAGAGCGAGTCCACGGCCAGCACGGAGCCGTACCGGCGTGAAAGGTTATCGATTCGGATCATGTCTCACCTCCGGCGGGTCCGGGCGCGGGAAGCAGCGCACGGAAAACATTTGTGGAAAGGTTGGCGGCCTGCGCCGCCTGCACGGCCTCTTCCGGCGAGCAGCGCCGCAGGGCCCAGCCCAACGACGTGTCCTGCCGCAGCACGCTGCCCTCCTCGTCCACCCACGAGTGGAGCGTTACGCCTTGGTACTCGCTGCGCAGGACGGTGGCGGGCACAGTCGAGCTGCCCACGACAAACGGTTCCCGCCTCACCGCGCGCACGACGACGGGCGTGCGCGCGAACGTGACCGGATCCAAAATCTGCAGCGTGAGTTCCTGCCCGGGCCGCAGGCCGGAGACGCCCAGTTCCTGCATGGGCGAAAAGAGGATGGTGTCGTCCGGGATCCGCATCCGGGTCTGCGACACCGTGGGGCCGGTGGTCACGGTCACGTCGAACATCTCCCCCCGGGCCCGGCGGCCCTCCACGCCCAGCGACAGCTCGCGGGTGGCCAGCCGGAAGGTAAACCGCTGCAGCCGGCGCGTCAGGTCCAGAAAAACCGCCGCGTCGGCTTGCATCTCGCGATGGATGCCGGCCATGCGGAAACGGAGGTGCAGGTTGTGATGCACGGTGTACCGGGGGACGGGGCCCGATTCATCGAAGTCCCGTACCGTCCGCGCGTAGCCGACCGGTTCGTCCTGAAACAGGATCTTCATCCATGAATCGGAGACCAGGACGTCCTCCGGCAGGAGCCCGCGGTACCCCGCCAGGGAGCGGGTGAACCGGTCGGGAAACGCCTCGTAGCGGACCAGCCAGCCCACCATGAGAAACCAGAAGACGGCAATTCCGGCTCTGACGAACCCGGCCTTCACGGCGCTTCCCGGGCGGCGTCTTGTGTCCCCGTGGGCGTGCCGGCCGCGTCCGTTTCGGGCTCCCAGCTCCGATACCGGGCGGCTGCGTCCTCCACGCCCCGGGAAAGGCGAAGGTTTTCGGCACGCATGGACTGAAGTTGGTCGGCGTAGGCCATGCGTTCGGGCCCCTGACTGGCGTCCCGCAGGGCCCGGAGCCGCTCGACTTCGTCACGGAATTCCCGGTAGGCGCGCCGGGCGGCCCGGTAGTCCCCCGCATAGGGGTTGTGCGGGCGCGGGTCGGCGGTCAAACTTGCGTCCGCTCGCAATGGACCGGGCCCGGACGGCGGCGCGCCAACGCTCGGCCGCAGAACAGCGGGTGGCGCGCTCTCCTCGGGTAGCGGAACGGGTTCGGCCGGCGCCGTTCCGCGCGTCTCCAACGGGGCCGGATCCGACGCAGCCGGAGCCGGTTCGAGATCGGGAGGCGCCAGCAGCGAGGCCGCCCGCGCGAGCAGCGGCCGGCCGTGCACGATCAACGCCGTGCCCACGACCGCGGTCAGCGCGTAGCGGACGACAAAACCCAGCCAGTCCTTCACGATCCGGGACCTCCCCGTCAGACTCGTCGAAGCCGATCCCCTCTGCTCTGCGGGCGGCGACCGGACACCGGCACGGAAGCATGCTTGTATCAGAAGCCGGGGCGAGCGGGCAAGATCGAACTTGCCATCGCCCGCGGATCGTGCCCTAATCCCGTCGCAGGCGGCAGGGCGGGAACGGAGAACGCACATGGGGATTCGCGATCGGGAGTACATGCAGCCGGACTACCGCGCCCGAGCCCGCGGCTCCAAGCCTTCGCTCGCGGACCGGATCCGCTTCCTGCTCTGGCGCCTCTTCACCCGGCGCACGGCCCGCCGGAAGGACTAGAACGGATACGTCAGCCAGAATCCGTATTCCAGGTCGTCGGTGTCGAAGTCGTCCAGGTCGCTCCAGCTCTCGAACACGTAGAACGCGTTGGCGTTGAGCTGAAAGCGGAACAGGGGCAGATTGAGCCCCGTCAGGAGCTGCCAGTAGACGTCGCCCCAGTCTCCGCCTCCGTCTTCAGCGGCGACGTAGCTGTCCAGTGCGCCCACGCCGAGACGCCAGATCCGGTCCTTGAAGATCAGGTTGATCTGGGGCGTCACCACGTAGTCCGTGCCGTTCGTGCCCGCGTCCGGCGTGTAGTGTACGGCGAGTTGCCAGTATGCGGCCTCATCGTGGTACTCATAGGCCAGGCCGTAGGACAGGTCCCCGTCGTCGAACGGCAGTTCCTCGAACACGGTATGATTCACGTGCCAACGGGCGCCCGCACCCGCGGCGTGCCGCCGCGCGGCGTAGGCGGGGTTCCCGGCCAGCAGCGCGAACGCCGCGCCCGCCAGTATCGCGGAAGTGGGAAGAGTCTTCATCGCAGAGCCACCCTACCGGCGCCGGCCGTGCGGTTCAAGCGCAATGTTGCATGCAAAGTTTTGTTGAACGGTTGGGCGGGTTCCGATAGCGTAACGGATTCCGCCCCGCGCGGGGCGGGGGGAGCGGCGCACGATGTTCGAGCCGGTATCCAGCAAGCCCGATTTTGCGCGAATCGAAGAGGCGATCCTCGGCTCCTGGGAACGGGACGGTACCTTCGCCCGGTCCGTCTCCAACCGACGGGGTTGCCCGGAATTCGTATTCTTCGACGGCCCCCCGTTCGCTACGGGCCTGCCGCACTACGGGCACCTGCTGGCCGGCATGATCAAGGACATCGTGCCGCGGTACATGGCCATGCGCGGCCGGTATGTGGACCGCCGGTTCGGCTGGGACTGCCACGGGCTGCCTGTCGAGTACGAAGTCGAACAGGACCTGCAGATCAGCGGCAAGAGCGAGATCGAGAAACTCGGCGTGGACGTATTCAACGAGCGCTGCCGGAGCATTGTCCTGCGCTATACCGGCGAATGGCAGCAGATTGTCACGCGCATGGGCCGCTGGGTGGACTTCGACCGCGACTACAAGACGATGGATGCCCCCTACATGGAGTCCATCTGGTGGGTCTTCAAGTCGTTGTGGGATCGGGGCCTGATCTACGAGGGGAACAAGATTCTCCCGTACTGCCCGCGCTGCGCCACGCCCCTGTCCAATTTCGAGACGAACCAGGGCTACGAGGACGTGACGGATCCGGCCGTCACGGTCCGCTTCCGGTTGCTGGACGAGGACGGCGCATTTGTCCTGGCCTGGACCACGACCCCCTGGACCCTGCCTTCCAACTTGGCGCTGGCGGTCGGTCCGGAGATCGCCTACGTCCGGGTGCGTGACGGGGACCGGGTCTACTACCTGGCCGCGGCCCGGTTGGAAGACTACTACCCGGCGTCGGGGCCGGCGCCGGACGAGGTGACGGAGTTGCCGGGCCGCGACCTGGCCGGCCGCCGGTACGAGCCGCTCTTTCCCTATTTCCGGGACAAGGAGGGGGAGGGCGCGTTCCGGATCGTCCCGGCGGACTTTGTCTCCACGGAGGAGGGAACGGGTGTGGTGCACATCGCCCCGGGCTTCGGGGAGGACGACCATCGCCTGGCGCTGGAGCGGGGACTGCCC
>Ga0180432_10008394_pt1 | contig 12884 bp, 11 predicted proteins | sample SS_ome_10_FD_132414 | JGI IMG/M metagenome (GOLD analysis project Ga0180432, IMG submission 132414) | Hypersaline lake sediment archaeal communities from the Salton Sea, California, USA - SS_1_MS_2 metaG | ecosystem: Environmental > Aquatic > Non-marine Saline and Alkaline > Hypersaline >...
CCATCGTCGTGACCAGTGACCACGGCGAGGACCTCGACTTGCACGGTTTGTGGGGGCACGGCACCGTGCACGACACAACCATCCGTGTGCCCTTGATCATACGCGACCCCAGACACCTGCCGGCGGGGAAACGGATTCCAGGATTCGTTCAACACGTGGACAACCTGCCCACGATCCTGGAGTATTTTCCGGGGCAGCAGAGGCCCGATTTAGAGCGTGTGACTATAGCAGACTATATGCCTGACATCCCGTCCCGTTTCGACGGCGACAGCCTTTTGAAGCTGGTACGTGGTGAGCGCACGGCTCCAGAGGAAATCGTCGCGGAATCTGGAGAGCATCGTGCGTATCTTTCGCCGCCCTGGAAGCTGATCTGGTATCGACACGGCCGGGAGAGTGAATTGTTCCACCTGGGCGATGATCCCCTGGAGTTGAATGACCGGGCCGAGGAGGAGCCAGAGGTTTTGGCTGAGCTGTCTGAGAAGTTGCGACGTTGGGTCGCTCAGAACCTGTCTGGAGCACGCACCGACCCGATCTTTGCCAGCGAGGGCGCGTGGACCTGTTACATCGGCAAGCGCGGGGCGCGGTAAGGTTCAAGTGAAAGGAAGGACGTGATGAATCACAGAGAGAGAGTGCTGGCTGCTTTGCGACACCAAGAACCTGACCGGGTGCCGATTGACCTGGGGGCCACCGGCGATAGCACGATTATGGCGGTGGCTTACCAAGATTTCAGAAGGCGTTTGGGCCTGGCGCCCAGCACAACTCGCGTGGCGGACGTTGCTCAGCAGACCGCCGTGGTTGAGGAGGATGTACGTCAGGCGCTGGGGATTGATCTCAGGCCGGTCTTTTACGAGCCCAGGGAATGGCGGGCGGGCGTCCTCGGCGATGGCTCCCCCGCTGAGTTACCGGACAAGTTCCGGCCGCAGCTTCAGGAGGATGGCTCCTGGGTGACGTTTAACGCGGAAGGGCACGTCACGATGAAGATGCCCAAGGGGGGATTCTATTTTGACCCCGTGTACGCGCCTCTGGCCGATGCGACCAGTGTCAGGGATATCGAGCAGCATATGGATGACATCGTGAATTACGACCGTCCTGGCCATCTCGACAAAAGCTACGAGCAAATGGCTGAGGAGGCCCAGACACTGCGCAAGGACACCGATTATGCGTTGGTTGGATTCTTTGGCGGCCATCTGCTGCAGGCCGGTCAGGTTCTGCGCGGGTGGGAGACTTTTTTGATGGACCTGTTGGTGAACAAAAAGCTCGCGCACGCGCTCTTGGAGAAGCTGCTCGAGGCGAACCTGAAGCATTTTGAGCACTATGCTGCAACCGTTGGTCAATACATTGACGTGCTGCATCTTGAAGAGGACCTGGGTATGCAGGACCGCCCGCTCATGAGGCCGTCGGTGTTCCGCGAGATGCTCAAGCCTTATATGATGAAATTGTGTCATTTTGCCAGGTCCAGGTGCGATGCTTTTATCTTGTTGCACACCGATGGCGCCGTTGCGCCCTTTATCCCCGATTTCATCGAGATGGGGGTAGATGCCGTGAACCCGGTCCAAGTTTCGGCGGCGGGCATGGATCCGATACGGCTAAAGAAGGAATTTGGTCGGGACATGGCCTTCTGGGGCGCGGGGTGCGATAGCCAGGCCGTGCTCCCCTTTGGCACGCCTCAGCAGGTCGTGGACGAGGTCAAGCGTCGCATAGACGAGTTAGCTCCCGGTGGGGGATTTGTGTTCGCTCCGGTCCATAACGTACAGGCCGAGGTACCACCGCAGAACGCCGTGGCCATGTTCAAGACGGCGCTGGAGTATGGCGTTTACAGCGGGTAGGATAAAGGGAAAGAGAGATGACGATGCTACTCAAGGACGTGCGTTTGATTGACGGGACCGGGCGTGTGTGGGAAAGCGCCGCCATTCGCATCGAGGGCGAGCGTATTGCGGCCGTTGCCGACGCCGTGGTGCCATCTTTAGCTGAGGAAACCCTGGACCTGGCGGGCAAGACCGTTATCCCGGGCCTCATCAATTGCCACACTCACCTGTGCCTGGATGGCAGCCCCGACCCCGGCGCAGCGTGGGAGGGACGCTCGCTGACCGAGAATGTGCTGGTTGCTGCCAGGCACGCCGAGGCTACGCTGCGGGCGGGGATTACTACCGTGCGCGACCTGGGCGGGCGTGAGGGCGTCGACCTGGGGCTAAAGAAGGCCATCAACGTGGGCTTGGTCCAGGGGCCGAGGATGCTGGTCAGCGGCAAGCTGCTCTGCATGACGGGAGGCCACGGCTACTTGATGGGACGCGAGGTGGACGGCCCTGACGAGGCCCGCAAAGGCGCTCGCGAACAACTCAAGGCTGGCGTTGACGTCATCAAATTGATGGCCACCGGCGGCGTGATGACGCTGGGCGTCGAGCCTGGCTCGGCCCAACTCACCTGCGAGGAGATGCGCGCGGCCGTCGAGGAGGCTAAAAAGGCCGATAAGCTCACCGCTTCGCACGCACAGGGCACGACGGGGATCAAAAACGCGGTTCGCGCTGGTATAGACTCTATCGAGCACGGCTTTTATCTAGATGCCGAGGCCATCGATATGATGTTGGAGCGCGGGACGTTCTTTGTGCCGACCTTGGCGGCCTTGTACCACATTATCCAAGGCGGGCCAGATTCCGGCATACCTGCATTTATGATTGAAAAGTCCAAGCGCGCTACCGACGCCCAGATAGAGAGCTTCCGCCGCGCTGTGGAGGCCGGCGTGCGCATCGCGGCGGGCAATGATGGCGGCACGCCCTTTAATCTGTCCGATAACCTGGTCGGTGAGTTAGAGCGCATGGTCGTGGCCGGGATGTCCCCCGCTGAAGCGCTGGCCACGGCCAACGGCAACGCTGCTGAATTGTTGCACATGGCCGATCAGATCGGTACCGTGGAGCAGGGTAAACTGGCCGATCTGGTTGTGCTGGATGCAGACCCTCTGGTCGATATCTCGGCCCTGCGTCAGGTGTACGTGGTGATCAAGGCCGGTCAGCCGGTCTGAGAACTCGCGCGATTGGAGACGGGTCCGACGGGAGTAGGTCATGTTGCCGGTGGAAACGCTAGAGACTGATTTGTGTGTGGTGGGCGGTGGGATTGCCGGGGTTTGCACGGCGCTCGCCGCTGCGCGCAACGGGGCGCGCGTGGTGCTCATCCAGGACCGTTCGGTGTTGGGCGGCAACGCCTCTTCTGAGATCCGGATGCACATTTGCGGCGCTTCTTGTTCGGGCAAACGTCCGGGGGCGCGCGAGTCGGGCATCATTGACGAACTGCGCGTGGCGGACGCCGTGCGCAACCCGCAGCGCAGCTCGAGGATGTTTGACCTCTTGCTGTACGACAAGGTCGTCGCGGAGCCAAACATCACTCTGTTGTTGGACACCACTTGCGTGGGGTGCGCGACCCACGATCCGTCTTCCCAGGGAACGAGCAGGCGCATTACCCAGGTGCGTGCACTGCGCAATATTTCGGATGATGAATTCATCGTGAAGGCCGCGTTCTTTGCGGATTGCTCGGGCGATGGCCGGTTAGGGCTGGATGCGGGCGCTGATTCGAGGGTGGGGCGAGAGTCGCGGGGCGAATTTGGCGAGTCGCTGGCCCCGGAACGGGCCGATTCGTACACCATGGGCAGCTCGATATTGTTCATGGCGCGCGAATACGATCACCCTATGCCGTTCGTGGCTCCGGATTGGGCGCGGCCTTTCAGCGAGGAAGAACTGCGGCTGCGCAGCCACGGGGAGTTGGACTTTGGCTATTGGTGGATAGAGTGGGGGGGGCATCTGGACACGGTCAAGGATCACGCCACCACCATCCGCCACGAGTTGTTGCGCATCGCGCTTGGCGTCTGGGATCACGTCAAGAATCACTGCTCCCGCCAGGAGGGCGTGCCCCGCGCCGCGTACGACAAGGCGGCAGAAAGCCTGGAGGGCCTTTCTTTACACCAAGATGCTACAAATTGGGCCCTGGAGTGGATTGGCTTTCTGCCCGGCAAGCGCGAGTCGCAAAGGTTGCTGGGGCCGCACGTCCTGACGCAGCATGACATCCAGGACGGTCGCTTGTTTGATGATCAAGTGGCCTATGGTGGCTGGTGGATTGACATACACCCGCCGTTGGGTGTCGACGCCCCTGGCGAGTTCCCATGTATACACCATCCAGTTGACCATTTGTACTCGATTCCCCTGCGAGCGCTGTTTTCTCGGGACGTCGACAATCTGTTTTTTGCCGGACGGAACATCAGCGCCACCCACGTGGCTTTCTCTTCGACGCGGGTGATGGCGACTTGTGGCGTCGTGGGGCAGGCAATTGGCACAGCGGCAGCCATTGCCGTGCAAAAGGGCATCGAGCGTGCGCAAGATCTAGTGGGTCAGTCGTTGATCGAGGATATCCAGCAGACGTTGTTAAAGGATGGGGCTTTTCTGATCGGTCTGACCAATACCGATGCGCACGATAAGGCGCTGTCGGCGCGGGTCAGCGCCTCGGACGAGGTGGAGGATGGCGCGGCCGGTCAGGTGCTCAACGGGGTCACGCGCGTGACGCGTTCCGAATTGCATCCGTGCCTGCCGGCAGCGACTAACCGTTGGGCTTCGCGCTCGCTGCCAGCGTGGATTGAGCTGACCTGGGAGACGCCACAAACGATTTCTGAGGTTCACTTGACCTTTGACACGGGTTTCCAGCGAGAGCTGACGCTGACGATGAGCGATACTTATAGCACGCGCATGGTGCGCGGACCGCAGCCCGAAACGGTCAAAGACTATCGTCTAGAGTTCAGTGGGCCGTCTCAGCGACCCGCACGAGACACCGCCCCTGAACGAGGCGCAGGAACGGTGTTGGAGATCAGGGACAACTATCAGGGTAGGCGTGTGCACAAATTACCTGAAGCGCTCACCGTGTCAACGCTGCGCCTGGTCGTCGAGACGACGCACGGTGTGCCAGAGGCGCGCGTCTTTGAGATGCGAGCCTATTGAGCGGTCAGGGGGCGCGGCGCTTTTCGACGCACGGGGTAACTACTCAGCCAGGGCGATTTTTCCCGTCATTGCGAGGAGCGGAGCAGCCTGCCCTGTCCACTCCGCTACGCTACGGGATGCTGTGCAAAGCGATGCCGAAGGGACGAAGCAATCTCCACCTCGGAAATTGGAGATTGCTTCGCCGCAAAAAACGCGGCTCGCAATGACAGGCTGAGCAGTTACCGCACGGGTCTTTTGCAGCTTTATCAAAAGAAAGGATGAAATCTATGGAGTCGCCATTGATACATACGTTGAGACAGGCTGCTGCGCTTAAGAGAAAGTGGGAACGCGCAGAGGAGCCTTCGTTCCTGGGTTGGATTACGATGTTGGACCCTGCCGTGGCTGAGATCGAGGTGGGTTGGGGCTACGACGGACTGATCATTGATACGGAGCATTCGACGTTCGACGTCACCGCGCTACGGACCACGCTGATGGCCTTTCGGGGGACCGACTGTGTGCCCATCGTGCGCGTCGGGGCCAACGATATCTATTTGTTGAAAAGGGCGTTGGACGCAGGCGCAGGTGGCGTGTTGATACCTTTGATCCAGGATGCGGATGACGCTCGCGCGGCCGTGAACAACTGTCGCTACACGCCGCAAGGAAGCCGAGGGGTTGCCCCCTTGCGGGCCAGCAACTATATGCGTGACGTAGAGGCGTATCTGGATGAGGCGAACCGCTCAGTTATCGTGATAGCCCAGATAGAGTGCGTGGCCGCGTATGAGAACCTGGACGCTATTCTAGAGGTGGACGGGATTGATTGCTTTCTAGTGGGCCAGGTCGACTTGTCCGCGTCTATGGGACATATGTGGGATCCAGGACATCCAAAAGTCGCCAAGACGGTTGAGGATATCATTCGCCGCTGTCGCCAGGCCAATCGTCCTGTGGCTGTGGCGGCGGGGACGAATATCGATGAACTCAAGCACTGGCTGGACGTCGGCGCTAACGTACTAAGCTCTGGCGGGGATCTGGGGTTCATGCTGGGTGGCTTTTACGCCTTCAAAGCCAGGCTGGAACAGGCTGGCTTACACCTTGGATAAACGCAACTCAATTGCCCTCGTGACCGCAGATGAAGCCGGCGGTCTGGCATAGGGCAAGGTTAGGCGGAGGAAGCGATATGTCCCCAGAGATGCTGCTACGAGACTTTAAACCGCGATCTGCACTGGTCACAGAAGACCACACACCGGCGCGTGCGCGCTTTCCGGTGGTGGATGCCCATAATCATCTGCGAAACACGATAGCTGATCCATGCGAGTTGGTCGCGCTAATGGACGAGCTGAACATTCATTGCGTGGTCAACCTGGAAGGCGGCTGGGGAGAGCAACTTGCCCGGCACCTGGAGCGCTACAAGCACCCTTACCCGGAGCGCTTTTGCATCTTCACCTGGGTAGACTGGACGCAGATAGATGAGCCCGATTTCGGGCAGCGGTGGGCCAAACACCTGGCCGATTGTGTGGCTTTGGGGGCGCAGGGTCTCAAGGTTTTTAAAAAGCTCGGTTTGGTTTACCGTGATCGTTCTGGTAAGCTGTTCATGCCCGACGACCCGCGACTGGATCCGATCTGGGCTATGGCTGGCGAACTCGATATCCCGGTGCTCATTCACAGCGCTGATCCAGTGGCGTTCTTTTGGCCCCTGGATGCGTACAATGAGCGCTGGGAGGAATTGCACGAGCATCCCGATTGGCATTTCGGCGACGGCTATCCGTCTTTTATGGCGCTCATCGAAAGCCAATTGCGCCTGGTGGAACGTCACTCACGTACAACGTTTATCAGCGCGCACGTGCTCTCGTACGCGGAAAACCTGCGCTACGTCGCCCAAGCCCTCGATACGTATCCGAACCTGTACGTGGACATCGGGGAGCGCATCGGTGAACTGGGTCGGCAACCTTTTACGTCGCATGGGTTCTTGACCCAATACGCTGACCGTGTCCTATTCGGCACGGATATCACTCCCGACCGGGCAACTTATCAAATCTATTTCCGCTGTCTTGAGACGAGGGATGAATATTTCGATTATGGCAGGAACCAGGGTCGCTACAGGATTTACGGACTTGGTCTACCAGACGAGGCTTTGCGCAAGATTTATCACGAGAACGCCTGTAGATTGATTCCGGGGTTGAGCAGCCCGAGGGAAGGGAAAGGGGTATGTTGATGGACGATCGTGAACGAGCAGACCGCGTTGCGCTGCGACCAAACCGGGTGCTGGAACGGATTCGTGCCGGCACGTATGTGCTGTGCAGCAGTCCCACGCCGTATCCGTCGCCCAAAATTCCTGAGATGATGGGGCTCATCGGATTCGATTGTATCTGGATCGATATGGAGCACCAGGATTATGCTTATGATCAGGTGTTTAACATGTGCCTGGCCTCACGTTATGCTGGCATGGAGCCGATGGTGCGCGTCCGTAAGGAGGGCGACCACTCGTTCGCGCGTGCCTTTGAGGCTGGCGCCACAGGACTCATGGTGCCGCATGTCCGCACCATCGAGGAGGCCGAGTGGGCACTGAAATTCTCCCGCTTTGCGCCGGTGGGGCTGAGAGGTATGGATGGCGTCGAGGCAAACGCCAAGTATAGCCTGGTGCCTATGCCAGATTACATGGCTTGGTCGCTGCGCGAGACCTTCATCCTGTTTCAGGTAGAGGACACGGAATCGCTGGACATCATTGAAGAGATCGCCCAGATGGAGGGTCTCGATGGGTTCTTTTTTGGCCCAGCCGACATGACGCAGTCGTTGGGTATCCCCTGCCAGTTTGATCATCCACGGATGCACGAGGCGCGCCGGGTGGTTGCTGCGGCAGCCAAAAAGCACGACAAGTTCTGGGGCCTGCCGGTGGGAAATGCAGCACAAGCCGCCAAGCTCTACGAGGAGGAAGGGGCGCAGTTCTTTAACTGTCGTTCTGCGATCAGCATTCTCAAGGCGGGCTACAAGGCCATTCGCGATGACTTTGACGAGGTGCTGGGTCAGTAACTCGCAGATGAAGCAGGAACTGCAAGAGGTGAGCTGGCTTGCTTGGGGAGCGGAGGTCGCGCCATGAACTCCAGGGAACGGGTACTGGCGGCCTTGAACCATCGTCAGCCGGACCGCCCACCGCGCGATTTGGGGAGCACCACGGCTACTGGTATCCATCCCCGTGCCTATGAGGCGTTAAAGCGTCACCTGGGACTCGGCGGGGGCTGGCGCTACCAGAGTGCGCGGGCCCAATTGGCTTACGTGGAGGTGCCGGTCATCGAACGATTCGGCATAGACTTGCTGCCCATCATCCCGGAAGCGGCGGCGGTAGCTCCCGACCTGGATGAACGACGGTGCTACGTGGACCGCTGGGGAGTGGAACGGCGCCTGCCCGAGGATGGAGGACACTATTACGTGAGCCGTCCCCCCTTGGCCTCGGCGGAGCGGATCACAGATCTGCAGAGCTACGCGTGGCCAGAGCCACGTTCTGGCTTTGCGGAGCTGGGAGCACAGGCCCGTCGCCTGTGCCGGATCACAGACAAGGCGCTGGTCTTGAACCTTGAGGTGGGGTTCCTGCATCAGACGCAATTCGTGCGCGGCTTTGATCGCTGGCTGATGGACATGGCCGGTGATCCTGCTTTTGCGATGGCGCTCATGGATCGGGTCCTGGAGGTTTGGCTCACTGAAGCCGAGGCCATGATTCAAGCGGTGAGCGGCTACGCTGACGTCGTGATCTATGCCGACGACATCGCTTTTCAGGATCGACCGATGGTCTCGCCGCGGATGTATGGCTCGCTGCTCCGGCCTCGTCAAAGGCGGGTTTTTGACTTGCTAAAGGACAGTGGTATGAAGGTCCTTTACCATAGCTGTGGCAACGTCTGGCCGCTGATGGGGGACCTGGTAGACATGGGCGTGGATGCGCTCAACCCGATCCAGGTCTCCGCTGATCAAATGGGCGACACGGCTGCGCTAAAGAGGACGTGGGGGAAGGAGCTGACCTTCTGGGGGGGGATCGACACGCAGTACGTTTTGCCCCGCGGCAGTTCTAGAGAGGTGCGGCAAGAGGTGTGGCGCAGGATGGATGACATGGCGCAAGAGGGTGGCTACGTGCTGACCAGCGTCCACGACATACAGCCTGAGGTGCCAGCGGAGAACGTTTGCGCCATGTTTGAGGCCGCCGATGAATGGCCGGCGCGCGCCAAGCAGTGACGGGAGGGTCAATATGGACAACTTTAAAGAGCAGGCCTGGCGAGCCATCCGTGCTCACGAGCCAGAGTTGTGTGCGTTAGCCATCCGCATCCTGGAGCACCCCGAGCTGGGGTACGCGGAGGAGCAAGCTAGTGCGTGGGTGAGCGAGGCGCTGGCGCGACACGGCTTTAAAGTGGAGCGGCCCTATGGCGGGTTGCCCACGGCTTTGCGGGCCTATCGGGGGACCGGCTCAGGCCCGCGGGTGGCGTTTCTGGCCGAATATGACGCGCTGCCGGGGGTGGGTCACGGCTGTGGGCACAACTTGATCGCGGCGGCGGCAGTGGGGGCGGCGCTGGGCGTGGCGGCTGTGCTGGAGCAGACGGGTGGCGACCTGTACGTGATCGGCACGCCGGCTGAGGAGGTCACGGACCAGGAAGCGGGCAAGATCAAATTGCTCAAAGCGGGCGCTTTTCAAGACATAGACGTCGCCTTGATGACGCACCCTTCTAGCGGGAGCTATATCCTGGGTGGCGACCTTGGTTTTATCGCCTGCGAACTGATCTTTCGTGGACGGGCGGCGCACGCGGCGGTCGATCCCTGGAACGGTGCGAACGCCCTGGATGGGCTGCTCTTGACGTTCAACAACATCAATGCCTTGCGCCAGCACTTGCGCCCCGAGATTCGGATTCATAGTATGATCACCGATGGCGGTCAGGCGCCCAATATCATCCCTGAGCGAGCGTCCGCGCGTGTGATGGTGCGCGCGCCAGACTCGCAGACGCTGGCGCAAGTCTTTGCGCGGGTACAAGACTGTGCGCGTGCTGGCGCGCTGGCTTCGGGCACCGAGGTGGATGTAGAGGTGCTCACCACGGTCTACAACAGGCGCGTCTTTCCGACCCTGAATCGGCTGATCGTCGCTAATTTTGACCAGCTAGGAGAGCCGCTTAATAAAAAGCCCTTTCACAGCGGTGGCTCTGCCGACCTGGGCAACTTGAGCCACGCAATGCCCGCGACGATGTTTTGGATCAAGACCCATCCGGTGGGTACACCCGGGCACTCGCCTGAGCTCGCCCAGGCTGCCGGGGAGGAGCCGGCCTTGCGGGGGATGTTGGCGAGCGCTTGTGTGCTGGCTGGCGTTGCCCTGGACCTTTTCAGTGATCCTGCGTTATTGGAGCAGGTGAGAGAGGATTTCGCAAAGGAGTGACGATGCCCCGCCAGGACTTTGTGCCCTTGGAGCCCGATTTCAACCGCCTGCGAACCGTGTTTCTACTGCAAGGAGAGCCGGACCGCGTGCCCAACGCGGAACTGCACGTGGATTGGCAGATCAAGCAGGCCTTCCTGGGCCGGCCGATTCAGACCGTTCAGGACGACGTGGATTTCTGGTATCAAGCTGGTTACGATTACATCTACCTGCGGGCCAATTACGAGTATCGCATGGTCGGCGACGGGCACGCTGCTCAAGACCGCCTTTACGCTGGCGACATGCAGTTGAGCAAATGGGAGGGTGAGGAAAAGAGCCTGGTTGGCGATTGGCAAGAGTTTGAGGCTTACCCCTGGCCCCATCCGCAGACCATCGACTACAGTAACCTGGAGGCGTGTGCGCGCTGTCTCTACCCGGGCATGAAGATCATCTCTGGTGTGGGGGGCATTTTTACCCGGGTGTGGCGTATCATGGGCTTTGAGACGTTCTGTTTCGCCCTCAAGGACGCACCCGAGCTGGTTGCGGCCATGTTTCGCCGCGTGGGTGAGACGCAATTGGAAGTTTTCCGCCGCATCGTCGAGATGGATCAGATCGGCGCCATGTGGTACGGCGACGACCTGGCTTATATCTCGGGCACGATGGTGCATCCCAGGGTGCTGCGTCGTTTTCTATTCCCATACTTGAGCGAGATGGGGGCCCTGTGCAAGCAGAAGGATCTACCGTTCATCATTCATTCCGACGGCAACTTGTGGCAGGTGTTGCCTGACCTGATCGCGTGTGGCTTTGACGCCATTCACCCGGTGGAACCCAAGTCGATGGACAGCCGCGAGCTCAAGGAGGCCTACGGGGATAAGCTATGTTTGCTGGGGAACATCGAAATTGGGGAGATTCTGACGCTTGGCACGCCCGCAGACGTCGAGGCGGAGGTCAAGGGCTGCATCCGGACATTAGCTCCCGGCGGTGGCTATGCCGTAGGGTCGAGCAACACGGTGGCTCACTATGTCAAGCTTGAGAATTTTGAGGCGATGGTCAAGGCCACCAGGAAATATGGTCGCTACCCGATCGTTTGTTAACCTTTTTGGCCCAGAACCGCGTCCTTCGACAAGCTCAGGATGCTAGTTGCGGGTGAGGAAGTTGATGTTGGTTGCAGTATTCAGCAACTTGCCCCGGAACTTAAATTCACCCAATTGTGCCTATGGGGCCATCGCGGAGCGAATGTCCCGTGGGGAAGCGGCACGTGGGCGTGCCTCACTCCTCGTTATGGGTGCGGAAAAGCGGCTGTGTCCGGACCATCGAGGAGTGCGCATGCCTACGTGCGCACAGCGCGTGGGGAAGCGGCGCGTGGGCGTGCCTCACTCCTCGTTTGTGGATGCGGCCCGCGAGTGCGGGAGGTTGGTGAGCGTACGTGCTAGGAGGTGTTGAATGGTAACCCATGTCCGAATCAGACGGGAGCATCTGGAAAGCTTTTGCCAAAGGATTTTCCAGACTTGTAATCTCTCAGAAGGGGATGCAAGGACGTCCGCGGCTGTGCTGGTGGCCGCGGACGTGCGGGGGATTCCTTCCCACGGCGTGGGACGTTTGTGGCGCTATGTGAATGGACTCAAGACAGGGTTGATGCTTCCAAATGCGCCGCTTGAGGTTCTCGTGGACACGCCGTCGTCGATCGTGATACACGCCCACGGCGCAATGGGCGCTCCCGTCAGCGCCAAAGCGATGGGGAGCGTGATCAGTAAAGCCCGGATCAACGGCGCGGCCTTTGGGTGCGTACGGGATTCGAATCACTTTGGGATTGCGGGCTATTACGCGATGATGGCTTTGGACCACGATATGTTGGGCATCGCTATGACCAATACGGCCGCTTTGGGCGTCCCTACGTTCGGGCGTCAGGTCATGTATGGCACCAACCCGCTGGCCTTTGCTGTGCCAGCCGATAAAGAGCGTGCCTTTGTGCTGGATATGGCCACGACGGTCGTCACCAGGGGAAAAATTGAAGTGTATGATCGGCTCGGAAAAGAACTACCCATGGGATGGGCAGTGGACAAGACCGGCCGACCCGCGACCGATGCGCGCGCCATTCTTGACGACATGCAGGACCGTTTGGGCGGTGGCATTTTACCCCTGGGGGGGGCAGGCGAAGCGTTTGGTGGGCACAAAGGTTATGGGCTGTCCATCATGGTTGACATTCTGTGCGCGGTGCTGGGTGGGACTGCTTTTGGCCAGGACCTTTATGACACAGAGACGTCCTCCGCCCGCGTCAGTCATTTCTTCGGAGCGATAAAAATTGACACCTTCCGCGATCCGGGGGAATTCCGTCGTGACATGGACCGCATGCTCTCAAACCTCCGAAATTGCCCGCCTGCAGAAGGCGCCGAGCGCGTATATTTCGCGGGGCAGAAAGAGTTCGAAAAGGAAGACGAGTGCTCGCGCAGCGGGGTGCCGCTTTTACAGAAAACCTACGACCAGATCTGTATGATTGGGAGCGAGTACGGTGTCGAGCCCCCGCCAACTGTGGAAGGACGGTAGCAGCATGCCCCACG
>Ga0180432_10008395_pt1 | contig 12884 bp, 15 predicted proteins | sample SS_ome_10_FD_132414 | JGI IMG/M metagenome (GOLD analysis project Ga0180432, IMG submission 132414) | Hypersaline lake sediment archaeal communities from the Salton Sea, California, USA - SS_1_MS_2 metaG | ecosystem: Environmental > Aquatic > Non-marine Saline and Alkaline > Hypersaline >...
AACACAGAAAAAAAAAAATAAATGCCTCATCATAAACAATCGCCAGAGATTAGAAAAAAAGTAGAATTGTTGAAAAAGGAGTTAAAAACAATTCTGGAATTATCTTCTGCTTATCAAAAAAAATATCGTTCTCTAAAAAAAAAGGACGATATAATTGATTTTGGAAACTCAGTTCTCACAGGAACAGCCATTATCTGTATTGTTGTAGGGTTCGCCAATCCTATAGCTCTCATTTCTGCAGGTGTTTTGAACGGCGTGGCTTTCGTAGCAAATAGAGCACAAGCACAATGGAATTTGAAACATAGGTATAACACACATCGCACGACGTGGGAACAGTATAGCTCTCTTGCGAGAGAAATCACGACTGTGCTACACAAGAATAACTTAACAAGCGAACAATACGGAGATTATTTAGAAGAAGTCTATGCTAAAATAAGCTTGATACAGGATAGTCAGTTATAGGCTATTATTAATATGTTTTTTTGTTCTTTGATGTCTTTTTAATCTATATTTTCTTACATTACATTTACAAGCATAACAAAATATCTCTTGCTTTTGTTTTTGTTGTAGTTTTTCTTTATTTTTTTCTTTATAAGTTCGTTGATATTCTGCAATTTTTTCTTTATTTTCATTTCTATATTCTTTAGCATACTTCAATATTTTATCTTTATGTTTTTCATAATACATCTTTACTGTTTTTGCAGTCTGTTCTTTATTATCAATTCTATACTGTTCCTTAGTTCTTCCTGCTACTCGTATGTTAACACAATTTAACTCTCTAATATATTCACCTTCTTTTTTACTCAGTTCTGCCTTACTATTACAAGGGTAGTCTTCAAGTAAAACTATTTCAACATCATCGTAACATACAATTTTACTTGATGTAATACAACTACCTCTTTTTAATGACTTTTTATGTTGTCTTAGTCGTTCTTTTAATGACTGTATAGTTGAACCCACATATACTTTATCAGTCTGTGAAGACCTTAGTATATATATTTTTGACTTACTATAGTCGGGCATTTTATATCATATACTTTTTACCTTTAAGTCCATAAAAAATTCACAGAGTAGTAGTTTGCACTTTCAGGGTTTTTGTAGGTAAGTTTTCCTTTTCCGTCTCTAATCCTCATAGCACGAGCCAGATACCTTCTCTGCCGGTCCTTATCGCCGTGGTCCTTGTGAGAGTAGAGACCAAGCCCTGTGCTGTCTTTATATTGTTCCATATTAGAAGCCCCAAAGTGTATAGTCTTACCTTTAGGAGAGACTACCTTATATTTTTTATTCTTCCTCGTGCTTTTCTTAAAAATAGGCATCCAAGTTACTTTCATTTTCCGTTTCACTTTCGTTTCACTTAACTTTGTTTTATATTTTAATCCTCATATAAAAAAATTTTAAATTAAAAAATAGAAAACGGAAAAATTTTTGATTCACAACTTTTCAGAGATAGAATTCGGAAAAATAAATTTGGTTTTATCTGCCACTTTGATTATATATATAAAGAAAGTGCCAGAAAAAGCCAAAATTTTTAAACTAAAAAATTAAAAACAAATAAATTTTTTCTTCACTTTCTCTTTAATTCGTTCATTAATCACAAGTTTTCCGTTCTCAACCTCAATCAGAGTATCAATGAGAATAGCCAGAATATCCTCCAAAAACTCAGGCAGATGGAGAGAAGATTTCATAGCCTTTATCACAAAAGCCTTCTTTTCAAGCCCTTTTAGCTCCTCGCTTTTTCCCACACTCTTCATTAGAGTTAAAAGAGAGTTCATAAAGATTTTTCCATCAACTTTTTCCATATTTATTTTTTTATACAAGATATTTATTTTTTTTATAAAAAAAAAACTTAGTGCTACACGACACGACGAAGGCTAGTGTTTCACGACACGACGAAGTCTAATCATCATAAGAGTCATATGCTTCTTCCAATTGTAATCCTAATTTCTTTCTAAAAAGGAGTTTCATCGAGAAGTTCTCGTTATAACCCATGTACACTGGATATCGGTCACCCCAAGTTGTTTCCCATAGGGCATTTACATTAATATCACGGAGCGGAAAAGAGGAATTCAGATCCACAAACCGCTTCCATCCCACACCATTGTATTGTATTTGGTCTCTGGAATTCAATTGCTCTGGAGGCAAAAAATCAGTTACAAGAGTTCTAGTCACCGCGTTATTGTTATCGGTCGGATTATACTCTGGATTGACTGGGATAGTGCCTGTTTCAAAGACAATCGTTTCAAAATCGTTCCAGAGAGCCAGAGTGGAAAATTCTTGTTCTATTGCAAGAAAAGGGTTTCCGCCAATAGTGACATTATTCGTGCCTGAAAAATTAACGTTAAACCTATACAGTAATTCTCCAGCAATAGTTTCTTCCAAAGTGTTCCAAGAAGGAAAGAGTTCATACAAGTTCAGGTTCATATACACCTGAATAGTAGGTGGAGGAGGAGCAGGGTCGAGAGGACCACCAGTATTGTAGTCTGTAGGAGCATACAAGGTACAGAGACGTGTTTTAGCATCAAACTCCACAAAAGGCGGATGGGTAGGAGGCGCTAAAGGCTCTAGCGCCTTCAAATCTGTAAAGGCATCTGCTAAGGATTGGTTAAAGACATCAACAAATTCCTTATAATTCCAGACAACAGGACTGTTGTAGAGGTAATTAGTGTTGGTAGAATTAACGGGGGCTTCCAAGTATTTCCTAATAACAGTTCCTCCAAACTCCATCGCCACTTCAAACTTTTTTACCTTGCTTCCAGGATTGGTCTGCGGGTTCCAGTCTTGGTCTGGCGCTCCAGTCAAAGCACCGCCGTCCGGATTCCAAATCATAATAGGAATGAACTCACCAGGTAAACTGAACCTCGTTACAGCAAGTTTGTATTTGTCTGGTTCTTCGACGATGGGGTAGGAAGACTTCTCGTTAAATTGAATAGGCACAGCAGGTCTCGTCTGATCCTTATTCACAAATTCCACATTATAATAGATGTTGTCATTGGGCATGAGAGGCGGTTTAGATAAAGGAACACTCATCTTTTTTTTTTGTTGTATTGTTTTTATATATTACTCTACAAAAAAAAAATTTAAATTAATCTTCGCTCAACATAAAAGAGTTGTAGCACTCACCCAAAAATCTGGAGAATAGTGTTTGTTATTCTTCCACAAGCCGTTAAATTTCTCCATACTGAAGTTACGAAGCCTCACTCTCAAGGAAGCGTACCTTCCGCACGAATTCACGTCTTCTAAGTTTTCTTGTAGCCTTTCTCTATTAGATTTCACCTTGTAACCGCTCTGCTGAATTAAGTGAGTGAGATGAGGCACTATCTTACCTTCGTGTATTCGTTTATGGAACTCGTTATCTGTGTTTAGCTCCTCGTCAATTGATAAACCATATGAATCATAGAACTCTAAGGTATTTTCACTGGTTTTTAACAACGTCACCCAATGCCCAAAATCCTCCGCCGTTTGATACAAGATAATACAAGCATCGTACGGAGAAAGGACTTCATCAATATTATTCACGCCTTCTAAGTCCTCGTAAACTATGATATTCGTCTTTCCGTCTGCAATACGGAGCATATCATTTGCGGTCAAAGGGTATTTTTCTGCATCAACGATAATAGAATCAATGCCCGTTCCTACTCGGTGTTTCTTAATACTTGCTTCTATTACTTTTTCTTCGGACATTTTTTTTATAATTAATACTAATATAAAAAAAATTAAATTGTTTTCTGACTGTATAAAAAAAAAAATATATTCTTCTTAACACTCGAAAACGGATATCGGTCGGAGCCGTGTTCCCACTATCATTAGATATTAGAACTTTAGATTAGAATTTTAGTTTTTTATCCTTCATCATCACATAAGACATACGCTCCCTTCTCATATAATACGAACATAGGATAGGTCTTGTATAGGGTAACCCATCTGCTTGGTAGAGCCAGTATCCTTGATATTTGTTTCTTACTTAATCCAGCATAAAATTGTAAAAACCTTTTAACGTGAAAACTGCTTCCAGCCTTAGGAAAGAAAGTAACCGATGTGGACTCATTTAGTAGCCTCCGTGTGCTATTATAGTTAGCTATTATGTGCGAAGTACAGAGCATGCGACACTCGTAGTGTCTTCCTATCTCTAACATTTCATCCCTTAAGCTACACACAGCCTTTCTTACCCTTGTATCTGTGATTGTATCTACGTCATCATAAATAACCACACTTTCAGCGAAATCTTGTGGCTTCATTTGTGTTATATTAAGATCTAAAGGAACTCGTTCAGGTTCAAATTTATCAAGGGCTTTATCAAAACCCACGCTTGAAAATACATATACCTCATCGTCGGGATACATTTTTCTGTATTCTTTCAACCAATTACCGCAATAGGTTGATTTACCCGCTCCTGATGGACCTGAAACATACAACTTTTCTACCACTTTTTTTTGTGGAAGGGGAATCATTTTCCCCGTTCTCAATCTTATGCCCCTCTTTGTATTCTCACGAATATCGTCCATAGCCTCCTTCCAAAACGCCTTTAACTCTTCCTTTTCAGGCTCGTGCTGAGTATCTATTGCTGATTTCAATTCAACGAGGTCTTGTTTCTTCATAGTCTTGGGTAATTTCTTATAAAAGTCCTTACTCAAGTAAGTGCTTACGCTCTCTTTTCCCTCTCCAGGCACATCAAGATAGACAAATTTGCCGTCGTTTTCTCCGCCCTTTACACGAGCCACTTTTTTTGATCCGTCTGTTTTAGTAAACGATAACATTCGTTCTTTCTTTATTATACTACAATTATTTTAATTTTTTTTTTTTATGTCAAGTTATTATAATAAAAAACAAACTATAAAAAATGATCCAATTACGAGAGAGAGTTAATGTCCGACCCTTTGCCGATGCAGACGTGTATTCAACCTACGGAACTTTGATTGGAAGGAGAGAAACGAAGGCTGAGACTTTGGTTCGTCTCTCTAAAAATAATCCCGTGAGGTCGAGCGATAGTCTAATGAGAAAGGCTGGTTGGAAGACTTATGCTGATGTACCAGCACCTAAAGCGAGTCCTGCTGAAAAGATGTTGGCTAAGGATCTTGCTGATATCAAAAGAGATATTGACGGTAAAGTCGTGCTGGAGCATCCACAAGACCAAGTTTATGCCCGTGCGATTGCTTACCAACAGGGTCGTCCACGCATTCCTTCTAGCCAAGCGGTCAATAACCAAGTATTACCCTTTAAGAGCGGTCGAGCGAGTAAGTTTATCTACACGAATGAACCTAAAGAAACAAGACAGGGTATAGCCATTTTACAAATAAATACTGGCTTTAACAGGCTTTGAGGAGATTGTAAAAATATCTATAATTTTTTTTTTTATTGTAGTATAATAATAAAATGTCAAATATAAACAATATTGTGAGCGATAGACGAACCGGAACATTCAAGATTGTAGACCATAACCAGCAGGATGTACTTGAAATTGATGCGTCTGGAGAGTTGAAAATGGGTAGAGGAGCGAACAAGATGACTTTGGTTAATAACTCTGGAATACCTCAATTAAGTAGTGGAGGTGGAGGCGGTGGAGGAGGTGGTCCGCAATCACAACTGGAATTAGGCTCTGGAGTTCAGGAAGCACCCATCGTTGTTAACCTGCCTTGCGATTATAGTGAATTCCCTAATCCGACTGTGGCTAATTTAATTGTTACTATTGACAGCACAGGGCGAGTTAGACCCATTGGTGATAATGGAGATGGAGAGAGAACGATTGTGACTGGAGTTACTACTGAACCTATTGTTCCTGGTCAAACATCTATTAAAGTGGCGATTGGAGGTATAGTTAAGATGACTGTTTATAATCAATGTGTTGCTGGCGATTATTTAGAACGTAATAACCAAGGTCAAAGATTAGTCAAAGGAGCAGTCCAAGCGCAGGTTCGTGACCCAAATACAGGAACAGCTTATAACCCTGGTTATGGTGTATGTGCCCAAGCATTAACCAGCAGTCCAGGGGCAACTGATGGTAGTGCTAAAGTTCTCGCTATCTTACTACAAGAGCAGAATAGTTTTGTCTCAGATGGCAATGCTAACTAGCCTTCGGCGCGTGAAACGCTAATTTTTTTTTATAATTTTTATATCTCATAATATTATAAAAAACTCAATATGTCTTTGAACAAATTTACCAACATCTCAACCGGTTTTGAATTAGATTTGGATATCGGCTGTGACGAATTAAAAGCAAACAACATCACCACAGACAATATTGATGCGAATACTATAAACGGCGGACCAATAGGCGGTGTAACTAATCCTCTAACCTCAGACTTGAAATTGGGGGGCTTTGCTATTATAGAGCCTTTGGCGGCGGTTTCTCCTGCTCTCAATATTTCACAATTAGACCCTGCTAAAAAGATTGATTTGAAGGTGGGCGGTTTAGCGAAAGTGGAAGTAAAAAATAATGAGATACAATTAAATGAAAATTTGAATATGAATAATAATAATATCGATGATGTTAATGAAGTAAATAGCAGTAATACTTTATTATTAGGTAATAATGCGAATAATGATGAAGTTGCGATAAATCCAAATATTAATAGTGGTGTAGTTGCCTATGCGAGTGCTGGTAAAAAAATATCCTTGGTTGCTGACGGTGGTAATAATGTAGTAAATATAGAACCTACAAAAACAGATTTTTTAAATAATGTTGATATGGGCGGGAATGATGTTACGAATGTATCAACTATTGATATGGTTAATGATGGTAGTTCAGAGATAAGCAATGTATTTAGAATAAATGGCTCAAGTGTTAATTCACTATATATGATTGGTAATATTTTATCGGCTACGGCTACTAATCAAGATGTTATACTTAGATGTAATAATCCTTCGTCGTGTATCCGTTTTAGAGTAGGAACATCCGCTACTCCAAATAGGCTTTTTGTTTGTGATACAGAGGTTAAATCCTTTGTGCCTTTGGATATGGATAGTAATGATATTAATAATGTAGCAAATATTAATGTAGACGATAATGCAATAATAGAAAATACTAATAATGGTTATTCTTTAAGGAATAGCAGAGATGGTCCAACTGATAACATTTTTATAGCACCTACCGAGAATATATTTTTCAAAGCATTAAATTTACAAGATGGTGTGAATATGATATTTCCATTTCCTAATAATCAAATAGGTCATCCTTTTATTGGTGAAAAATTACAAGCACTATGGGTTAATAGTATTAACGGTTTCACTCCAGTTGGTGGTCTGTTTAGTGGGACATCAGACAGTTTAACTCTCTCCGCCTCAACTGTAGAACAAACTATTCTGCCTTTAACTTTTGTCGGAACTCTCTCTGTTCCTCCTGATGGCTTTCAAATCGGTGATAGTTTTCATTGTGTTCTTGCTGGTGATTTCGGCAGTCATAATGGCGATACCTTAACAATAAGGTTGAAAGCAGGTCCAGCCTCAACAACTATACTTGGAACTCTGGTTGTGCCGTTAAATAATAGTAGTGCTAGTTCATTTGAAACAGAGATAGATTTTCAAATAAGAAATGTCGGTGGTGCTGGTGTTGCTGATATAGTTACTAACTTTGATTTCACTTATAACCAGAGCGGTGGTGGAGGAGCATTCGTAGGAGAGAGAGGTGTGTTCCAAAACAATACAACCTTTGACACAACGGTGCTAAATACCCTTGAAATTACGGCTCAGTTCAGTTCTAATAATGTCGCCAATAGTATTAAGACAGTAGTTTCGAAATTGACAAAAGATTTTTAGACTTTGTCCGCGTGAAACGCTAATTTTTTTTATTTTTTATTTTTTTTATAAATGTAATATATAAAAAACAACAAAACTATGAGTTTAAACAAGTTTACTAGTACGGCAACTGGTTATGACTTACAGTTGGATGTGGGTGCAGATGAAATCAAATGTAATTCACTTGAGGTGGCTGGAGGTCCTGTGGCTGAGTTTCAGAGGATACCTGCTAATTATACGACTACTAATGGGGCTGTGGTGGGAATACCTACACAAAACTTAGGAGCTTTTCGGAGTGGCAATTATTTGAGGCTTTGCGATAATGTGCAGGTCACGATGTCAAACGCCAATACCTTTAACTCTTTTGCCCTAGAATTTGATGTCCCTTCCTATGTGCCTGCTTCAGGAGTGATAAAACAGTATGCTAACGGCAGCGGCGGTCGCCTTAATCCCTCACCTCTGCTGTATTCTGTTTTGAAGAAGGAAAGTTCCTATGTGCAGGGAAGCGGTCGTCTATCAATTATTTTCACTAAGGCTGATGGAGGGTTGTTTTCCTCGGCTGACGATTTGAACGTTTCATGGGACGTGGTGCTGTATTTACCCGACCCCTAAAAAACAAAAATTCTATTTAAAGAATTGAGAACAATTAAGAATAAAAAAGTATAATGACTGACAAGTTTCAGAGTGCCAAGATTTATATGATATGGTCTCCTCATACAGAAAAGGTATATGTAGGCTCAACTACTCAACGACTGTTATGTATGAGAATGGCTAAACATAGGAACTGCTACAAAAATTATTTGGAAGGTAAAATGAATTACCTAACATCTTTTGAAATTTTAGAATTAGGTGATGCTAAGATAGAACTAATTGAAAATTTCCCCTGTAATTCAAAAGAAGAATTACGTGCGAGAGAAGGTTTCTATATTAGGAAAGAGAATTGCGTAAACCGTTGTGTTGCTGGAAGGACAAGTAAAGAATATGCGAAAGAATATGAAGAAAAGTTTAGAGAATTAAGTAAAAAGCGATATGAAGAGAACAAGGAAGAAATTAGAGAGAATAGAAAAGAAACGGATAGGAAATATAGAGAGAAAAACCGTGAAATTCTGAGAGAAAGAAGTAGGAAATGGTGTAAAGAAAATAAAGATAGACGGAAAGAAATCTTAAGAAAATACAATTCTAAAAGAGTAAGGTGTTCCTGTGGTTGTTCTGTATCTTATAGTTATTTATCAAACCACAAAAAATCACAAAAACACAAACAAACATTATTAAACTCTTACAACATTTTTAATCACCTCTAAAAACTTTTTTTTAATTTTTTTTTATATTTCGTAATAATATAAAAAACTAAAACTGAAATGAGTTTGAACAAGTTTACCTCGGTTGATACTGGGTACGAGCTAAAACTAGATTTGGGAGCAGACGAAGTGAAATCAAATCAAATGGAGACTATCAATATCGATTTAACGACCATCAATAATCAGCCTTATCCACAGAATGCGCCTCCAGCAGGGTCGGTTTTTGATTTAGACCCTATAGTCTATGACCCATTACCAGTTACAAGTACAAAAGCTACAGACTTTTTAGTCTTGTCTGGCTCACCTGGAAATGTAACAGAGATTAAGACCATTAACGCCGCGCCTTACAACGGTTACAAACTTCGTATTGGAGTGACCTATAATAGTGCTACGATTGGGTCTGTTCTTATCAGAGGTGATGACCCTTCTCAAAACCCTGCAGAACAAAAATACCCTATAGTCACGAATGGAGCTTCACTTGATATTACATTAGGTCCAGTCAGTCCCAATAATTGGGTTTGGGTTGATTTAGTTTATGTAGAGAACCACCCTGCCTACGGATTTCCTGCTTGGGCTTGTAGCAATCTCCAAAGTTAAATTATTTTTTTTATAGAGAAAAAAAAAAATATTGGGTAGTATTAAATAAAATGACACACAGAACTCAATTCTTACGAAGAAAAGGATTAGACACGAAAGAGAGTTATTCTCTGGCAGAAATAAGCAAGATGAGTGGTGTAAAGAAAAACGACTTACAGGAAATTTATAATCGTGGTTCAGGGGCTTGGAAAACGAATATACAAAGTGTAAGAATGAAAGGAACTTTTAAAAAGAATGTAATTGCACCGAGGAGTGCTAAGTTAAGCAGAGAGCAGTGGTCAATGGCAAGAATTTATGCGTTTTTGAATAAGTTGGAGAGGATAAAAGAAGGTAAACAGAAGACTATGAATCAGGACCAAGATATTTTTAGGAAGTATTACACGTTTCACGGCAAAGCCAAGAAGTTTGAATGTAAAGTTAGATAATAGTACAATCGTCGCACCTTTCTTTTTCAGGTGGCGGAGACGAAGGTTTCTTATGTGGAAGTTCAAAACCTTCCAAAAAACCGTCTCGAACACTATCTTTGTAAGCCTCTACGGCTTTTTTGACTATGTCCTCATCGATTAAAGACATAATCTCAAGCACAATCTCCAATCTTTTTTGTGCCGATTTGTAATAGTATTGTTGCTTGTATTCTCCACTTGCTCTCTTCTCTTTAACGTTTTTTGCACTTGGTGCACGACATTTATCACAATACTTCGTTGTTTTACCCTTATGATTAGGGTTTAGATTAATGTAGTTTTCAGGTGTAGTGTCTCTGTAGCAACGAGGGCATTTCCTCTTATTCTTAATGTCTTCGGCATACCGCTCCCTTTTTGTCAGTCTCTTTATTGGAGAAAAGACTGAATTATCCATTTCCTTCTTTTTTTATTGAAGTGGTTGTTTCTTTAAACCCTTATTTACTATCAAAAATAGTTGTTAACAATTTTGGTTTTTTTGATTCACAACTTTTCAGAAATAGAAAAAACAAAGAATTCGGAAAAATAAATTTGGTTTTTTTGTGCATAACCATATGTATTATAAAGAAAGTGCACAAAAAAGCCAAATTTTGAATTATTCACAACTTTTCAGAGATAGAAAAACAAAGAATTCGGAAAAATAAATTTGGCTTTTTCTGCCACTTTGTATTATATATAAGAAAGTGGCAGAAAAAGCCAAATTTTAGAATTATTCACAGACAGTCGGAATTAAATACTCGTAAATATCGGTATTAGCCTTATTCACGAGTTTGTAGTCGGAAACCAATTTCCTCTTTCCTTTAACCATCTTCCTCTTCTTATTATGTTCTTTGATCTGGCTCATACCCCACGCTTCAAGCATTTGGTTCATCATTCCCAATTTCCCTTTAAAACTCTCCTTCTTCATTCTTTTCCTACACTTAAACACCGTCTTGATCTCATCAACCTTCATCTTCTCCATATAACTCTCCAATATCTCTCGTGTGACGACTGTCTCGTAATCGCAAGTTGAGTTCAATTTCAACTCCTCAACCATCTCGAGAATGAGTTTTGCTTTCTGTAAAGTGTCGCCTGACAACTCTAAATATTTTTGTCTGTCTCGTTTCTCAAGTAAAAAAGCGTAGGCTTTGTCTCTATCATCACTACCCATCAATCCTTTCTCTGTCCGAAGGTTATTGAACCTGTATTTCTGCCCTCTCGTACAAAAAATATCCCAAATATCGCTCTTCTTTTGAATCTCGGTTGTCGGAATAATCTGCTTATCGAAAATATATTTCTTTCTCATTAGTATTTCATCATCGTTCAACTTTTCAACCCCTTTTTTCCTCTTACTCTCAATAAAACGAAATATCTCTGTAGAAATGGTGGGTATAGTATCATAAGGCGTTTCAAACTCAATTTCTAAAGGCAAGTCTTCAAGGGTGTCAATATCAATATTCACTTCCGTTTCTATTTTATAATTACAAACTTTACAATATTCTAAAAACAAATCTTTCATCCTTGTGATGCTCATGTGCCATTCCAACTGATTAAAGTAAAAAAGATTTTTGAGCCACTCAGGCATCATCCGTTCTGAAAAGGGGATGCTGTACTCTCTCGTTTTAGTATCGTATTTCTCTAAAAACAATTTTTTATAAAAAGTGCTTTCTCCCATCCTTTTCTTTATCTCATTCATATCAATAGGGTAAGTAGCGGTGGTATTACAATTCGCCGTCTTTTCTTCCAAAAAGCAATAAACCTCATTATCAACGAGATGTCTAACCCGTAACATACCCTGAAAAACATCACGAATTAGGTTCTTGGAGGCAGGATTGCAATAAACGAACCCCTTGTGAAAAACACCTCTTATATTATAGTCTAGACCTACAGTAATCGTGGCTGTGTACGCTACAACGTGTGCCTCGCTCCACGATTCCTCAATATTCTCTAGATTATCCGAAGTTTTATCTCCCGTATATTCCTTTATAACCTTTTTAGGAAATTCGTTTCTCAAAATCGGAAGCAACTGATTCAAGCTTTTCTTACTTGTAAACATAATCCAGCACCTCTTCCCCTCTCTCAAACACTTTTTTATATTCTCAACCAAAGCTAAATAAGTAGGCAACAAAATCATCTTCCGCTCATCTTGTTTCCGTGTGTATTTGTAAATAGTAGGTGGTCCTACACCGATATCTCTAAAGAAGTCTCTTGTTCTGTTCGTCATAAACGCGTCTAGACACACCACCTTACTGGCATTCTTCAATATACTATGTAAAGCACTCATATTATCCATGTGCCTATCAGCGTTAGTGGACGAGGTACATTGGGTAAGGATCGCCTCACTTTCGTCTAATATGACTAAAAAGTTTTTACCCTCATCATACAAATCACGGTTCAACCTGTGTAAGCTCTCTATCTGAATACCAATAAACGGATGGTCTATGTCTTCAGTGCCTCTTCCTCGTATATCCAAATAACACTTAAAGTCTAAACCAGTCTCCTTACTCAATCTCTTCACAGCACTTCTCGCATATGAACGACGAGGAGTTAGAACAATAATACCTTCAAAAAAACTTTTTTTAATGAAATCGCATACACTAAACGATTTACCGCTACATAAACAACTTATTACAAAAATCAACTTACAAGCTATATCAAATATAGCGGGATTGATATATTTCCTCTGTACCATATCATTCTCGCTTTTATACTCTATATTATGACCTGTAATCGTGGTTAGAGTTTTCAAATTTTCCTTACATAATGCATCGTCTCGTTCTTTCTTTTTTTTCCTTATTTCTTCTTTTGTTAATTCTTTTTTCTC
>Ga0180432_10008396_pt1 | contig 12883 bp, 14 predicted proteins | sample SS_ome_10_FD_132414 | JGI IMG/M metagenome (GOLD analysis project Ga0180432, IMG submission 132414) | Hypersaline lake sediment archaeal communities from the Salton Sea, California, USA - SS_1_MS_2 metaG | ecosystem: Environmental > Aquatic > Non-marine Saline and Alkaline > Hypersaline >...
CCAGGTGCGCGCGTCGAGGGCGTCATAGATCGTCACCCCTCCGCTGAAGGTGACGGCGAGGTCCTCGTGACGTACGAGCCCCGCTATGGACGGATCACGCTTCCACGTCCGAGCCTTGAGGGATTGGCGCGACGTGCTCAGCCACAGCCGTCCGGCATGGGATGCGAAGACAAGCGGAGTGCAGTGCGGGCCGTCGGAAGTCATGGTCGCGACGGCGCAGAACACGCCCTTGTCCAGGACGGCTCGTACGGCGCCGGGCGGGGAGCTCACGGGGTCATCATGTCAGCCGGGCCAACTCGTCGAACACCTCGAGAGGCCGGACCAGGAAGTCGACCGAGACCGTGCACATCGCCCCGTCGAAGCAGGCGTCGGGGAACGGCAGCGCGGGCTCGCGGTTGAGGTCTGCGGGAACTCCCGTCGCCTGCGGTCCGGATTATGTCGGACCACTCGGGGATAATGGCTAAGTGGGGGACATCAGCAGCGACGCAACCATTCACGTCATTGAGGGACAACCGTGGCGAGACGCGATCAGCAGAATCCTTGAGCCGCATTCGTTCTATCGACCATGGCTCGGGGGCGACGACGTCGAGCCCGGGGACGTCGTCCTGGTGCTCCTCGACACCGAGCCGCGGGCAGTGCTTGCGGGGGCGGGCGTCGTCGGGTCGGACGGCAGGGTAGACAGCGCCATCGGCGACATCTCGCGTCGCCATTTCGACCACGCTTCTTTGTACGGCCCGCCGGCGCTGCTCGAACTGGCAACGCTGAACCTGCGGGCGGAATTCGACATCGCACCTAACGCCGGCCCCGTCGGCCACGACACCGCTGACATAGTTCGGATGGTCGAAAAGCGCATCAGCGGGGATCGCAATCTCCGGTACCTGCACGGCCACAGCTCGCTGGCGCAGGCCCGGGTGCTGATCGACTCCGGAGGTCGATGCGGTGGTTGCGACGGCGATCTTGGCCTGGCCCAAGCCGATACCCGTGAACGAGTGCACATCCACACCGTCGACTACTACACCCCCGATCGCTGGGCAGCGGTGGTCGATGAACCCCCGCGCGAGGAGCCGCCCCCTCGTCCTCCTGAGCAGGCCTACTCCGCCGAGGCCATCCGTATCGACATGAGTTGGCACCCGATCCGGTTTCCTCCGGATTGGCCGGCGGCGCTATGCGAGGGGTGCCACGATCGGATGCGCAACGGTCGGTTCGGCACCTTCCTGGACTTCCGCTTCCGCCTGCACCCGCAGTGCCCCTCCTGCGAGGCTCAACGCACGTTGCGCACCGCCAGCGGATTCGGGTACATCGCCTACGAACCCTGGCTCCATTCCAATGGCTGCACTCCGAAACCGAAGTGGCTGTGCGGCGGATGCGGTCATCAATGGGATGAGGGCTTCGGCCTTCTCGAGGTGCAGGCGTAATGAGAAACGACAGGATTCCGCGTCGCCTAGCTACGGGCACCGTCGATCAGGTTGTCCACGTGGTGATTTCGCCCACCGATCTGCGCTCGGTGGGCGGTTGGGGCACGTCATCGGTGGGGGGAAGCCCCAACCGGATCAGCGCCTGCGGATGCGCCTCACCGTCGAACAACTCGCAGGCCAACCCACACGACTGCGCATGTCGTGCAAAGCCTCGGTGAGCGGGCAGCTGACCAGACCCATCGCGGTCGCCGTCAACGTGATGTGACTGAGCGCTTCACCGGCCCGCAGTCGCATCTCGTCATTGTCGTCGTGGGTGCCGAGCGCCAGCAGAACCGCATCGTCATCCGGCTCCCCCGAAACCCCGGGAAAGCGCAGCGCGACGCTTCCGTCCTCATGTCTGACCCACAGAGATCTGGGAACGACGGCCACTTCCACGCCGAACCGAGCCGCGCGAATGTGCAACAACTCCAACGTGGCAGGCGGGATCCGGCGCGCCGGATACCGTCGCCGGTCGGCCCGGCGCGCAGCAATGGCAGCGGCCAACTCCAGATGCGCAGCGTTGGGCGGCTGCTCGACGACCTCCAGAATCGCCAGCGGGCCGTCCTGCCCGCCGACGGGGAACCGCCGCACCCGCGGGAACCAGCCCGCGGCGGCAAACGCGACGACGCAGTGATCCAGAACCGCACCGCAGCCGAGCAGGACGTCGCGCCGGTCGTTCGGCGACCCGCCGGGTTGACGGCGCCAGTCGGCGTAGAGGTGGACCGCGGCATCGTCGATCCGCCACCGCCACGGCTGCAGGTTGCCCGACGAGGGTGCGCGGGAGGCGACGTCAAGCACGCTCTGCAGCGTGGCCGGGTTCGGGAAAGGTGTCGCCACTGGTCTCACCTCCGTCGCTGCTCAGGTGTTCATTATGCATCGCCGTCCGCGCCCGATGTCTCGTTAGGCTGCGGGATATGCAGGTGCTGCGGACTCCCGACGACCGGTTCGACAACCTGCCGGGTTACCCCTTCGAGCCGAACTATGTCGAGGTGCAGACCGCGGGGCTGGCGCCGCTGCGGATGCACTACGTCGATGCCGGACCCCGCGACGCTCCGGTGGTGCTGCTGCTGCACGGCCAGCCCACCTGGTCGTTTCTGTACCGGCATGTCATCAGCGGGCTGGCCGCGGCGGGACTGCGGGTGATCGCCCCGGACAACGTCGGGTTCGGCCGCTCCGACAAGCCTGACGACCCCACCGATTACACCTTCGCCCGCCACGTCGACTGGATGCACAGTTTGGTGAGCGGCCTGGACCTGTCCGGTGTGACGCTGGTGGTCCAGGACTGGGGTGGCCCGATCGGGTTCAGCGTGCTGGCCCGTGAGCCGGCGCGGTTCTCTCGCGTGCTGGCGACCAACACGATCCTGCACACCTGCGACCCCGCCCTGGCGGGACAACTGACGTGGGCGCACCACGGAATAGCGGGCGGCCGGGTGGTGCTGCAGGAGACCCTGCTCGACTACGTCGCCTTCTACCAGCGGGCCCCCGACATCACGCCGAGCATGTTCCTGCAGGCCGTCGCCGGACCGCTGAGTGCGGACGTGCTGGCCGCCTACGACGCACCGTTTCCCGACCGCACGTTCAAGGCCGGTCTGCGGCAGATGATCGCGCTGATCCCGTTGACCCGCAACGACCCCGGCGCCGCGATCGGGCGCACGGCGATGGCCGCCCTGGGCCAATGGCACAAGCCGTTCCTGACTGCCTACTCCGACGGTGATCCAGCCACCCGGGGGTGGGACACGGTGTTTCAGCAGCACATCCCCGGGGCGCGCGGGCAGGACCACAACACGATCACCGGTGCCGGGCACTTCGTGCCGGAACAACGGGGTGACGAATTGGCTCGGCTGGTCGCGACGTTCGTGGCCGGCACGCCCTCAGCCGAATAGGTTCACATCGTCACCGCGACCGGGTCCGCACCGGTGTCGCGGCTCGACCCGCAACGCCGGTTAGCCCAGCAGTCCGAGTGGTCAGATGCCGGGGGACCGCGCGGGACTGGTGGGGCGGAGGCGGTAAGGGGCGTCAGTCCGCGCGCAGGGATGCCCCATCTAGCTCCAGTCCGATCACTTCGGCGAGGTGGAACAGCCATGCCGGGTCTACAACCGATCACCGGCAATGGCCGCCGGTGGGGGAGATCTGCGATCGGGTTTCCTGGAGACCGGCTAGTGGACCGGCCGCAGTTGCTATCCTGAATTTCCAGGCTCGGCAGGTTCGGCAGCAGCGAGGCGCTATGCGCGTTCCCATTCCCTACGCTCGAGTAGTTGTGGCTGCACTCGGGGCGGTTGCGGTTCTGGCCGCCGCGTTGAACCCCATTCAGCGGGACTGGATGGCCGCGCTATTTCTGTCGGTCGTGATCGTCTTCACGGTCATCACCCTTTCTCTGCTCGCGCATGCCCTGATCGTCGCGATCGGCCGCTGGTGGCGTCGGCGCCGCGATGACCGACCCGGCGGGCGCGACGATTACGGGCTTGTCGGGTAGGCCGGGTCCGGTGTCGTCGACACCGACGAGTTCTCGCACGATGTCCGGCACCGTTCAAGAGCACCGCGAGCGTGGTCAGCCGGGACCTGTCGTGATCTCGGGCACCGACCCCACCCGGACTTGGATGTGGCCACCCCGCGGCGACACCCGGTGCACGTCGGTGAGCGCCGCTTCGATCGCGGTCCACGGATGCGCTCCGATGTCGGATCCGCCGAGCAGACAGGCCAACCGCGCGAGCGGGGTCCACACCCGCGCCGACCCGACCGGTGTCTGCATGTCGACCACCGCGACCCGGCCGCCGGGGCGGGATGCGGCGATCATCAGCGACACCGCCCGGGGCCAGTTCGCCATAAGTGACACCGCATAGGTGCTGATCACGGCGTCGAAGTCGCCCGCTAAACCCAAAGCGCGGGCGTCCAGCGTGGTGGCGTCGGCTTCGATGAGCCGCACGTTGCCCCACCCCGCCGCACGGGTCCGCTGCTGGGCCTGGGCGAGCATCTGCGCGCTGGCGTCGACGCCGGTGATCGATCCCGTCGGGCCGATCCGGTCCTGCACCAGGGGGAAGTTCAGCCCCGTGCCGCAGCCGATGTCGAGGACACGGTGGCCCGGCCGCAGCGCCATGAGGTCGATTGCAGCCACCCGCCCGGCCCGGTAGACCGGCCACTCCGCGGAGATCAGGTCATAGAAGCGGGCCGAGGTGCGGTAGCGGGCTCGTCGTCGCATCGGCAGTCCGCTCGTCAGAATCTCGGGCACGGTGAAAGGTGCTTCATCGCGCAGAGAATCATCGCAGGCACCGGTAACCGGCCACCATCCGCTGGAGTGCGCTGACCGCCACGACGGCGGCCCATACCACGGCGATCTGCCAGGCGACGGTAGCGAAGATCAACCACAGGCTATGCACGACAATGGTTTCCGCGCCCTCGGCGAGGCCGCCGAGGAAGGACAGGGACCGTCCGTCGTCCAGGGTTCTTCCTGTTCTTTCGGCGATGGACGAGAACGCCAGGAATGCGGTCCCGTTGACGTAGTACGCCAGCAGCACGAGGAGGAACGGCCACCACGGTGCCCCGTAGGCCGAGGTGACGCCCACGGCGACACCGACCACGGTGCTGCCGTAGACGAGGAAGTCGGCGGTGATGTCGAAGAAACCGCCTGCGCCGGAATCGGGTTGGCCGGGATCGCGGGATCGGCGTAACCGCGCCAGCGGCCCGTCGAGTCCGTCGGCGAGCCGGGAGGCGAGCCACAACGCTAACGACATCCACCACGCGCCGGCCGCCGCAGTGGCCGCGCTGCCCAGGCCCAGGATCAAACCCGCGGCGGTGATCCGGTCCGGGGTGACCCAGGGTCGGTCAGCCAGCGTCGCGGCCCGGTTCAGCGGCCGTTCCAGGTGATTGCGGAGGTAGTTGTCGAACATCGAGTGGTCCCCCTGCCGCTGCGTCGCCGGAAAGTTCCTGCGGATCGTCATTTGAGCGGTTCTTGAGTCGTCGGGCAGCGTATCCGGCGCCCAGGGTGATGACCGTGATGGCGAGAACCGCCGCGGCGAAGGGCCAGGACAGCGGCGAGGTGCCGTAGGCGCCCAGCGCGGTGTAGCCGACCGTCGCCGGGACGATTCCCACGGCGGTGCCGAGCAGGTAGTCGCGTTGGCGGACGGCGCTCAGACCCGCGGCGTAGTTCACCGCCATGAACGGAAACAGCGGCACCAGGCGCACCAGCAATACGGAGATCAGACCGCGGCGTTCGAGCATGGCGTCGATCGTCGCGATGCGGGCCCACCGTAGTCGCGACACCCCGTCGCGACCGAGCGACCGGGCCAGCAGAAACGCCACCCACGCGCCGAGGGTCGCGGCGAACACCACCACCGCGGCGCCGGCGGCGAGGCCGAAGAGCAGCCCACTGGCGATGGTCAGGGCGCTGGCCGGAAACGGCGTGAGGGTCGCGCCGGCGTAGAGGACGACGAAGGCCAGCATCCCCCAGGCTCCCGCGGTGGCGACGTGGTCGCGCAGGGTGGCCGGATCGGGCAGATCGGTGGTGAGTGCCAGCGCGATCCCGCCCCCGATGAGAACCGCGAGGATCGCAGCCTTCAGTCGGTAGTCGATCCGCGACCGCGGTGTCGCTGCGGTGAATTCCGGTGTCTGCATCACGCTCTATTGCCGTCGGGTTTCACGAAGTGGAGGCTTCGAGAACTCCACCGTATTCCGATCGTGAAATATTGTGGGAATTCGCAGAGCCTGCACGGCGGTGTCCACCGTGCGGCCCGCCCGTCAGGAGGAGGCCCCGTTGTCTCAGCGGCAGGCGTTGTCTCATCGGCAGGCGTTGTCTCATCGGCAGGCGCTGGGACGATGACTGTGCGCAGGGGTGCGTTCGCCGCGGCGTCGATTCTGATTGCGGCCTGCACGCTGGTGGCGTGCGCCGCTCCGGATCCCGGACCAGTGCAGGCCGCGCCGGCGTCCTGGGCGGAGATCACCGAGCAGGCCCAGGGTCAGACGGTGTCGCTGTGGATGTATGGCGGCGACGAGCAGGGCAACGCCTACATCGACGATGTCCTGGTTCCCGCTGCGCTGCAGGCCGGAGTGACGTTGCGCCGGGTGCCGATCGCCGACACCGGTGACGCCCTCAACCGCATCCTCGCCGAACGGCAGGCCGGCGTCACCGACGGCGACGTCGACCTGGTGTGGGTCAACGGCGATAACTTCGGGACCGGCAAACAAGCCGGTGCCTGGTTGTGCGGATGGACCGACTCGCTGCCGAACATGGCGCTGACCGATCCGGCCGACCCGCTGCTCACCAATGATTTCGGCACGGCCGTCGACGGTTGCGAAGCGCCCTGGCACAAAGCCCAATTCACGCTCGTCTACAACGCCGAGAAGGTCCCGGACCCGCCGTCGGATTTCCTCGGAGTCCTCGACTGGGCGCAGGCCAACCCGGGCCGGTTCACCTACCCCGCACCGCCGGACTTCACCGGATCAGTGTTCCTGCGCGAAGCACTCGTCGCCGTCTCCGGTGGTCCGCAAAATGTCCCGCTGCAGTTCTCCCCAGATGCCTACGACCGGCTCACGCCGGCGCTGTTCGACAGGCTCAACGCACTGAAACCGGCCCTGTGGCGCGGTGGGACCACCTACCCGCAGACCGCTGCCGAGCTCAACGACCTCTACGCCGGCGGCCAGATCGACATGACGATGACCTACGGTCCGGCGACCCTGACCGAGTTGGTGGCCGACGGCACCTATCCGCCGCAGACCAGAGTGCTCACCCTGACCGGGGGGACGGTCGGCAATGCCAGCTTCCTGGCCGTCCCGTCCACCTCCGGCAGCACCGCCGGGGCGCGGGTCGTCGCGAATCTGGCGCTCTCGCCCGGGCAGCAACTCGAAAAGGCCAAGCCGCAGGTGTGGGGTCAGTTCACCGTGCTGGATCTGTCCCGCCTGACCGAGACCGACCGCGCCGCCTTCGAGGCGCTGCCCGGCTCCCCGGTGGTGCCGCCGTACGGCGTGCTCGCCCGCAACGCGCACGCCGAACTCGCCGCCGGGTGGGTGGCCCCCCTCGACGAGGGCTGGCGGCGCACCGTCCTCGCCGGCGGATGAGCCGCCGGCCCGGCATGAGGTCGTGGCGTGCGGTGTCGTGGCGTTCGGCGATCTGGGTGCTGCCGGCGATCGTGCCCGTCGTGGCGGTCCTGGGTGCCGGCCTCGGTTCGGCGCTGTTGCAGAGCCTGGGCCTGATGCCGCTGGTCGGCAGTCCGGTGCTGACCCTCGACGCGTACCGCGCCCACGCCGGCGACATCGCGACGTCGGCGGCACTGTCGGTCGCGATTGCCGCCGCGGCGACGACCATCGGGGTCATCGTCGGGGTGAGTATGGCGCTGACCGCGGTGGCCGGTCGTCGGGCGGCGCTGTGGGCCGGCACGGTGACCGTGCCCGTGCCCCATCTCATCGGCGCCGCGACCATGGGCCTGTTGCTGGCCGACTCCGGCCTGCTGGCCCGGCTGTTCGGGCTGTCGGAGGGGGGTTGGCCGGCCCTGGTCGGGGGCCGATGGTGGATCGCGGTGGTCCTCGAATTCGCCTGGAAGGAGTCCGCGTTCATCGGGTTGGTGGTGGTGGCGGTGCTGACGACCCGGGTCGCCGCCTATGACGAGACCGCTGCCATGCTGGGTGCGTCCCGGCTGGCCCGGCTGCGGTTGGTGACGTTCCCGCTGATCCGTCCGGCCGTGGTGGCCTCGGCGACGATCAGCTTCGCCTACACCCTTGGTTCCTACGAGGTGGCCCGGCTACTCGGGCGGGCCTATCCCGAACCGCTGCCGGTGATGGCGATCCGGCTGTTCAACTCGATCGACCTCGCCACCCGGCCACAGGCGGCCGCGGCGGCCGTCGTCACCGCGGGCCTTGCTCTGCTCGCGGTGGCCGCCGCGCTGACGGTGCTGCGGCGTTCGGCGGTGTGGCGGTGAGCGCGCCGGTGATCCGCGCCGCCGTTGGGCGGGCGGTGCGGGCCGCGCTGGTGCTGTGGTTCCTGGTGCCGCTGGTCCCTATCCTGTTGTGGGCGTTCGCAAATCGGTGGCCGTTCCCGGACCTGCTGCCACAGCAGTGGGGCCTCGACGGTGTCCGCAGCGGCCTCGCCGCCGGCGCACCGCGCGCCTTCGTGGTGTCGGCGGCGCTGGGGCTGACGGTGGCGGCGATCGCCACCCCGGCGGGGGCGCTGGCGGCGCGCGCATTGGACTCCGGGCGGGTGCCGTTGCCGCGCCTAACCGAGGCGGTGCTGTTCGCGCCGCTGATCCTGCCCGCATTCGCGGTGGCGCTCGGGCTGGACGTGCTGGTCCTGCGGGCCCGGGCCCCGAGTCCGGTGGCGGTGGTCGCGGTGCTCGTGGTCGCCGCGATTCCGTATACGACGTACCTGATGCGGGTCGCCTTCGGCGCCTACGACAGCGGTTACGAGGATGAGGCCCGCACCCTGGGGGCCTCGCGCGCCACGGTGTTGATCCGGGTGCAGATTCCGCTACTGGCGCCGGCGCTGTCGGGTGCGGCGTTCCTGGCGTTTCTCGTCGGGTGGAGTGACTACGTGGTGACCCTGCTCATCGGTGGGGGTCGGGTCGTCAGCGTCCCGATCCTGGTGGGGTCGTTCGCAGCGGGCACCGGAAACAGTGCGGTCGTCGCGGCGCTGTCGCTGGCCGCGGTGGTTCCGCCGCTGATCCTTCTCATCGTGGTGGCCCGGGCCGGGCGGCGGACGGGAACGCGGACGTGAGTACCCGGTTGGAGGTGCGCAACCTCACCCGCCGGCACCGCGGACAGCAGGTCCCGGCGCTGGACAGCCTCGATCTCGAGGTCAACCCCGGCAGCTGCCTGGCGGTGCTCGGACCGTCCGGCTCCGGCAAGAGCACGGCGCTGCGTCTGATCGCCGGCCTGGACACCCCCACCGGCGGCACGGTGCTGCTCGACGGCGCCGATATGACCGACGTCCCCGCGGAGAAGCGCGGTATCGCGATGGTCTTCCAGCGGCCGTTGCTCTTTCCGCATCTGTCGGTGATCGACAACGTCGCCTTCGCCGGGCGCGCCGCGGGCCTGTCCCGCAGCGCTTCGCGGGCGGCGTCGCGCCGGTACCTCGATCTGGTGCAGTTGGGGGAGTTCGCCGATCGTGCCGTCGCCGATATCTCCGGCGGGCAGGCGCAGCGGGTGGCGCTGGCGAGGTCGCTGGCCGCCCAGCCGAAGGTGCTGCTTCTCGACGAACCCTTCAGCGCCCTCGACAGCGCCCTGCGCAGCGATATGTACGCACTGCTGAAGTCGATCAGGGACGAACTCAATCCGACCATCGTGCTGGTCACTCACGATCAGTCCGAGGCGGCCGTGGTCGCCGACGCCGTCGCAGTCCTCATCGCCGGTGTGCTGGAGCATCACTCGGATGTGCGCACCGCCTATCTGCGGCCGTCCACCCTCGCGGTGCACCGGCTGATGGGCGGACTCAACGAGATCCCCGGCAGGATCGCCGCGGGCGTGCACCATTCGGAACTGGGATCGGTCGTCCTCCCTGCCGATGATGACGCGCGGGATGGGCCGGCCACCTTGGTGATTCGGCAGGAGATGGTCCGCCTGGTGCCGGTGGCCGCGGCCACCCTCACCGGCATTGTGACGTCGTTGCAGTCGGCCGGTATCCGGCAGCGGGCGTGCGTACGGGTGGGAACGACGTCGGTATTCGTGGAGCTCGCGCCGCAGTTGACGGTCGCCGTCGGCGCGCAGGTCGGCCTGGAGCTGCCGACCGAGGCGCTGCACGCTGTCCGGGCCGGCCCGTAGCCTTCGGACATGCTGAAGAAGGAGATGCCGGCCTCGCGCGCGCTGGCAAGGTCCATCGGCCCGCGGCCCGAACGGGCATGGGGTTGCGTCGTCTCAGCACCGGCCCGGATCGGCGCTCATCTCGCTGCCCCGCATCGGCATACCGTCGATCACCGCGTAGATCGTCGCAAGATCCGGGACGCCGTTGACGCGTAGTTTCTCGCCGCCGTCCTTGCCGACCAACACCACGTTGAAGCTGTTGGCGCCGATCCCGAACTGCGAGGCCAACCGTTGCGCCTCGCTGGTGTCGAGGACCTGGCCATCGAGGGTGCTGGTGCCTTCAGTGACGATCCGGCCGAGCACCATATCGCGATCGTCGAAGTCACATCGGCTGGCCTCGATGCGGCCCATCGTCTCAACCAGCCGTGGATCACTGTCGGTCGGCGCGAACACCAGCAGGGGGCGGCTTTGCCACAGATAGTCACTCAGGTCCGCGGCCATGGCCCGGGCCGGCAGGAGTACCGCGCTGGTCGTCAGAAAGATCACAGCGAGTGCGCTTCGGATTACGTGCCGGGACGGATGATGGTTGACCATGGTGACAGCTGACTCTATAGCGCGACCCGAAAGGCGGTAGGGCTTCGATGACCGACGACGCCGTCCCGGCCGAGGAGCGCTACGAAGACCGCTACGAGGGCTTCCCCGACGGTTTTTTCACCCGGCGTGACGAGGGCGACGACCGTCGCTTCTACGGTGAACCGCGGGCGGTTTATCACATCGACGACGGTGCCATCGCCGCCGTGCGCGACCTCTACGACGAGCTCGGCCTGTACGGCGAGGTGCTCGACCTGTGCAGCTCCTGGGTGTCGCACCTGGCCCGGACCCCGCAGCGGCTGGTCGCGCTCGGCATGAACGCCGCCGAGCTTGAGGAGAACGAGCAGGCCCAGGAATGGGTGGTCCACGACCTCAACCGCGAGCCTGCCCTGCCGTTCGCCGCCGCCAGCTTCGACGGGGCGATGTGCACGGTGTCGGTCGACTACCTGATCCGACCCCTGGAGGTGTTCGACGAGGTGGCCCGGGTGCTGCGGCCCGGGGCGCCATTCGTGTGCACGTTCTCCAATCGCTGCTTTCCGACCAAGGCGATCCGGGGTTGGCTGGGTACCGACGACGAGTTCCACGTCCGGCTCGTGGCCGAGTACTTCTGCCGCTCGACCGGCTGGGACCCGCCCCGCGCCGAGCAGCGCCCGACGCCACTGGCGGGCGATCCGCTCTTCGCCGTGTGGGCGCAGCGCTCCCGACTGACGTGAGGGGTGCCACGGTGCGGAGCAAGCGGCCGAAGGCCCGTGGCGCGGCCACTCCATCGGCGACACTGGGCCTTGTGCACCGTCATCTCACCCTGGATCGGTTGAAGGACTCAATGCATGTCTGAACGTGTCAGTTTCGCCAGCGCGACCGGGCCGATTCTGGCCGGCATCGTCGACATGCCGGCCGGCGATGTCCGTGGGTGGGGGGTGTTCTCCCACGGCTTCACCCTCGGCAAGGACTGTCCGGCGGCGAGCCGGATCTGCAAGCAACTGGCCAGCGACGGTATCGGGATGCTGCGCTTCGACAACCTCGGACTCGGTGACTCCGAGGGCGACTGGGGCGACGGCTCCTTCTCCCACAAGGTCGCCGACACCGTGCGGGCCGTGGAGTTCATGAACCACTCGGGTCGGGAGGTGCGCCTGCTGGTCGGGCACTCCTTCGGCGGCGCGGCCGTCATCGCCGCGGCGCATCATTGCCCGGGCGTGGAGGCGGTGGCCAGCATCGGCGCTCCGTTCGAACCCGCTCACGTCGAGCACAACTACGACGCTCTGGTGCAGCGCATCGAGCAGGACGGCGAAGCCACGTTCCTCGTCGGAGGCAAGGCCCTGACCCTCAAGCGGCACTTCATCGAGGATGTTCGCGCCGCCGATCTGCGCGAGCGGATCAAAACCCTGCACCGGGCGCTGCTGATCATGCATTCACCGACCGACAACACCGTGGGCATCGCCAACGCCAGTGACATCTTCCGCACCGCACGGCATCCCCGCAGCTTCGTCTCCCTCGAAGGAGCCGACCACCTGCTCGCCGGAAAGAACCAGGCCGCCCGGGCGGCACGCATCATCAGCGCCTGGGCAGATCCGTACCTGTGAGTCAGGTGGATCGCCGACGTGGGAGCGCTGTCTAGCTCGGCTGCAGCGCCGCGCCCCACGCGAGCGGGTTGAGATTGCGGTACGGATCGCCGGTCCGTAGGTCCTGGAGGTCGGCGAGGATCGCCTCCAGCGCGCTCTGGGTCCGCTGTTTCATGGTGGCCTCCCACGTGTCAGCCGCCGCGCCGGCAGGGCGGGTCGTCGAAATCGGTTGACCGAAGCGTAGATACATCCGCTGCGGCCGCGGCAGCATCGTAAGGCCCAGGCCGCGCAGGAGTGGGATGCCGGTACCTGAGAGACCGTGCAGGCGCTGCCCGATACCGCGTGTCATCCGCTCCCAGGGGCTGTTGCGCTCCACCAGGCTCTGGAAGACATCGTCGCCGCCCACCAGGCCGACCGGGACGATTGGATAGTCGTGCGCGACGGCAATGCGCGCGAAGCCCGAACGGCCTTTCCACATCAGGCGGTATTCCTCGCCTTTGAACTTGAGCATGTCGCGACCACCGCCCGGGAAGACCAGCAGAGTCTCACCCCGCTGCATCA
>Ga0180432_10008397_pt1 | contig 12878 bp, 9 predicted proteins | sample SS_ome_10_FD_132414 | JGI IMG/M metagenome (GOLD analysis project Ga0180432, IMG submission 132414) | Hypersaline lake sediment archaeal communities from the Salton Sea, California, USA - SS_1_MS_2 metaG | ecosystem: Environmental > Aquatic > Non-marine Saline and Alkaline > Hypersaline >...
CGGCCAGAGCACCAGGTGGAAGTGGTTGGGCATCAGGCACCAGGCCAGCACCCGCATGGGCAGACGCTGGTGGCCGTCGTCCAGCAGTCCCACGAAGGCGTCGTAGTCCTCCGGCTGGTGGAAAACCTCGGCGCGGGCGTTGCCGCGGTTCATCACGTGGTACACGACTCCACCCACCGAGGCTCGGGCCGTTCGAGGCATGAGCGACCTGCCTACCCGCAGAACGGGCTGCTGTCAAGAGAAAAGTACAATGTCCCCATCGTCCTTCCTGGGGTACGATCTTCGCGTGAAACGAACGATCAAGAGGCAGCCCGGCCCGGCGTTCACACCCGCACTGGACGCGTGGCCGGACGCGGGCGTGTATCAACTGTGGATCGAGCTGCGCCGGCCGCTGAGGGTGACGGTGGGCGCCCTCGGCCTGATCCACTTCACCAGGGGGATGTATGTCTACACCGGGCGCGCGAGGCGCGGTTTGCGGGCCAGGGTGCTTCGCCACGTGCGCGGCGCACAGCGTCTGCACTGGCACATCGACTACCTGCTGGCGGAGCAGGCTGCCCGGGTCGGAGAAGTACTCCTGGCATCATGGGACCCGAATGACGAATGCCGTGTGAATCGGGCTGCAGCCGATGGACGGGTCGCGGTGCCAGGATTCGGCGCCTCGGATTGCCGGAACAACTGTCCGGGGCATTTATGGAACGTGTGTTAGCACGGTAGAGGCCGCCAGCGGAGCGCCATCAGCGCGATTTCGTATCGCGACAGGCGGAATCCCTGCGGCCATGCGCGCATCAGCCTGCCCGCAGCCTCCAGAGATTGCCACGTGCTGGGCCGCCTGCCAGCCTGCGTTGGCAACGGATCGCCGCCCTGCGGCCGGTGAGCGCCTGCCCCCACGCGGCCGGCCCGCAACGCGCAAGCCGGTCAGGGCGCTGGCGGAAAAGCAGAATGTCCCCGTTTTCTGAGGGCGTTGCGGAAGGCGTGGATGTGGTGGGGGGTGGTTCCGCAGCAGCCGCCGATGAGGGTGACGCCGATGTCGAGCAGTTCGGGGATGCGGGCGGCCATGAAGTCGGGCGTTTCGGCGTAGACGGCGAGGCCGTCGCGGATCTCGGGCAGGCCGGCGTTCGACTGGATGATGAGCGGGCCGTCGGTGTGCCGGCGGAACTCGCGGGCGATGGCGACCATGTGGTCGATGCCGTTGCCGCAGTTGGAGCCGACGGCGTCCGCTCCGGCGTCGGGCAGGCGGCGGGCGGCCTGCTCGATGGTGACGCCCATAACGGTGACGAAGCCCCGGGGCGTGGGGTCGAAGGTCATGGTGGCGGTGACGGGGATGTCGGAGGACGCGTCCCGGGCGGCCCGGATCAGCAGGAGGGCCTCGTTCAGGTCGATGGTGGTCTCGATGCAGAGGGCGTCCACCCCGGCGGCCAGGAGGCATTCCATCTGGGCGCGGAAACCGTCGAGCAGTTCGTCGGGGTCGGTGTCGCCGTAGGGTTTGAGGAGGCGGCCGCTGGGCCCGCAGGAGGCGGCCACGTAGGCCCGGCCGCCGGCCGCCCGCCGGGCGAGGCACACGCCGGCCTCGTTCAGCTCGTGCATGCGTTGTTCCAGCCCGTACGGCGCCAGCTTGGCGGTCGAGCCGCCGAAGGTGTTGGTCAGGATGAGGTCGGCCCCGGCCTCGACGTAGGCCCGGGCGATCCCCTCCAGGACGTCCGGCCGGGTGACGTTCAGCAGTTCGGGGCACTCCCCCGGCGTGAGCCCCTGCCGCAGCAGCTCGGTCCCCATGGCCCCGTCGAGCAGCAGTGGGTCGCCCCGGGCGATCCGGTCGGCCAGCGGTTCCATCTTCAGTTCTCGCTGATGAGGGCCCTGACGGTGTCGACGGCGTTGGCGGCGTCGAAGCCGTAGCCGTCCGCGCCGATCTGGCGGGCGTAGTCCTCCGAAACCGGGGCTCCGCCGACGATGGTCCGGATCCGGCCGGACAGGCCGCGCTGCCGCACCAGGTCCACCACGCGCTGCATCACCGGCATCGTCGTGGTGAGCAGGGCCGACATGCCGATCACCGGGGCGTCGTGGACCAGCGCCTCGTCGACGAACCGCTCGGGCGCCACGTCGTGGCCCAGGTCGATGACCTCGAAGCCCGCGCCCTTGAGCAGGATGCCCACCAGGTTCTTGCCGATGTCGTGCAGGTCGCCCTGGACGGTGCCGATGACCACGCGGCCGAGGGAGGGCACATCCTCCTGGATCAGCAGCGGCCGGAGCAGGTCCATCCCCGCGTACATGGCCCGGGCGGCCATGAGCACGTCGGGCAGGAAGATCTCGTGGGCCTTGAAGCGCTGACCGACCGTGTTCATGCCGCGGATCAACCCGTCGTGGAGGATCCGCTTGGCCGGCGTGCCCGCGTCGATGGCCTCCCGGGCCAGGCGGGCCGCCTGCCCGTCGTCACCGCTGATGACACATTCCGAAAGCCGCTCCAGGGTGTCCATGCAGTTACTCCAACGCTGTGCCTGTTTCCCCATCCGCCCCCAGGCTCCGCAAGCGTTCGCGGCAGCCGTGCGTCTGGCATTGCCCGCAGCAGGGGTAGTCCGTGTCGAACTCGTGGATCTCTCGCGGACCCACGAGGATCACGCCCGAGACCGACTTGAGCGGGTCCATCAGGAAGCTCTCCCGCAGGCTGATGCCGATGCGCTCGGGCCGCAGAGCCTCGAACAGCCGGCGCTGAGCGCTGATGTCCCAGCCGCAGTAGCCGGGACTGTACCGCAACGCCCGCCAGCCCGCTGCGCCGGCCTCGGCCCGGAGGACCTCTTCGAGATAGCGGCGCTGGGCGGCGGCCGCCAGCCGGTCGGCGGCGAGGGAGGCGATGGAGTCCAGCATGCAGCCGGTGGCCGGATCGTGCAGCTCGAACCTGGCGGTGATCTCGCGGGTGACCGCCGGACCGAGCGTGACCGCAAACAGGGCCAGCCGCTCGGCCCGCGGATAGATGTCCCCGACGGGCGTGCGGGCCAAGTTCCGCCCCTGGCCCGCGTAGATGGCAGCGAAGGCCTCTCGGCCCAGGGGCTGGAGAACGCCCTTCGGCTCGGCGGTCCTCTCGAACAGCGCCATGGCGGCCGCGTGCAGAGATTCGATCGCGGCGGGCACGGCCGCTGCGGCCGGCAGGCCCTGCTCCTGGAGGACAGCCGGCCGGGCGGGCCGAATAACGTCGACAGCGAAGTCCAGCATCCGCGCCTCCTGCCTGCTCATGCGGGGATGCACGGCAGACGGTCCATGCCGTGCCGCCGCGCTTCCGACTGCATCCGCGCGGTCAGTTCGCGCCGCACGTCCTCGGTGAGGCGCGGGGGCTCGTACTCGCCCAGCAGCCGGTCGACCTCGGTGCGGGCCCGTTCCAGGAGGCTCACGCCGCCCTCCTGCTGCCAGCGCGAGCGGTTCATCCGATCGATCACCGGCCCGGGGAAGAAGTGCTCCTGCATCAGGTGCCGCCGGGTGTGCCTGGCGATCAGCAGATGCTTGTCGGCGAGCAGCTCCTCGAAGAGCGGGCGGGCGGGGAAATCCTCCCGCGGCTCGATGCCGGCGAGCATCCGCAGGGTCATGCCGCAGATCTCGTTGTCCAGCACCAGTTTCTCGAGGCTCAGGCAGCTCTCGAAGTCGATCATGCCGGGCCCGGAGATGTTGTTGATGCCGGAGAGGGCCGCCAGGGAGGCCCCCAGGGAGGTCTCCAGGCCGGCCTGGGCGTCGAGTTGCTTGGCATCGCTCAGGGCGATGTAGGCCTGGGTGGGCAGGCCCAGGTGCTTGCCGATCTCGTTGCAGGCACAGTCGATCATCATGGTCTCGACGGCGCCCATGGGCGTGGTCTCGAAGCGCACGTCGAAGACGGCGGGCGAGCCGCCGTAGAGCAGCGGCGTCCCCGGCCGGGCGAGCTGGCTGATGACGATGCCGCTCAACGTCTCGGCGGTGTGCTGCACCAGAGTGCCCACCAGTGTCACCGGAGCGACGAAGCCGGCCAGGGGCATGGCGATGAACTCGACGGGGATTCCGTAGCGGGCGCAGTCCAGCACGTTCTGCGAGGTGACCTGGCTCCACTTGAGGGGGGCCGTCGGGCAGCAGGAGAACACGGTCAGGGGTCTGGCGGCCAGTTCCGCCTCACTCCCCCGGACAGCCACCTGCAGGTCCTTCATCACCTCGAAGGCCTCGACGGTGAACGCCCCGGTGACCACCGGCTTCTCGCAGCAGAGCAGGCTCAGATAGAGGCGGTAGCTGTCGGAGATTCTCTCGGGGACGTCGGAGGGAATCAGGGCCGTGCTCTGCGAGACGATGTGTTCCAGCCGGCTCACCAGCCGGGCGTAACGCACGTAATCCTCGCCTCTCGGCGGACGGACCTCGTTGGTGGCACCGTCCAGCAGGGTGATGGCGGCGGAACCCGGCGTGAAGTACACGTTTTGCCCCGACAGATCGTGGGTCTGCTCGCCCGCCGCGTTGTACAGTGCCACCGATGGGGGGACACTCTCCAGCGCCCGATCGATGACCGCCTCCTTCAAAGTCACCCTTTTCGTGCCGGTTGGCACACCTGCCCCGTGATCGGACAGCAGCGCCAGGACGGCGTCGTTGTGGATCTCCACTCCGAGCGTGGCCAGCAGGGTCCTGGCCTGGCCGATGATCTGCTCGATCAACTCGTCCGTTAGAAAGCGAAGCGAGGGTCTCACCGCGTTGCTCCTGCCCGGCGCCGGGTGAGGCGGCCGGGATAGAAGACAGGCTGCAAACGGCCGCGGGTGCGCGTGGCCTGGCCGGCTACTGTCCGGACGCCCACCCGCCGCCGAGGCACGCCTCCATGGTACCCGTCGGACGCCCGTGTTGCCACGTTCGGCATGGCCAGTGTGAACGGACCGGCGGCTGCCGAGCGCTCGGGCCGGTCTTTGTGATATACTTGCATCTGGGAGGGTCGTGGCCCTCACCCCCGTCATATCGCTCAACTTTGCTGACAGTGAGACTACCCATGGATGTGAAGGAACATTTTTACCGCGACGATCCTTCGGTCGGCCACGCGGATGTGCGCACCACGCTGGGGGATGTGGACTACTTCCTCGTGGGCAACGGGCACATCCAGGCGGCCGTCCAGCTCTGCACCACCGCCCCGGGCACTCCGCTGGGTCTGCTGGTCATGCATCCCGACAAGCTGACGCCCAAACGCGAAGCACTCACCCTGGATGCGGAACGCGGTTTGCAGCCGACGGTGTTGACCATCCGATCGGCCCGACGGGAGTACGCGCCCGCCGCGGCCAACGTCGAAGCCCGCTGGACCGACGTCCGGGGCCTGCCGGCGGTGGAGGCGGTCTGGCACGACGGCGAGTTGTCCGTGGAGGAACTCTTCTACTGTCCGGACCGGCACAGCCCGCACCTGATCCGCGAGGTTCGCGTGAGCACGTCGTCGACCGACGGGCTGGCGGTCACACTCCGGCTCGGCCCGGACGACCAGCCCCTCACCCGCGACGCCCGGGTGGCCCCCGACGAGCTGGCCCGGGCGTGGGCGGTGTACGAGCTCAGCGCCAGTGGCAACGGGTCGCAACTGGTGACGAGCTGGTGCGACCAGGCCCCGGACACGACCGAGGGCGGCGGCTGGTGGAGCGGGATGGCCCGGTTCACCTGCTCGAATGCGGACCTGGATCACCTCTTCCGGGCGGCGTCGTACCAGTTGCCGGCCGCGGTGTCGGCGACCGGCATCATGGATGGCAGCATCTGGCAGTACAACCGCGAATGGGTGCGGGACCAGGCGGCGGTGTCGGTAGCCCTGGCGGCCATGGGGGCGACGGATCTCGCCCGCACCATGCTTCAGCGGCTGCTGGGCCGTTTTGCGAGTGACGAGGGTGACACGGTGGACTCCGGGGAGCGGCGACCGCCGGCCGAGGCGGAGCTGGACCAGAACGGCTCGCTGCTTGCGGCCCTGGAGAGCTACGTCAACTGGACCGGCGATCTGGCCCTGGTCAACGACCAGTGGAAACGCGTCACCGCCCTGGCGGAGTTCCCGCTGCGGGATACCTTCCGGCACGCGGAGTCGGGCCTGCTGGTCAACCGGCGCGAGTACTGGGAACGGCACGCCGTCCACGGCATCGAGGAGGGCATGGAACTGGCCTACCAGCTTCACGTGGCCATCGGTCTGGAGAGCGCCGCCCGCCTGGCTCGGCTGCTGGAGCACGGTGAGCGGGCGAAGCGCTGGGAGGCGGAAGGGAAGCGGATCAAGGACGCCATGCTGGGTGACGCCCGGTACGGGCTGGTCGAGGAGGGTCGGTTGATCAAGCGCCGCCAGGTGAGCGGAGCGGTGCAGGCCGAAGCGCTCCCCTCGCCGCAGGCGGGGCTGCCCGATGGCGTGCCGCTGCTGGCCGACGGGCCCCACCGCCTGGACCCCGACACGTCAACCGCCCTGCCGATCGCCCTGGAGTTCGTCGATCCGGCCAGCGACCTGGCCCGGCGGACGCTGGAGCAGATCGAACAGCTCTGGAACCAGGAATGGACGGGCGGGGGCTACGGCCGGTACCACGTCAGCTCGGAGGCGGACTCCCCCGGCCCCTGGCCGTTCCCCTCCCTCTTCGTCGCCCGGGCGTACTTCGAAGCCGGCAACGACGAGAAGGTGTGGCGGACGCTCAACTGGCTGGCCGGCCGCCAGGAGCAGGCCGAGCAGACCGATCACGAAGCCCGGTACGCCGCCGCGGCCCCCTGGCCCCCCCGTCCGCCCGCCCGCCTGCCCGGCAGCCGCGCCGGAAGCTGGTTCGAGTTCTACGGCCCGCGACCCGTCCCGCCCTACCCGCAGGTCGGGCTGATCCCCTGGACCTGGGCCGAGCTCCTGACGCTGTTCATCCACCACCTGCTCGGCGTCCGCCCGAGCTGGAACGAACTGCGGCTGCGCCCGCGGCTCCTGGCCGGCCTCACCAGCGCCGAGGCGGCGCTCCAGGTTCGCGGCCACCGGCTGCACCTCCGCCTCCGCCAGGCCAAGCCCGGCGAGGCGCCGTCCATCCGGGCCGGCACCGCCCAGTTCCCCTACACCGCCGACGGCATCCACCTGCCCTGGCCCAAGGAGGACCTCAGTGTCGAAGTGGTGGAACGCCGGCGGCAGCCGTAAAGCCGGCACGCTGCCCAGACAGAACCGCGCCCGTAAGGAAGCGGCACGTGCGAGCACGATCCCGCGCCCGCACGTGCCGATGCTGCAACGATGCCTCCCGGTCTTCAGGAAACCAGCCCGTCGCCTGATCCTGGCTCAGTGGACCGAGTGACCGAAGTACTCAAACCGGAGCCCCAGATTCAGGGTCAGGGACACCTCGTCCCCCTCTTCCACGATCAGCGTCTGCTCGGTGCCGCTACACGGGTTGGCGAAGCTGATCGGGTCGAGACCCTGGTCAGCCCTGACCAGCACGGCAAGCCTCCAGACGATCTCCCAGCCCTCTTCGGTCGGCAGGCACTGCCTGCCCAGGAGGTCCACCTCGAACGTCAGGCACAGGCCGTCGCTACCCGTGACCGCCGCGGGCAGGTAGAGGCCACAAGGCTCGTCGGGGTAGACCCCGAACAGGGTGAGCATCTCCGCCGGATTGGCCCAGTAATCGGCGAGTGTGTTGTCGATGAACTCGGAATCGGCATGCGGAGCTACGCACCCGTCGTCTTCCGCCAGGTAGAGGAGCCACTCCCGGGGGTCGAGTCCGTAGAGAGACTCACACATCCCCCCGGCCGGCAGCGAACAGGACTCCAGGCGTTCAACATTCCCCGCGTCGTCGATACGGAGCATAATATCCGCGAGTTCCAGGTCGCCTCCGGCGCATCCTCCCAGCATGGCCCAGAGGGTTCCGGCCAAGCCGATGAAATCATCCTCCGAGCGCGCCCAACCGGTGAGCAACCACACACCACCCCGCAGGGTCGCGACGGCTTCGTCGAGGTCCGGATCGGGCTGCGGATCAGGATCAGGTTCCGGCTCGGGCTTCGGATCGGGCGTTGGGTCGGGCGCCGGCTCCGGGCTGGGGCTCGGGGCGGGCTGTGGCTCAGGGATGGCCGGTGGCGTCGCCGTCGGGCCGAGCGTATCCCAGTAGTCCGCGAACGCCTGGCGGATTTCCGCTTCACCGTCGCCGGGTTCCAGGTGCCAGTAGAGCAACTGGAGGAGCCGCAGGTCCTCTGCACTGTATCCGGTAGTGAACGGGCAGGCGACACACCCTATATTGGGGACTTCGACGTTCGCCATGATGCTGTCCCCCAGTTGCGTGGGGTGCCCGACCAATCCCAGGGCATGGCCGAACTCATGCCGGAGGGTGGACGCGGCCTCGTGTACCGCCGGGTCGACAAAGACGATTGACAGGAACCGCTCGTGTCGGGCGTCAACGCTCCTGGTTACGCCGGCGGTGTACGGCTCGTCCAGCACCACGGGCAGATCCGGCAGCCAACCGTCCAGGTCGTGCTCTGCGGCCAGCTCCAGCCACTGGTCCTTGGGCGCGTTGAACACCACGATGTCCGCCTCTCCGTCCACCAGGGCAAACTCGATCGCCAACACCCCGCCGAGTTCCGACAGCACATCGTCGAGTTCCGCCGCCCCTTCGGAGTCCACACCGTGAAACGCCACTGCCAGTCGCCCACTCGGGCAGGGGAACCTGGCCACCTGGTCGCCACCCCCGGTCCCACACGGCCCCGTGCCGAGCAACGCATCGAGAGCAAACTGGAGGCCGTCCTCCTCCGGCGTGCCGGTGCCGACGCACGAACGCTCTTCGTCCTGCGGGCTGCTTTCTTGCGACTCGGGCTCCGTTTGGCAGGAGCCGTCGCTCCAGAGGTGCGGGGCCTGTTGCGGGCAGCCGGTCGGGCTGCTGTCGGGGACCGGCGCGCTCTGGGCTTCGGTCTCCGGCGCCGTCCGGCAGGTACCGTCGCTCCACAGGTAGGGCGCTGCGTGCGGGCAGCCCGGCGCAGCGCCGCCTCCACCACTGCCAACGCCACTGCCACATCCGGCCTGCCCGGCGACGATCAGCAGCACCAGGCAGCATCGGGCCATCCTGGGCCTCAGACCGGGGCGTTTCTTCCGTCCGTCGCCTCCGGAGTGCCGGCCTGGGGACGGGAGCTCCTGCGGCTCGGCAGGGCGTTGTTGTGTCCGGTCACACCCGGTGGTTCCACGGGGTACGGCGTTGGTGGGATCCATCACGAATCTCCCCTCTGAAGAGCCAGGTCTTCGTTCAAACAGGGTCCTTCTCGGAAGCACGTCGACTCGAATCGGGACGGTCGTGGGTATACTCGGGAGCACGTGGGGCCGTGCTCACAATCCGATGCGGAACAGGGCAACGCCTTCCGCGCCGGCGCTGATCAGCAGGTCCTGGTGGCGCAGCAGTCGGCGCACGTTGCTGCGGTCACGTGTGAACGGCGCCGGTACTGTCTCCACGTGCTCCAGTTCCTTCTGCTCCGTGATCCGGTAAACGCTGACGCCATCATCCGCGAGGAAGGCGTACTGTCCGGTGCATTCCACATCCGAGCCTTGCGTCAGTGAATCGGAGTACGTGACGTGCGGTTCCTGGGGGTTGGACAGATCGACGACCGTGGTCTCGCCGCCGGTGAGAACGGCGCACGTGTCACACAGGGCCAGGTCGTACAGACTGATGTTGTCCACGGGTGTGCTTCCCAGCAGTGCAAACGTGCTGGGCGGTCTGAACTCATAGACATCCAGGGTCTGCCAGCCGTCGTAGAGCAGCAAGCCATCCCGGTAATACAGGCGCCCGTTCCCGTCCCATTCGAGAATCCGCGCGAAGGGCGCGTCCACGGGCTCATCCGCGTAGGCGTACTCATCGCCGTCCGGGACAAGCAGCGGCTCGCCGTAGACTCCGTCATAACGGACGTAGACGCCTTCCACGGGGGTGAGGTGTTTCTCGTAGTCGTCGATGACCAGGGGTGCGTCCAGGGTGCCGTCGAGCGCCAGGGGAAACAGGGCGTCGAGGCAGGTCCCATGCACGACGAGGCCCTGAGAGACAACGACCAGCGCTCCCGCAAAAAAACTGCTCTGGCTCGGACAATACGAGGGCGTGGGTGTATAGGAGTCGATGACCACGGGCTCGGCGGGGTTGGTGATATCGATGACGAACAGGCCGGCAACTCCCGTCACGTAGAGTCGGCCCCGGTCAGCGGCCAGGCGCGGGTGCTCCCCCAGGTCCAGCGGCAGAGAGCCGAGCAGGGTAAGGGGCACCGGTGCGTCGCCGTCGCCGGCGGGTCCGCCGTCGTCTGAACCGGAGGAGGCACCGTCTGGCCCGTCGGCGACATCCGTTCCCTGGCCGGTCCCCTGCTCGGGCCAGAAATCGGACCCGGGCTGCCGGTCGGTTGGGAACTCCGGCTCCGATCGGCAGAAGCCGTCGCTCCAGAGGTAGGGCGCCTCCTGCGGGCAGCCGGTCGGGCTGCCGTCGGGAAGGGGGGCGGCCTCGGCTTCGGTCTCCGGCGTTGTGCGACAGGTGTTGTCGCTCCACAGGTAGGGCGCCGCCTCGGGGCACGCCGGTTGACGGCCGCCGGAGACGGTGCTACTGCCACAGCCGACCGGCGTGACGAGGCTCAGCAGGGCGAGCAGATGCAGAGCTCTGCTTCCCCGGTCGCCGTGGTGATGATCTGGACCGTTGCCACCCCCCTTCCGGGGGCGAGAGTGGCACGGTTTGAAGCGGGCCAGCGGGCAGCCGGCGCCGGCGTGGGCGGCATCGTTTCCAAGACTCATTGGTGTTCTCCTGTAAGCCGTTGAGGGTATCCGCCCTGACTTCCGGTGAACGTCGAGACGAAGCCAGAGACCGTCACGGGGAGTCCGGCAGGTCGTGGCGGCCGGTGCTGCACCGCCGGGCACGCCCGACCATTGACTCCCCGTCTCTCCACGCGGATAATCCGCCGCGCGTCCCACAGAAATCCGCGGTCTTTTTCAAAACGGCGCATGGACGGGAAAGAAGTCTCGCAGATCACCCGGCTGGTCCGGCAGGTTGACGAGGGACATCAGGAAGCGGCCGAGGAGCTGGCCCGGGTCCTCCACGCGGAGTTGCGGCCCATGGCGGCCGGTCTGCTGCGGCGGATGTTCGACCGGGCCCCGGCCGACGGCACCGACACGCCCACCGCGATCGTCGACGCCGCGTGGATGCGGATCATCCGGCAGCGGCAGCGCTACGACAACCGGCGGCACTTCTTCGCCATCGCCTCGCTCCAGGTCCGACGGGTCGTCGTTGACTACTGGCGGCAGTGGAAGGCCCGGGGCGGGCCGAAGCAGCGTCTGCAGACGGACTTCGGCGAACTGGCCACCGACCCGGCGGACGAGGGGCCGAACTGCGAGGATTTGTTCGCGGCGCTGGAGAAGCTCGAGGCCCTCGACTCGCTGGAGGCGGACGTCGTCCGGATGCGTTTCCTTTGGGGACTCACCATTGCGGAGACGGCGTCCTCGCTGGGTGTCAGTCACGCGACGGTGGAACGCCGGTGGCAGCATGCCCGGGCCTGGCTGCGGCGGGAACTGGGGGGAGATCGAGGATGAGCACAGAGCAGGAACGCTTCCAGGCGGCCAGAGAGATCTTCGACCAGCTTCAGCACCTGCCCCGGGAGCAGTGGGAAGCCGAGCTCGCCAGCCGGTGCGGGGACGATCCCCTGCTTCGTAGCGAGGTGGAGGGACTGCTTGTCCATGCCCACACGACCGCCCCGCTGATTGAAGCACCGGCCGACAGCGCGGGCGACGTCGGAGGTCAGATCGGTTCGTACCGGATCCTGCGCCTGCTGGGTGCGGGGGGGATGGGGACGGTCTACCTCGCGGAGCAGGCCAGCCCCCGGCGGACCGTGGCCCTGAAGGTGATCCGCCCGGGCGCGGTCACCCCACCGCTGCTCCGGCGGTTCGAGCACGAGGTCGAGCTGCTGGGGCGGCTGCAGCACGCGGGCATTGCCCAGATCTACGATGCCGGCACGGCTGATGCCGGCCAGGGTCCGCAGCCCTATTTCGCGATGGAGTACGTGGCCGGCCGGCTCCTGCTCGACTACGTCCGGGCGGAGCGGCTCAGCACCCGCCGCCGCCTGGAGCTCTTCGCCGACATCTGCGACGCCGTTGAACACGCCCACCAGAAGGGCATCATCCACCGCGACCTCAAGCCGGCCAACATCATGGTCACCCCCGACGGCCGCCCGAAGATCCTCGACTTCGGCGTCGCCCGGGCCACCGACGCCGACCTGCAGGCGACCACCCTGCAGACCGACGTGGGCCAGCTCATCGGAACCATCCCCTACATGAGCCCCGAGCAGGTCGCCGGCGATCCCGCCGACCTCGACACCCGCAGCGACGTCTACGCCCTCGGTGTGGTGCTGTTCGAACTCCTGACCGGACAACTGCCCTACGCCCTCAAGGAGCGCATGGTCCATGAGGCCGTCCGCATCATCCGCGAGGAGGAGCCCACCCGGCTCAGCGCCCTCAACCGCACCCTCCGCGGCGACGTCGAGACCATCGTCGGCAAAGCCCTGCAGAAGGACAAGCAGCGCCGCTACCAGTCCGCCAGCGCCCTGGCCACCGACGTGCGCCGCTACCTGAGCGACGAACCCATCGTCGCCCGGCCGCCCAGCGTGAGCTACCAGTTGGCCAAGTTCGCCCGGCGCCACCGCGGACTGACCATCGGCCTGATCGGCACCTTCGTCGCCCTGGTGCTCGGCGTCATCGGCACCAGCGTCGCCATGGTACGGGCCCTCGATGCGGAAACGCTGGCCGAAGAGCGTTTGGGCGACGTCCGGACCGCCCGGGATGACGCTCTTGCAGCCCAGACGGCGGCCGAAGCCGCCCGGGAACGCGAGCGGCAACGGGCCGACGAACTCGAACAGCTCGCCGAGTTCCAGGCCCGGATGCTCACAGAGATCGACGTCGAAGCCATGGGCCGCGGCATCAAGCAACGTTTCCGCGAGCAGGTACGCGC
>Ga0180432_10008398_pt1 | contig 12877 bp, 9 predicted proteins | sample SS_ome_10_FD_132414 | JGI IMG/M metagenome (GOLD analysis project Ga0180432, IMG submission 132414) | Hypersaline lake sediment archaeal communities from the Salton Sea, California, USA - SS_1_MS_2 metaG | ecosystem: Environmental > Aquatic > Non-marine Saline and Alkaline > Hypersaline >...
CGCTCGGGCGTATCGATGCGGCCCTCAAAGACAAGGTGGCCGGCCGGTGTCAGCACCGTCAGCCGGGTGTCTGCGGCCTGGCTCAGCCGAATCGTGAAGTCGTCATCCTCCCGGAGCAGGACCGCTTCCTCAGAATCAGCCTTGGAGACGGTCTGGTCGCCTGCTGCGAGCTGGATCGCTGAGACAGGCTGCCGAAACGGGGGTTGGGATCGAGTAAACGTAACGGGGTTTTGGGCGGGCATCGCAGTTTCTACGGCCGTGGGCAGCGCAGAAGCAGCCTGACGATCCGCTCGTGGGTATTTTGCAGCAGGCACCGCAGCCGTTGGTGGAACGTTTGGTAGAGCCACGGACGGCGGTGTGGATTCGGGCGTGGGTCGCGGAACGCTGCCGACGGCGACTGGTAACGCAGCCGGTTGGCCCAGCGGAATCCGCAGCGGCTGCCCCGCCCGCAGAATCGTCAGGACGCCGTCCGTGGCGTGACCGCTGGTGGACACCTCCGATGACGAAAAGGGGATTGTCTCCAGCAGCACCGCCAGCTGCTCCGGCAGCACCAGCAGCTGGTCATCAAGCCGCACCAGCACATCGTGAAGCTGAATGCCGATCCGGGCGGCAGCCGATTGGGCGGCGACGGCATCAACCACCAGGCCTTCGCCATGGACGAGCGCCAGCTGCCGTCGCAGGATTTCCGGCGCTCGCGACAGCTGCAGGCCGGCCGCTGCCACTTGATCAGCCGGCTGCGGCTTCCGCATCTCGCCGATCGGCTGAATGTGCGATCGCCTGCTGGCCACCGGCAGTCGGTCCGGCTGCCCTGGCGGTGTCTCCCCGGACGTAGCTCCCGGGGTTAGCCCACCGGCGACGACGAGCAGCAGGCCGCCCCAGACAGCTTGCTTCGCCCCACCAAACACTGAAATACGCATTAACGGGCCTCGTCCAAGATCATCCGGCAGCCCTGACGCGGGCCACCACTCGCTCTTCTGACAGGCTTTTGACGATTTCCTGCGGCGAATGCCAGAGCGATCCGCGACAGCCCCTCACCTGGGGTTCTTCTCAACCCTGGATAGGCGAGGGGCGGGCCCGTGCCAATCGAGCGGCGTCGGCAATTGAGCGCAGCCGGGATGGCGAAGCGAAGTTGCCGTCGAGTACGTGAGGGCAGGAGGCCCGGAGCGAACGTCCGACGAGGTGGCACGGGCCCGCTCCGACGCGGCACATGGAACGCACAAAAACCTCAAAAGTCATGTCGGGACAACAGGGCAAGCTGGGAAAAATGACTGAGCGTTGTCGGTTCTTCCTGAATTCGCTGTAAGTCTGCGGCTCAACATGACGATTGATTCAATCGATACGATCGCCTTCTTCCGCACAACGAGAACCCTCTTTTTGGAAACGCTTTTTCAGGGGAATTTCAGCATGGCTCACCCACTCTTCCTTCGTTCACTTCCCGCAGTTCTCTATGGGGTGTTGGTCCTCACCGTGTTACCAGCCGAGGCGGCGCCGCCAGCGGCAGCCGCGGCGAAAGAGGAAGCTACGGAAACTACCGAGACACCCACCGTCACCAAAAAGCCGGTCCTCGTTCCCGGCACCGGTGTGTTGATCAAAAATGGTGGAGATGACTTCGAAGACGAGACCTGGAAGTGGTACCACCGGCATCCCAAGAGCTCGGAGGAGCAGGACAAGCGGATGCGAAGCCCACTGGGCAAAAGCAGTAACGGCCTCTGGTTCGAAGGGCCAAAGCGGGGCACGCCCGATGTCGTCAAGCGGGTCGAACTGCCTGCCCCCGGGCTTGAGGGCAGCAGCCACGGCATGCTGATCGCCACCCTGCGGGCCGGCATCCCGGGCAAGCTGACCTATCGAATGATGCAGGATGACCTGATCTTCAACATGTCGCGGGCCGCGGGCCAGGGCATGTCGCGGGCTGACAGCCCGAGCGTCGTCACCCGGGTCTACCTGCCACCATTTTCACAGTGGGAACGCCGGTCGGGGGCCTCCTTCGGCTTCCGCTGCGGCTGTACCACTCATGCGACCATCACTGGCGAGGACCATCCCGACCGGGGCGAGTTTGGCGTCGAAGAATACTGGCCAGGCATGTTCATTGTCTTCGCCCCCGGTGACGGGAAGGAAGAGAAAGACTCGGCCTTTCTGCGAATTCGCGGGGACCGTCGGGGCCGGGGTATGCGGGGGCCGACCATCACCGCCGACAACCTCGGCTGGTGGACGCTCGGCATGAGCTTCTCACCCGACGGCATGGTCCACTACTTCGCCAGCCCCGGCGTCGATGAACTCTCGATGGATGACCACCTGACCTCGCAGTATCCCTACGGCTATCGGACCGAATGGGTGAAGACCTTCTTCTACAACGTCTGCAGCCAGGATGACGGCAAGACCTGGAGCACCCCCTGGGTAATCGATGACCCCAAAACCTATTTTGTCAGGCGTCAGAACGTGGCCCGCTCAGGCCAGCCGACCCAACGGCCGCAGCGGTAATCGCCGCCTGAATGGTGGCTGAGGCGGCGGCGGCATCGCCGCCGGTGCGGTCAAGTTCGCGGCTGGCAACATGGCAGTGAACACGGTGGCCCGCGAGGTCGACCTGGGGGGGATCGACCTCGCGGCAGACCGTCTCAGCCAGCGGGCAACGCGGATGAAACCGGCAGCCGCTGGGTGGTCGTGAGGGGCTTGGTACGTCACCCGGCAGCACAATCCGCTGCCGCCGCCGGCTCGGCTCGACACTCGGCACAGCAGAGAACAAGGCCTGGGTGTAGGGATGCAGCGGCTGCCGGCAGAGCCGTTCCGCCGGGGCCGATTCGACGATTCGCCCGAGATACATCACTGCCACCTGATCGGCCAGATACTCGACCACCGAGAGATCGTGCGAGATGAACAGGTAGGTCAGGCCCAACTCCTGCCGCAGTTCGGCCAGCAGATTGATCACTTGGGCCTGGATCGAGACGTCGAGAGCAGAGACCGGCTCGTCGAGCACCAGGAACTCGGGCTCGAGCACAACGGCCCGGGCGATGGCGATCCGCTGCCGCTGCCCTCCGGAGAACTCGTGCGGATAGCGGTCGAGGGCAGCGGCGGCCAGACCAGTCCGCTCAAGCGCCGCTGCCATCCGCTCCAGCCGGGTCATCCGATCACCCATGCCGTGGATGACCAGCCCCTCTTCCAGAATCGACCGGACCTTCATCCGCGGATTAAGCGAACCGTAGGGATCCTGAAAGACGATCTGCATCCGGCGGCGGAGCGACCGCAAGGCCCGGTGGGACTGACCCCGCACATCGAGGCCGGCAAATCGCACACTGCCGCCGGTCGGCTCAATCAGCCGCAGCAGGCTGCGTCCCACCGTCGTCTTGCCGCAGCCACTCTCTCCGACCAGGCCCAGGGTCTGGCCACGAGGAATGACAAAGCTGACCCCATCGACCGCGCAGACCCTGCCTACCTGCCGCCGCAAGAGCCCGCGGTGGATCGGAAAGTGCGTCTGAAGCTGCTCGACAGCAAGCAGGGCCGGCTCCGTGGCTTCCCCACTGGGCAGCCACTCGGCGGCCGTCCGCCCAGCATCCGGTGGCACCGCGGTCACGGGCTGATCTCCTCGGCGAAATGGCAACGGGCAAGGTGGCCCGGCATGATTTCCCGCAGCAGCGGCACCTCGGAGGCGCAGCGGGGCTGCTGGGCATGGCTGCACCGGGGATGAAACCGGCAGCCGCTGGGAAACTCCTGCGGCGGTGGCACCATGCCGGGAATCGTGGTCAGGGGGCCGCTCCCGCGGCGGTCGGCATCGGGCCGAGCGGCCAGCAGGCCGATCGTGTAGGGATGCCGCGGCCGGCTGAAGAGTTCAGCCGCCGGCGCCTGCTCGACGATCCGACCGGCGTACATCACCGCCACGTCATCGCAGGTTTCAGCGACCACACCGAGATCATGGGTGATGAGCAGAATCGCCGTGCCCAGCCGGTGGCGGAGATCATCGAGCAGTTCAAGAATCTGCGCCTGGATTGTCACGTCAAGTGCGGTGGTCGGCTCATCTGCGATCACTAGGTCGGGCTCACAGGCCAAGGCCATTGCGATCATCACTCGCTGCCGCATGCCGCCTGATAGCTGATGCGGGTAGGCATCGAGCCGCTGCTCGGGGTCGGCCACCCGGACGAGCCTGAGCATCTCAAGGGCCCGGGCCCGGGCTGCGGCCCGACCGGCGCGGCGATGCAGCCGCACCACCTCGGCAATCTGGTCACCGACGGTGAAGACCGGATTGAGACTGGTCATCGGCTCCTGAAAGATCATGCCGATCCGACCGCCACGGATCTCCTGCAGCCGCCGCTCCGGCAGGCTTGTCAGCTCGAGTAATTCGCCATCGACCGCCAGCCGGATCGAGCCCGACTCGATTCGGCCGGGGCTGGCCACCAGTCGCAGGATCGACATCGCCGTCACGCTCTTGCCGCAGCCACTCTCCCCGACCAGACCCAGCGTGCGGCCGCGTTCGATCGCCAGTGAGACCCCATCGACTGCCGGTAGCCGGCCGGCCGGCGTGTCAAAGGCGGTCACGAGATTGTCGATGGCCAACAGCGGTGTGGCGGTCATTTCCGCGCCTCCCGCAGCCGAGGGTCGGTCGCCTCTTGGAGCGCCTCACCCACCAGGTTGTAGGCCAGCACCGTCAGGAAGATGCCGCCCCCCGGAAAAACCACCAACCACCAGAGCTGCAGGTTGCTGCGGGCACTGTTGAGGATCGAGCCCCAGCTGGCTGTCGGCGGCGGCGGGCCAAAGCCGAGGAACGAAAGCGAGCCCTCGATCAGGATCGCCGCCGCAATGCCAAACGTGATCGGCACGAGCACTGGTGCCAGGGCGTTGGGCAGAATGTGCCGCAGCATGATCCGCACCGGCCCCGCCCCGCCGGCCCGGGCGGCCATCACAAACTCGCTCTCTTTCAGCCGCAGAAACTCGGCCCGGGTCAGCCGGGCGATGCCAGTCCAGCCGGTCGCCCCAATGATCGCCATGGTCTTCCAGATGGTCGGCTTCTCAACGACCGCGACCAGCGCCAGGATGAGCACCAGCGTCGGGATGCACATCACCACCTCGGTCAGCCGGCTGGTGAGCATGTCGACCCAGCCCCCGAAGTAGCCCCCCACGGCGCCGACAACGATACCGATCGAGCCGGCCAACCCCATCGAGACAAAGCCGACCAGCAGGGCAATCGTCGTGCCATGCACCAGCTTGGCAAAGACATCGACACCGTACTGGTCGGTGCCGAAAAGGTTGATGGCGTTGGGTCGGCCTTCATCTCGGGAAGGGTTCTCCGGCCGGCCGGGCCATTCGTTGTTGCGGACCCGGCGATAGGGGTCCTGAAACACCAGCGGCCAGATTGCCCAGCTGTCGGGGTCTTTGTCTTTGAGGTTCTGGGGATAGGTGCCGCGGAACTTGTCATTGGTGAACACCGGTGACTCCCAGCGGCGGTTGAAGTAGCCAAGGCAGGGCATGTAGAGCCGGCCCTTGTAGCGGCAGATGACCGGCTTGGTGCCGGCAATCGCCGGCGCGAACGCTGCCACGACTGTCAAAAAGACAACGAAAGCCAGGGCGATCATGCCGATTGGCCGCCCGCGGTAGCGGACCCAGGCCTCGGCCCAGAAGCCCCGCGAGGGTGGCCGCGGGGACGCGTCGTGCGGTTTCATCGACACTCCTTGCGGTTAGTCCACGCTCACCCGGGGATCGACCAGCCCGTAGAGCAGGTCGGCTAACAGCTGGCCCGCGAGGGTCAGCAGGCTGAACATGAAGGTCAGCCCCATGATCGTCGGATAGTCCCGCTCGCGGATGCTCTCGAAAAACAGCCGCCCCATGCCGGGCCAGGTGAAGATCTGCTCGATGATCACCGAACCACCAACCAGCGCTGGCAGCGATAGCCCCAGTAGCGTCACCAACGGAATCAGCGTGTTGCGAAAGGCATGCCGGATGAGCACCCGGCCGGGGCCAGCTCCCTTGGCTCGCGCGGTACGGATGAAATCTTGTCGCACCACCTCCTCGAGATTCGCCTTGATGAACCGGCTGTTGTAGGCAAGCACCACATAGGTCTGGCAGACCACCGGCAGGATCGCATGCCGGGCAATGTCGGCCGACCGGGCCGGCCAGGCAGCATCACTCGGCAGGTCACTCATGCCAAACAGTGGCAGTTCCCAGCTCGTCCCCCGCAGCCAGACCGCGAAGATGATCTGCAGAAATAGCGCCGCCACAAAGGCCGGAAACGAATAGAGCACATACAGCCCGATGCCCACGACCCGCTCGTCGATGTGGCCACTGCGGGCCGACGCATAAAGCCCCAGTGGAATCGCCAGCAGCCAGGTCAGGACAAGTGCCGTCCCGGAGATCAGCACGGTCGGCCCAATCCGCTCTCCGATCAGTCGCGTGACCGGCTGCTTGCGGGTGATTGACCGACCGAGATCGCCGCGGACGACCCTGCTGACCCACTGGAGGTAACCGATCGGCCAGGGCTTATCGAGGCCGTAGATCTCGAGCATCCGCCGCTGGTCCTCGGGATTGAGCTTGCGGCTGGGATCGCTCTCCCCGAGTTGCACCGTCAGCGGATTACCTGGCATGTTTCGGGCCAGGCCGTAGACGATCAGGGTGATTACCACAAGCGTGACGCCCCCCAGCAGCAACCGCCGCAGCAGATAGGTTGCCATCACTCACTCCTGCCGGGGCTTCCAAAGGCTGCCGAACCCCGGTGAGTAGTGGTAGGGGCCGCGGGGAGAGAAGACATAGCCCCGCAGGCTCTTGGAGAATCCGTAGAAACTGTTCCGCCAGAACAACCAGGTGTAGGGCTGATCGTCATAGAGAATCTCCTGAATGCGGCCATACTTCTCGGCTCGCTTGCCGCGGTCGAACTCCTGCCGGCCTTCGGCGAACAGCCGGTCGATCTCAGGATTGGCATAGTTGCAGAAGTTCCGCATCGCTCCGGTCTTCCAGAGGTTTTCCGACGTGTCGGGGTCGGTACCCGAGCCCCAGCCGCCGAAGTAGGCCTGGAACTTCCGTTTGAGCGTCAGGTCTTGCAGCACGGTCGATTCCACGGGCCGCACATTGAGTCGGACGCCGATCTGGTCGAGGTTCTCTTTCAACAGGGTGCAGATGGCAATCCGCAACGGCTGCTGATTGACCACGATTGAAAACTCAAACGGCACACTCCGCCCGTCAATCTGCTTGTCACGGACGCCATCGTTGTCTCGATCAATCCAGCCCGCCTCATCGAGCAGGGCCTCGGCCTTGTCGAGGTCCTGCTTATAGGGCTCGAGCTTCTTCTTCGAGGCCATCCAGGCCCCCGGATGAAAGACGCCGGTGCAGGGTTCATAGAGGCTGTAGCACAGCTTCTCAAGCATCTCGTCATGGTTGAAGGCATAACTCATTGCCCGCCGTACCCGGCGATCACGGAAGAAGACGGTGTCGATGTTCCAGCCGAAGTGAAAGCTGACCCACTCCGGGGCGGTCACCTTGGTGTTGCGGGCATAGAAGTCGGCGTCGACCGTCTGCGTGGTCCACTGCTCCGGCTGCAGGATCATCTCGTCAATCTCACCCGCCTTCAGGGCCAGCAGCGTGGTGTTGGGATCCTCGATGATCCGGAAGCGAATCTCCTCGAAATAGGGCTTTTCCCGGACCTGCTTTCCCCCCACGGTCGCCCAGCTGGCCCGTCGCCGCAGCACGATCTGCTGGCCTCGCTTCCGTTCGACAATCTCATAGGGGCCCCCACAGACCGGCGACTCCTCCAGCCGGACGTGCTCAGGCGAGTCCTTCAGGGTCGGGTCATCCTCCCAGGTCGCTTCATAGATATGTTTGGGCAGGACCGGAAAGTTGATGTTCCAGACGTTGGTGGCGAGGGCCTCCTTGTGAAAGAAGACCACAGTGTGGTCATCGTAGGCCTCAACCCAGCGAAGCTGATCGGTGCCGCTGCGGACCGCCGGTACCGGCACCCGCGGATCCATGATGACCTGATAGGTAAAGGCGAGATCATGGGCCGTGACCGGCTCCCCGTCGCTCCAGACGAGATCGTCCCGCAGCACCACCTTGTCGATCATGCGGTCGGTACTGGTCTGCCAGGATTTCACTGTCTCGCGGGTGGCGAAGGGCTCCAGATCGCGGCCGAAGGAGAAGAGCCCAAAGCCGGTGAGGCCGAGGATGTCGAACTCCGCCGTGGTGCTGATCATGATCGGGTTGGTGCTACCGAGGTCGCCGCCAACATGCCGCTCGATCCGGGCCGACAGGTCGGCCTGCCCTGTCTCGGGCAGCCGGCCAAGCGCCGAGAGAATGGTCGCGTTGGCCTGGGCAGTGTCGTTTTTGAGTCCCAGCGCCTCGGTGGCCGGCGCCGGCGCTTCTTCGTCAGCCTGCGCCTTGCGAAGCAGCGTGAGGCCGTCCTGGACCGGTCGGTCGATCCAGCGGGCCTCCTGGTCGAGGACGGCCAGCGGCGGGGCATCGAAAGGGTCCGGAGCCACGGCCGGTGTTGCCGGCAGCGGCTCCTTTCGCTCTGCCGCCGAAGCCGTTAGTTCAGAGGGCGGAGACGGGGAAGGGGACTGGTCCGATCCGCAGCCCGCCAGTCCCACCAGGCACGCGGCACAGCCGGCAAGCACCCGGTAAAAGAATTGATTGAGAACTCGCCATCCGACTCGCTGCAGCATCGCTCGCCTCCTCACGCTGGACTCATTTCCGCCGCCGAAGAATCGGCCGATCTGACGGCAGGACTCCCGCATCTTCGCAGCCGCATGGCTGCCGATGGTACGGGGGAAAACGCAGCCTGGTCAACGGCCGCCGGAGGCCGCCGGCGTCTCGCCGGGCAGCTGGTGGCCGAGTTTCTCCCGCTTGGTGGCAAGGTAACGGGCGTTGAACTCATTGGACTGAGGCAGGATCGGCACCTGATCCACCACCTCGAGATCGAAGCCGCCGTAGATGAATGCATCGGTCTTTTTTGGATTGTTTGTCAGCAGCCGCACCTTCGAAAGACCGACGTCCTTGAGCAGCTGGATGCCGATCCCATAGTCACGGGAGTCAGCCTTGAAGCCGAGAGCCAGATTGGCCTCGACCGTGTCGAGGCCCTCGTCCTGCAGGCCGTAGGCCCGAATCTTTTGCACCAGACCGATCCCCCGACCCTCCTGTGGCAGGTAGACCAGCGCCCCGACTCCTTCCCGGCCAATCATCTCGAGGGCCATCTGCAGCTGGTCGCGACAGTCGCAACGCAGGCTGTCGAGCAGGTCGCCGGTGAAGCATGACGAGTGCAGCCGCACCAGCGGGGCGGCGGCCGAAGAAATGTCTCCCATCACCAGCACGATCGGCTGCTGCGACTCATACTTCACGTCGTAAGCAAGGATACGAAAGGTGCCCCACTTGGTCGGCAGATCGGCTTCGGCCACCCGCTCAACAAGTTTTTCCCGCGCCCGGCGGAAGCGAATCAAATCTTCAATCGAGATGATCTCGAGGCCATGCTGCTGGGCAATAGTCCAGAGGGCCGCGTGGTCGGCCCGATTGCCCTCGGCGTCGAGAATTTCGCAGAGCACCCCGGCCGGCTGCCCGCCGGCAAGCCTCGCCAGATCGACCGTTGCCTCCGTATGCCCGGCCCGCCGCAGCACGCCCCCCTCCTTGGCAATCAGCGGAAACAGATGCCCCGGCCGGACAAAATCCTGCGGCCGGCTGCCGGGGTCGAGGATTGCCGCAATGGCCGTCGCCCGCTCACCGGCGGTGATGCCGGTGCGGGCGGTGACATGATCGACCGGCACGGTGAAGGCGGTGCCCAGGGGTGTCTGGTTCGTCTCCACCATCAGTGGCAGCTCCAACCGGCGGGCAACCTCCGGCAGCACTGCCATGCAGACCTGCCCCCGGCCGTGGGTGATCATGAAGTTCACCGCCGCAGGCGTGGCATGCTCGGCGGTGCAGATGAAATCTCCTTCGTTTTCACGGTCCTCGGCATCGACCACGATCACGACCCGGCCCTGCTGGAGGGCCTCAACGGCGGCCTCGATCGAACTGAACTGCTGCGGCATGGTTGCTCTGGGGGACGATTCTCAGCGTCCGGTGCTCCTGGAGATGGCTGTTAAATGTGTTCAAGTATAGATTGCGGCGAGGCGAGGCCGACCCATTCGGCAAGCAGCTGGTCTGGACCGCGACGCCGCAGGACTGCCGAGATGCTGGAACGTGAGGAATACATCGAGCAGCGCTACCTGTTCCGGACACTCGGTGAGCGGATCCGTGATGGTGTGGCCACGCAGGAAGCGCTTGTCGGCCTCGGCCACGAAGTGCTCGCTACCACGAAACTGCCACTCGCCATCGACTATCTGGTCAGCGACCTGCGGCTGATCGGCACGATGGCCACTGCCATGCGGCGGTTGGCCCACTATTTTACGGCCTTCCAGACCTTTGTGATCGCCGCAGCGGAGGACGAGGAGGGCCGATTCGACCTGCGAACGGCCCTGGCCATTCTGGAACGCGAGGCTGACTACCGAGCCGAGGGAGCCAGCCCCCAGGGGCTGTTCTTCTACCGCTTCGAGTGTCTTTCCCGGAACCGGCTCGACTATATGCACGGCCTCACCGCCACCTCGGCGGACGATATTTTCGACTCCGACTGGAAGGGCTGGATCGCCATGCTCTCCCGGCAGGTCGGCCTGGTCGATCTGGCTGACCTCATCTACGTCCGCAGCAGCGAACGCCTGCGGCGGCACCTGCGGCGGTTCGCCGAGCCCGCCGGGGACACCGACAGCCGACCCACCGATCAGCCGGCGGTGCTGTTCGGTGAGAAGGAGGGCCGGATCGCCTGGGCCAACCGGGGCAAGGATCCGCTCTTTCTGTTCGCGGCGCTGCAGCGGCAGCTTGGCTATCCGGCGGTGCCGCGGCCCAAGCGGCCCCAGCCGCAGGCCGAATCACCGACGTTGCTTGCCCGCCGGATCGATCGGCTGGAACTGCGGGTGAAGCTGCTTGAAGAGGAGGCCAAGGGGGGGATCGATCTGGCCCAGTTCGACCCCAAGAACCAGCGCGGTGAACAGCCACCACGGCCAGATGATGGACCACTACCGTGATGGCTGATGGCCGGCCGCAGCCCTTTCAGGCCAACACGCCCGGGCGGCAGGACCTGGCCGCCATCATCGCGGCCACCACCGCGGCCATCGACCCCATGCGATTGGTGCTCGATCGGCTTTCCCTTCAGCAGCCGGCCAGCCAGCTGCAGTCTGCCGGCCAGCCGGTCACTGTGGCCGGCCCGGCGACACTCGACCTTGACCGGGTCGACCAGATTGTGGTGGTAGGCGGCGGCAAGGCGGCCGCCGGCTTTGCCGCTGGAATCGAAGCGTTGTTGGGACCGCAGCGACTGAAGCAGCATCGGGTGAGGGGCCTGGTCAGCGTGCCAGCGGGCTGCGGCCTGCCGCTTGCGGAGATTGAGGTGCGGGAAACCCGGCCCAGCGGCGTTAACCTTCCGACCGCAGCGGTTGTCACCGCGACGCATGAAATGCTGGCGATGCTCGGCCGGCTTGGCCCAGATGATCTGGCAATTGTGCTGATCACTGGCGGTGGCTCGGCCCTGCTTGAGGCACCGGTGGAAGGTATTTCGCTGCCGCTGCTCACTCGCATCACGCAGCAGCTCGCCGCTGCAGGTGCTGACATCACCGCCATCAATACGGTTCGCCGGGCGGTCAGCCAGGTGAAGGGGGGTGGGCTGGCGGGCAGTTGCACCGCTGGCCGGCTGCTGGCCGTGGTGCTTTCTGATGTCATCGGTGATGACCTGGGCACCATCGCCTCCGGCCCCTGTCTGCCGGCATCGATCGAGATCGATGGCCTCGCAGCAATGCTGGCCCGCTATCAGGTTCCCGCATCCGATCGGGAGCTGCTGCTGCAGGCCGCCCGGCTGGCTGCTGGCAGCAGACCGCCCGCTGCGGCTGACTCCGCCGGCCGCTGGATCACCCCAGCCGGCTGCCGGGTTGGCCATCTGCTGCTGGGCAGCAACGCCACCGCAGTCGGGGCCGCCGCGGCTGCGGCCCGGGCCCTTGGGTATCAGGTCGTCGCGGCCGACACAGTGACGGCTGATGAAACCGCCAACGACGTCGGCGTGCGGCTGGCCCAGAAAAGCCAGCAGCTGCTGGCGGCCTGCCAACAGGATGGCCGGCCGCAGGCACTGATCGAGGGGGGCGAAGCGACCGTGGTGGTGCCGGCCGATCACGGCCGCGGTGGCCGCAATCAGCAGACGGTACTGGCAGCGGTCCAGCAGCTGCTTGCCAGCAGCCACCAGCTGCCGTCGCCGCCCCAGCTGCTGCTGGCCAGCTTTGGCACCGACGGCGAGGACGGCCCGACCTCCGCTGCCGGTGGCTTTACTGACCCACAGATCACCGCCAGCCTCCGCCAACAGCCAGCAGCACTCCGACATGCGATTGACCGCTGCGATGCCCACCCGCTGCTCGCGGCCGCCGGCGGCCTGATCGAAACCGGCCCCACCGGGACCAACGTGGCCGATGTTCGGATCATGCTCTTCCAGCCCGGCAGTTCATGAGTCAGACCGGGACTCGTCATCACCGCCGTCTGACCGCAGGCTGACAGGATCTGCCAGCCGAACAATAAGCGGGGATCATCGAAGCCTTGCGGCAGACCACACTGAGGATTGACGCTGACGCCGGAAAAATGCTTCCTTCGGAGGGGCCGTGTCCTGCCCCCAAAAGCCCGAGAGGCTCTGCAAGAGGCTCACGAGCGGCGAGTCAGCTCGGAAATAGTGGCGGAGTTGCCATGGCCTGGCTATGCTTTTCTATTGTCGCCTACAAGACTTAGTCCAACAACCAAGTCCGCCTTCTGTCCTCTCGGATCGCGTCCTCGGGGTGCTGTTACATGAGCGTGATTGTGAACGTCCACGAAGCGAAGACCCATTTTTCCCGTCTGTTGGAACAGGCCCATGCCGGCC
>Ga0180432_10008399_pt1 | contig 12876 bp, 8 predicted proteins | sample SS_ome_10_FD_132414 | JGI IMG/M metagenome (GOLD analysis project Ga0180432, IMG submission 132414) | Hypersaline lake sediment archaeal communities from the Salton Sea, California, USA - SS_1_MS_2 metaG | ecosystem: Environmental > Aquatic > Non-marine Saline and Alkaline > Hypersaline >...
GCCAGCCGGCGTGAAACGCTGTAGATCCAGGAAGAGAGCTTCGAGGGATCTCGGAGCGTGTGGATCGCCCGCAAGATGGTCATACACGCCTCTTGGAAGAGGTCTTCCTGCTCCGCCGGCTTGAGACCCAGCTTCCCGGCGACGGCATAGATCAGCCGGCCGTAGTGCTCGATGAAGTAGTTCCAGGCACTATCGTTGCGCGATCTCAAGCCCTTGATCAGCTCTGCCGGATCGTCCCACGGAGTCAAGAGCCGTCCCTTTCCGGCGATGCTGCGCCCATTGACCCTTGCCAACTGAACCCGGTACAATCGAACTACCTGCCCAGACACTCAATAGTACTGTGCCGCCCGATAGGGTGCAATCGAGCGGGGTGCAGTCGAGCGTGCCGATCGGCAGGGCCACCATGCGGAAGGCAGGTACAACCATGAGGCATCTGTCCATCTCCATCCTTCTCCTGACCGTAGCGATCTTGAGCGCCCCTGCGCAGGACGTGCCCTATGTCGCAGAGCAGCTCTGTTGCCTCCTGGAAGGGGGCGAGGACATCGAGCAGGTGAACGAGCGGTGGGGCACGACGACCCTTCACTCCGTGACGGGAGAGGATTTCTATCTTCTCAAGGCGGTGGGGATCGCGGATCTCCCCGAGTTCGCCGCCTTGATGACGACCGATCCCGCGGTGCATATCGCGGAACCGAACTACGTCATCGAGTCGCCCGAGGCCGTCCGCCAGATGGTCATCGCGGCGATCGGCGGCACCTGGGACGACTTCGCTGATCAGACCGCCATGCAGCGGATCGCCCTCGACGAAGCCCACCAGGTGAGCCGGGGGACGGGCGTGACGATCGCGGTTCTCGACACCGGGATCGACTTCGATCACCCCGCGCTGGCCGGCCATATCGGTGACTGGTCCTACGACTACGTGGACGAAGATCAAGATCCTTCCGAGTCGGCCAACGGTCTCGATGACGACGAGGACGGGACCACCGACGAAGGCTACGGCCACGGGACCATGGTGGCGGGCCTGATCGCGCTGATTGCACCGGAGGCGGAAATCATGCCCCTGCGGGTGCTGAATGACGAAGGCCTGGGCACGATTTTCGATGTCGCGCGCGCGATGACCCATGCCACGGCCCATGGCGCCCAGATCCTCAACATGAGCTTCGGTGCGCCGCAGCACATGCAGACGATCTACCAGCGCTTCCACGTGACCGAAGCTCACGGGGGCACCTGCATCTGTGGAGCCGGAAACCGCGACGTCGAGCTGCCGGCGCTCTATCCCGCCATCGACCCCCGGGCCATCATGGTGACGGGGCTCGATTCGGCGGATGTCAAGGCTGACTTCGCGGACTACCATACCCACGTGCTCGTTGCTGCTCCGGGCGTCGGCATCCGCAGCGCGTACCCGGGTGACGAATGGGCTCTTGGCAGCGGATGTTCCTTTGCCACGCCGATCATCGCGGGCGCGGCGGGGCTGATCCTGAGCCTGGGGGAAGACATGGAGACCGAGGATCTGCGGGCTCGGCTCCATCAGGGTGTGGATCCCATCTACGGCATTCCGGAAAACCAGCCCTACCTGAACCGACTGGGCGGCGGCCGCATCAATCTGGTGGCAGCCCTCTCCGGGGGGGCGCAGGCGTCGGTCGATCCGGTCGATGGGCATCTCGGACTGCGGATCTGGCCCAACCCCTCTGCGGGCGGCGTCCATTTCTCGATCCCATCGATCGCCGGTGGGTCCGCGGAGGTTGCCATTCTCGATGCGACCGGCCGCAGCGTGAGCCGCATCCCCTTGTCGCCGGGCCAGGTCGCCACGTGGGATGGGAGGCTCTCGAACGGAACTTACGCTCCCACAGGAATTTACTGGGCCCGGATGCGGGCCGGCCGCTCCCGGGACACGTCCATGCTCACCTTGATTCGATAGTCTTCCGGCGGGGTGCGGGGAACAGTGCTTCTCCGCACCTCATTGTATTCTCGCGCGACCCTCATGTGTCTGCTTCTCAGGCCGTGAACCAGGCTCGGTTTGAAAACAGCCACAAAGGGGAAGAACTCTGCCGTCCTCGCGCGCGAAACTCCGAGTAGCCATCTACTCGCATGATACCTTCGGGTTGGGGCATCTCACCCGCAGCGTTCGCATCGCCAATGCGGTGGTGGATGCCGTCCCCGAGGCGACCGTGCTCCTGCTCACCGGATCGCCGGTGGCGCACAGCTTCGCCCTCCCCGAACGTGTCGACTACCTGAAACTACCCTCGGTGGTCAAGCGGGGACCGGAGGCCTACGCCGCGCGCGAACTGAAGCTCTCGAATCGGCGGATCCGAGAGATGCGATCCCGCCTCATCTTGGATGCGGTCGATTACCTGCGTCCGCATCTCGTGCTGGTCGACAATGTCCCCCTGGGAATGAAGGGGGAACTGCGGGAGGCTCTCGAATGGCTCCACACGTCATCGCCGCGGCCACGGATCCACCTCACGCTCCGTGATGTGCTGGATACCCCCGAAGCCATTCGAGCCGCCTGGCGCAACGGCGGTATTCGCGCCGCGCTGATGCACTTCTACGATGAGATCAGCATCTTCGGCTGCCGGCAGCTCTTCGATGCGGCGGCGGTCTATGGGCTGCCGTTGGAGAAGACGCGCTATATGGGCTACATCGGCCCCACGCGTCGCGAGATGTTGCCAGCGCGAGCCGCCGCGAGCGATCCTCATGAACGACAGACCGTTCTGGTCACCGTGGGGGGGGGCGGAGACGGCGATGAGCTGCTGCGCGCCGCGGGCGAACTGCAGCGCCAGCTGGGGAGTGATTCTCCCTACCGGTTCCACCTGGTCCTGGGACCGCTGATGGAGGCCCCGAAGCGGCGGTTCCTTCAGCGCGAGCTTTCCGATGTTCCGGGGATCATCCTGCACGAACACATCCGTCCCTTGACGAAGTGGATGCCCGCCGCCGACGTCGTGGTCTCGATGGGGGGGTACAACACCCTTTGCGAGGTGATGGCCCTGGCGCAGCGATCGGTCGTGATTCCCCGGGTCACTCCGCGCCAAGAACAGCGGATCCGGGCGAAGATCCTGGAGGATGCGGGGCTTCTCACGATGCTCCCCCCCGACCAGTTGACCCCCGGCCATCTCGCGCGGGCGCTTGGGCGCGCCCTCTCGAGGCCCCCGCGCGAGGCATTGGCCCAGCACCCTCCTCTTGACGGGCTCGCCGTCTTCCAGGATCGCCTGCGGACACTCCTGCCCCGGTTGACCGTTCGAAATAGTCATCGATCCCCCCCACCGGTTTCACCAGGTGGGGAGCGGACTTCTCGGCGCGAGCCGAAGCGGATTCCTCTGGGCAGGCTGAATCCGCGGAAGCCGGGTTCGGGGAGTGCCTCCCGGGGTCTGGGGGGAACCTTTCCCCCCGGACCCACCCTGGTGGGGCTGCTGTTGCCGCTGTTGCTTGGATTGTCCTCCCTCGGGCGATGCGCGGGCGCCGCGTCGCCGAGCCTCCGAGGCGTGAGCGCCAGGCTCCAATGCGGTCACGACGCCAATATCCTGAATGCCTCGGATGCGGAACGCGAGGCGTTCGAGACCGAAAGCGATGATGCCTACTTCGTCGTCGACCGGATGGAGGATGCGTTTCTGGACCTGGAGCTACAGGCCGACTGGCACCTGGGACGTCTAGCCGGGGTGAAGTGGAAGGGAAAGACGAGGTACCGGCGCGCGCAGTACTTCCATGCGCCGATCAAAACCGAGAACGACTATCGCCTCATGCTGCAGGTGCGTCCCCACCCCTCTTCTCGGGTGCGGATCGGACTGGGCCACTGCCCCCAAGTCTACGGCCGCCACCGGGTGGACAAGGATGCCGCGCCGGGTGCGCCGAGGTTTCGCGCGGAGGTGCATAAGCGCTGGGATGCCTCTCTCGAGGTGGAGCAGCATCTCTCACCGCGGTGGACGCTGGGCGCGGAATACGACTACAGCCGGCGCGACTACGCCCAATCGTTCGCCGAGCGCGATCGGCGGCGCCACGGCCTGTCGATCGATCTCGCGTGGCAGCCAGGTCGGTTCTGGAGGCTGGAGCTTTGGCATCGCTTTCGCCGCAGCCTTTCCCGCAACGAGCCTGATCTGGGCAAGGACCTCTCCTATCGCGAGTGGGCCATTGGGTCCGAGCTGCACCTCGGGCCGCTCCCCGCCGGGATCCGGGTCGACCTGTCGCCCCAGCTTCGATGGCGGGACTACACGTCGATCAATCCCGATGACGAGAATCACCACGGTCGCGAAGACCGCATAGGAGGCCTCTTCCTTACAGTGGAACGTTCGCTGGGCGCGCGGTGGCTCGCCGGGGCGTCGGCGGACTTCTGGTGGCGGGAGGCAAGCCTGAGTTCGGGTGAGACGGTGGACTACGACGAGGAGGGCGCGTTCTCGGATCAACGGTTGGCGACCCACATCACGTGGCAGTGGGAACGGTGAGGCTACATCTATGGCATCCAGACTGGGTACGATCCGTCTCTGGCTCCTCCTCGCGCTTCTGAGCCCAACCCTGGGGGCTGCCGGGGCCGACACGTGGCGGAGCTTTCACGGCGATGCGCGCAACTCCGGCTTCACATCCTGTGATGCTCCCTTCGACTCGTTGCTCGACTGGTCCTACGTCACCAGCGACAGCATCGGCACCGCATCTCCGGTCGTCGGCCCCGACGAGACGATCTACATCGGAAACGCCGACAAGGAGCTCGTCGCCGTCTCCTTCTGGGGGCGGCTACGCTGGACCTTTCGGGGAGAGGGCAACTTTCGCTCCTCCACCCCGGCCATCGCCAGTGACGGGACCCTCTATGTCGGCGGCGCCGACGGCCGGCTCTACGCGATCGGTCCCGACGGGTCGCGGAAGTGGACCTTCCTGGCCCACGGCGGTATCCGAACGTCTCCGAACATCGGCGAGGATGGGACCATCTACTTCGGGTGCGATGATGGGCGGCTCTACGCGGTCAACCCCGATAGCACGCGCCGCTGGGTCTACGCGACGGCCGATACCATCCGCTCCTCCCCGGCCATCGGTCCCGACGGAACGATCTTCGTCGGATCCTATGACGGTCACCTCTACGCCATCTGGCCCGATGGGTCGCTGCGCTGGTCGGCGGCGACGGGTGGCAAGATCAAGTATTGCTCTCCCGCGGTGTCCGAGGAAGGGAACGTCTACATCGGATCCTATGATGGCTTCGTCTATGCCTTCTCCTCGGATCGGGAGTTCCTCTGGGCCTACTTCACCGATCATGTGGTGCGCTCGTCTCCGGCCATTGGTCCCGAGGGGAGGATCTACGTAGGTGCCGGAGATCGGCTCCTGGCCCTCGATGCCGAGGGGCACTTGGAGTGGGACTACTCCACGGGGGGAACGGTGATCAGCTCCCCGGCGTACTGGGGAGACGACGATGTCATCGGCTTCGGATCGACCGACGGCGTCTTCTACTGCCTCCACGAAGACGGCGGCACCGATTGGACCTTCACGGTCGGTGAGCCGATTCTCTCCTCTCCCGCTGCGAGCTGTTGGGGAAACATCTACATCGCGGATTCGGGCGGCACGCTCTGGTCCTTCGGTGCGGGGACGACGGATGTAGATCCGGTCTTGGTCGCCACCGCTCCCGGGAGCATCGACCTTCGACCGAACCCCACGCGGGGATGGGTCGAGCTCCGGTCGCGCGGGGCGCGTCCCCTCCCGGAACGCATCCTGGTGCACGACGCCTCGGGCCGCCGCGTGACCAGCCTCGCCACGGGGGGGCAAGCGCAGATTGCCTGGGATGGCTCTGATCGCCGAGGCGTCCGCCTGCCGGTGGGCATCTACTACGTCCGTGCGCCGGGAAGGGAATCCGCCAGCCATCTGATGCTGATCCGGTAGCCAGCCATGCACGCGGGGCACATCAAACGGGGGATAGGCGAGCGGGCGTGGCGCGCCCGAGGCGGGTGGATCCCGGCGGTCCTCGGCATCCTGGCGGCCGGTTGCGGTGTCGATGTCCACGACGGGGTCGGCCCCCGCATTCCGATGCCCAATGTGCGCGGCACGATCACGCGGCAATCGGGTGGAGCCGATGACGTCGATGTCGAGCTGCGTGACGCGGCGACGGCCGAGGTCATCGCCGAGACCCAGACCGATCCGGATGGAGCGTTCACCTTTGCCGACATTCCCGCCGGGCGGTGGGAGGTGAAGGCATCGGGGGAAGAAGAGGGGGACTTCGACTCGATCAGTTGGCAATTCGATCTCGGTGGCGCCGATTCAACCGCCGTCATCCCCGATCTGGATCTCCACGCCTATGCCGCCCGGCTCGATGATCCTCCCGCCGACGTGCGGATGGATTCCCCGACGCCTTTTCAGCCCGTCCAGTTCCGCTTCACGTTGCCCGAGGCGATGCGCTTGCTGGAGTGGGCGCGGGTTCAGTGCTTTCGAAGCCAGGGATCGACCGTCTGGGAATCAACCAAGGCCACGGCGAACGAGGTGACCTGGAACGGGGTGGCCAGCGAGGGCGACGACGCCGGACGCCTGATTCCGGCGGGCGAGTACTACTGGCGCGTCAAGGTACGCTTCTCCGACGGGATGGAGGCGCGGCTCGAGCGACGGAACCTGATCTTCGAATAGGAGTGGGGATGAAGGGCAGCGGGAGACCCTCAGAGATCACGACCCCAGCCACAGGGACGCTGGGGTACTTGGCGAAGATGTTTCCCCGGATCTCGGAGACCTTCATTCTCAAGGAGGTCTTGGCCCTTCGGCGGGAGGGGGTCCCGGTCCGCATCTACTCGACGCTGCCGCCGACCCGGGACCGGCTCATGCATCCCGAGGCCCGCCGCCTGTTGCCCGAAGTCCGCGTCCTGCCGCCGGTCGCTTGGGCGCGCGCGATCGAGTTTCTCCGTCTCTTGGCCGGCATCTACCGCCGGCAGCCCGCCGCCACGGCGCGCGAGATCAGCCGCCTCTTGCTGCCGCCCCGCCCGCGGCGCTTCCGACGCCTCTGGCGGTCGGTCTTCCTGATCGAGTGGTTGCGCCGAGACCGGGTGGCTCACCTGCACGCCGCGTGGGCCCACACCCCCGCCAGCATCGCTCGCACCGTCTCTCGATTGTCGGGGATTCCCTGGAGCATGGGGGCGCACGCCAAGGACATCCACCTGTCCAAGCCCGAATCGCTCACCAAGAAGCTCTGCGCCGCGCGGTTCACCCTCACCTGCACGCGGAGCAATCTGAAGCTCCTTTCCGGCCTTCACCCCCCGCTGCCGATCCCGGATGGCATCGCATCGAAAGTCACCCTGCACTATCACGGTGTCAATACCGAGTACTTCTCGCCCGGGGCCAATGGAGGATCACGCGGCAAGGTGCGCATCCTGTCGGTCGGGCGCTTGGTTCCCAAGAAGGGGTTCGAGGTGTTGCTCGACGCCGCCGCTCGGCTGATGCGGCAGGGCCTGGCGTTCCGCCTGGAGATCGTGGGAGAGGGAGCACTCCGCCCGCGGCTCGAGCGACGGATTGCCGCCCTGGGGTTGAGAGACCAGGTGCTGCTGACCGGCATGCGGACACGTGAGGAGGTGCGCGACCGGTATCGGGCGGCGGACATCATGGTGCTGGCGTCTCGCATCACCTCTCGGGGCGATCGCGACGGTGTTCCCAATACCCTGGCCGAAGCGATGGCTTGCGGGGTTCCCGTGGTGGCCAGCCGGCTCCCCTCGATCGCCGAGCTGGTCGTCGACCGCGTGAACGGGCTTCTCGTGCCCCCCGAGGATCCACAGGCCTTGGCGGAGGCGCTCCGCACGCTGGCGGTCAACCCCGCGCGGCGGCGCGCATACGGCCAGCAGGCCCGGCGCCGCGTGCTCGAATCCTTCCCGGCCGCCCGTTGGGAGCAAGAGACGGTCGCGCGTCTGCGCCGGGCCCTGGACATCGAGCGGGTTCTCTACGTGAGTGCGGATCGCGGGGTCCCGGTCCGGGGACACAAGGGGGCCTCGGTCCATGTTCGCTCGGTCGTCAAGGCGCTTGCTTCGCGGGACATCCGCTGCGTGATCCTCGCCGCTCGGACGGGCCCTGGGGACGGACCATCGGTGTCGGCTCCCACGATTCACGCCGCAACCCCGGGGCGCGTCAAGCGTCTGGTGCGCCGCTTGGCCGGCTCGCCGCCCCTGGAGAAGGCGCTCCTTCGTCTGACCGACAACCTCTTCCTCTATCGACGTGCCCGCGAGATCACTCGCCTCTGGCACCCCGACGTGATCTACGAGCGCTACGCCTTGAATGCGATTGCCGGCTCTCTCCTGGCTCGCCGGCTCCGGGTTCCGCACCTGTTGGAGGTGAACGCTCCGCTGGCGGATGAGGAAGGGCGCTTTCGCGGGCTGCGCCTGACCTGGCTCACGCACCGGTTGGAGCGATGGATCCTGAATCGCGCCGATCGCCTGATCGTTGTCTCCGCTGAGCTGCGGCGGCATGCCGTGGGCCTGGGTGTGCCCGCGGAGCGCATCCTGGTGCTGCCGAACGCGGTCGATCGGGACCGCTTCCATCCCCGAAGCGACCCGGAGGCCGCGCGTGAAGGATCCGGTCTCGGGATCGGGTTCAGTGGAACGCTCAAGCCTTGGCACGGACTGCATCACCTGCTCGACGCGATCGCCTCGGGGGGGGATGCGTTGGCGGACGCCCGGCTCCTCGTGGTGGGGGACGGGCCGGAGCGCCCGGCACTCGAACGGCGGGCCGCCCGGCTGGGCATCGCCGGGCGGATCCGGTTCGTCGGTGCGGTGCCCCACGATCGGGTTGCCGAGTATCTGAGAGGCTGTGATGTCCTGGTCGCTCCCTACGGACCGATGAACGACTTCTGGTTCTCGCCGCTCAAGGTGGCCGAGTATCGGGCGCTCGGCCGGCCGGTGGTCGCCTCGCGAATCGGACAACTGGCGGAACACCTTGATGAGCAACAGGGGGTCGTGCTGGTTCCCCCGGGTGACGTCCGCGCCCTGACGGCGGCCCTGACGCGCCTGGTCACGGATCCGGCCCATCGCACCCATCTGGCGCGGGCTGCCGCCGCTGCTCCGGTCTGGACGTGGAAGGACCTCGTGGGGCACGTCCTGCGATCGGCGGAGGGCGCCCGCCGCCAAGCGTGGAGGTGGCATCATGCGTAGCGGGCGGGATGAGCTGACCGTGGGGTACGTGCTCAAGATGTTCCCCCGCTTCTCGGAAACGTTCATTCTGAACGAGATCCTGGAGCTGGAACGCCGGGGCGTCCGAGTGGTCGCCTTTTCGATGAAGCCCCCGAACGAGGCGGTCCGCCAGCCCCGCCTGAAGGAGCTCCGTGCTCGGTGCCACATCATCCCCCCCCTGGATCGATCCCATGCCGCCGAGCACATACGCTGTCACCTCACCTGCTTCCGGCGCCACCCCGGACGCTACCTCGCCACGTGGCGCTTCGCCCGGCGGCGGGGCACGCGGGCCGCTTGGCGGAAATTCCTCGCCGCCCCCTACGTGGTGACCAAGGCGGTCGAGGAGGGTGTCGAGCACTTCCACGCCCACTTCGCCAGCGGGCCGGCCCGGCAGGCCAAGCTCTGCTCGTTTCTCTCCGATATTCCCTTCAGTTTCACGGCGCACGCCAAGGATCTCTTTTGGACGGGGCACCACCACGGCGAGAACAACAAGCTGAAGAAACGCGTGCGCTGGGCCGCGTTCGTCGCCACCATCAGCGCGTACAACCGCCGGCTCATCAGTGGCCTGAACTTCCGCGTACCCCGCCGGCGGGTGGTGACGATCTACAACGCCCTCGATCTGCGGCGGTGGCCGTTCTTGCGGCCGCGGGGGAGGCCGATCGACCAGCGGCCGGGGGGCGATGCGATGATCCTGGCCGTCGGTCGACTCGTTCCCAAGAAGGGCTTCCACGTGCTCGTCGAGGCGTGCGGGCAGCTTCAGCGGCGGGGCGTCCGATTCCGATGTGTGATCGCCGGTGACGGGCCGGAGCGCAAGAGGCTCGAGCACCGGGTGAAGGCGCTCGGCTTGGCGGAGCGGGTGCACCTTCCCGGTTCGATTCCGCAGGACGAGTTGACCGGATGCCACTACCGGCAGGCCCACGTCCTCGCCCAGCCTTCGGTGGTCGATGCCGACGGCGATCAGGACGGCATCCCCACCGTCATCCTCGAGGCGCTGGCCCTTGGGCTTCCCGTTATCGCGACCGACGTCTCCGGCATCGCGGAGGCGGTGCGACACGAAGAGACCGGGCTTCTGATCGCGCCCGGCGATGCGGAGGAGCTTGCGCGGGCCATCCTCCGGATCCTCGGCGATGCCGACTTGGCGGCGACATTGGCCGGGAAGGGACGTCGCCTCGCCGAGACGCGCTTCAATCTGTTGAACAACAGCAAGGTCTTGATCCACCTGATGCGCGTCGCCGTCCGCGGGGAGGTCCGCTGGTCGGAGCAGAAACTGCGGGAACGCGCCGGGGTGACGTTGCCCCGCGAGAAGGCTGAGGAGGAGCGGATCTGTGCCCTGGCCGCTCAAAGCTAGCCTAGCCCATCTGTCAGCGATGTGGCGCGAGGCGGCCCGGTTCATGGCGACCCTGCATCGCTTCCGGGAACACCTCGAGGCGCAGCGTTGGCCGATGCTCCTGGCCGTATCGGCGAGCGTGGGTTTCACGGCGGTGACGCTTCTCGAGCCCTGGACGCTGCAAATCGTCTTCGACGGCGTGCTCCTGGATCGCCCGGTGCGGATCCTGGGTTGGGACTTGACGGCGGCGGCGAGCCACCGCCGCGAGCTCCTCCTGGGGGGCACCGCCGCCGCGGTTCTCCTGCTCGCGATCCTGCGCGGGCAGCTTTACTACGCGCAGAATGTCCTCACCGCGACATCGGGGATCGATGTGGTGATGGCGATCCGGCGGCAGCTCTTCGCCCATCTGCAAGCCTTGTCTCTCGACTTCCATCACCGATCCAAAGCTGGAGACCTCCTCATGCGGATGACGGGTGATATCGTCATGCTGCGGGAGATGGTGGTGGCGGCCCTCATTACCCTGCTCACGCAGGGGCTGGTTCTGGCCGGCATCCTCTGCGTGATGATCACGATCAACCTCCGACTCACGCTGGTCACCGCACTGGTGGCGCCGGCGCTGTTCCTGGTGCTTTCGATCTTCCGCATCCAGCTGAGCGAGGCGGCCCGTCGCCAACGGAGGCGCGAGGGGCGCTTGGCGTCTGCCGTCCATGAAGTCCTGGGCGCAATCCAGCTCGTGCAGGCAAACACGGCGGAGAAGTTCGAGAGCCATCGCTTCAAGGAGATGAACAAGCGGAGCCTGCGGTCGGGCGTGCGTCTGACCCGCATCGAGGCGAAGCTCAACCGTTCGGTTCAGATCGCTCTGGCGGGCGGGCTCTGCCTGATTCTCTGGTTGGGCAGTCGGGATGTGCTGAGCGGTCGCCTCAGCCCCGGCCAGTTGCTGGTGTTCCTGGCCTATCTGCGGGGGTTGTACAAGCCGCTGCGACAAGTCTCGAAGCTTGTGCAACGCATGGCCAAAGCCTCCGCCTGCGGGGACCGCGTGCTCGAGGTTCTCGACCTGGTTCCCCGGATCGAAGACCCACCGCATCCGACCGTGCTGCGCCGGGTTCGTGGCGTCATCTCCTTCCGGGGGGTGACCTTCAGCTACGAAACGGCGGAAGAGCCCACCCTGCGGGGGGTCGACCTGGATGTGGGTCGTCGAGAGATGGTGGCGCTGGTGGGGCCGACAGGGGCGGGGAAGACGACGATTCTCTCGTTGATCCCCCGCTTCTACGATCCCCGGGAGGGCGTCATCACCATCGACGGCATCGACATCCGAACCGTCCGGCTTCGCTCGCTCCGGCGGCAGATCAGCCTGCTCACGCAGGAAGCGGTGGTGATGGGGGCCAGCATCTACGAGAACATCGCCTACGGCGCCCTGGGCGGGAAGAATGGGTGGCCGCCGGAAGCGGAGATCGAGGCGGCCGCCCGCGGGGCGGGAGCGCACGACTTCGTCAGGGAGCTGCCGAAGGGCTACCAGACGATTGTGGGAGAGCGGGGGGTCACCCTCTCCGGCGGGCAGCGGCAGCGGATCGCCATCGCTCGCGCCATCCTTCGCCGGGCTCCGATCCTCCTTCTCGATGAGCCGACGACCGGGCTCGATCCGGTCTCGGGTCGTGATGTGATGGCCACGCTGCGCCAGCTCGTGCGCAAGCAGACGACGGTGGTCGTTGCCCATCACCTCAATACCGTGCTGCAGGCGGACCGCATCCTCTTCTTGGAGGGGGGAACCATCCGCGAGCAGGGATCCCACCGTGATCTCTTGCGACGAGGAGATCGATACGCCGAGTTCTTCGAAACCGAATGGGGAGGGCTTGCTCATCACCTGCCCCACCAAGGGAGCATGGGAGAATCTCTTCCTCGAAACACACTGTCGATGGGAGGTTGACCGTGACGCGATTCGCCGAGAACTCCCGGAGGGCGACGGATCACCGAACCGCATTGAAGCTGCTTCAGGAGACCGCTGCCGAATCGGGCTATCAGATCCGTGACATCGAAGCCATTGACGTCAAGAAGCAGTGGCCCGAGCGCCGTATGACCGTGCGATACGACATCCAGGGTTCGGATGCGGAAGGCAGATCGATCGATACGGTGTACGGCAAGCTGTATCGGGGAAGCCGCGGCGCGCGGAGCGCCGCCACCCTCGCCTGGCTCCATACCCATTGCCCGTCCGCGATTCGGGTGCCCCGCTTGCTGGGCTATCATGAGCGGCGGCGCTTCCTGCTCATGACCGCGGTGCCGGGGCGGAGCCTGATGGAGCTGATGGAGCGGAATCCGACCGCGGTGGAGGCGCATGTAGCCCGTGTGGGAACGGCGCTGGCCGAATTCCAGCGCCTGGAGACGCCCGGACTGGAGGTCCACGACAGCCTGGCGGAGCTCAGAGTCCTGGCCTCCGCTCGGGCGCGCGTAGCGGAA
>Ga0180432_10008401_pt1 | contig 12874 bp, 3 predicted proteins | sample SS_ome_10_FD_132414 | JGI IMG/M metagenome (GOLD analysis project Ga0180432, IMG submission 132414) | Hypersaline lake sediment archaeal communities from the Salton Sea, California, USA - SS_1_MS_2 metaG | ecosystem: Environmental > Aquatic > Non-marine Saline and Alkaline > Hypersaline >...
GGCAGGCGGCTGGGACGGTGTCCTGGAAGAGTTTGCCGAGGAGCGCCTTGGCGGGTTCCTGCGCGGCGCGACGGGGGTTGAGGAGGGAGGCATCCTTGCCAACACCTTCCCCGACCTGGAGCAAATGGCCGCCGAGCTTATCGCGTTCTCGGTCCCGGGCGCTGCATCGTCTGCACTGCGTGCGTTTACAGATCAGCGTACAAGCCCCATGCTGGGCACCGGCCTGGAAGGCGTAATGCCGACTGGCGCAGACGCGGCGCGCGTTGCGGGCCAGGGGCGTTTGACCGAAGAGGATTACGGGGCCATTCAAGGCGACCTTCTGGATCGAGGGATCGACGTTGTAGAGCCGACGACTCCGGAGCAACGCCGCGTTGTTGAAAAGGGGAACAGGCTTGGCATCGACGTAATTCTGGTCCAGGGGCAAGACGGGAAGGCCCTGCCTGTGCAAGCGCTGACCCCGCGCGAAGGCGTTGTCCTGGTTGATGTAAACGCTGAAGCTGGGCTCGACTACAACTTCTCTCATGAGTGGATTCACGATCTAGAGAAGAAGCACAAGCCGCTGCACGACGCGCTGGTTAACCGAGTCCAGCAGCTTGACCCCGAAGGGTACGCTCGTTGGCTAGAGGATTACAAAGAGCGCTATCGGCAGCAGTTTGGGCGGGAGCTTCCCGAGACGGCAGAGGACACTGAAGGGCTTGCTGGATATCACGACGCCCACAAAGCGCTGATGTTCTTTGCGGAGACTGAAGAGGGCCAGCGCGCGCTGTCTCAGCTTCTGCAAAATGACCGAACGCTTGCCCAGGAGATGCTGGACTGGCTGAAGGAAACGGTCAACAAGCTGACTGGGTGGAAGCTCAAAACCACTATGGAAAAGCGGCTGGACATGATTGCCCAGCAGCTTGGCAAAGAGCAGGTCACGCTGTCCGAAGCGTCGATTGCCTTTACTTTTGGCCAAGTTATCCGCGAGCTTTACGGGCGCTTTGAGTCTCCAATCTCTAGGCGGGCCGCTGCGCTGCCTGAAGCAGCTCGTCCTCGGCTGGGGCAGGGCGGTCGAGTCCAGGTTTACGAACCGCCCGTCGAGCCGCGCCAAGCGCCGAGAGAAGTGGACATCGAGCCCGAGCCGCAGCCTGGGGGCAGGCCGCAGCTTGGAGCCAGGCCCGAGCCCGAGCCGCAAGCCGAGCCGGAGCCGGAGCCGCAACCCGAGCCGCAGCCGGAGCGGCAACCGGAGCCGGAGCCCGAGCCGGAGCCGCAAGCCAAGCCTAAGCCCATTCCGAGGCGGGCTCCCGCGGAAGAAGAAGCGCCCAAAGCCAAGCCACAAGTCGAGGCCCCCGAGCCGGATATTGCAAAAGCTAGGCGCAATAGGCTTTACAGCAATCTAAATCAAACCATCGAACGGTTTGACCGCGCCGAGCTGGGCGACGATGAAGCGCAAGAGGCTGAAGCGCTCGTCGAGCGGGCGCGCTCGATTCGAGATCAAGTTGCGGCTCCTGGTGCCGTAGAAAACTTTGCTTCTGTAGAGGCAGAAGGGCGGCAAATCATTACTCGCCTGCGGGAACTTTACGGCGGAGCAAAAGCCCAACCTGCGGCCCCTGCTGAAAAGGTCGCGGAGCAGCCCAAACCGGCTTCGCAGGAAGAAGCGCCCGAGCCCGCTATTCCCGAGGAGCCGCCGGTAGTTCCCGAGCGTCCTGGCGCGCAGATCGGCTGGGACACAACGAGCGAACGCGCGGAACGTTGGAGCAACTACTACGCCGACGAGTTTCACTTCAAAGGCAACCGGTCTAAGGTTCAGCTCCCTGATGGCAGAACGCTTCCTGTGACTTACATGCTTGTTGATGTCACAGACCTACTGCCCACGCACGACGAACAGACTTTTCAGCCTAACCCTGGCGCTGACATTAACGAGCGTCAGTACCAAGACGCGAAACTGGCCTCGGCAAGCCGTGAAATGGTGCAGCGCATTGCCGAAAACCCTGACCCGAAACAACTGTATAGCAATTCGGTGACTGCGGTAGAGGGGCCTCCCATTGTGACGCCGCACGGCATTGTCCTTGGCGGCAACGCGCGGACGATGGGGATGCAACGCGCGCACAGGCTAGGCGGTAAAAATGCCGACGTTTTGGGAAAGGCTGCCTTTTTCGCCGCCGAAGAGTTCGGCATCTACGAGCAGATGGATATGGATAGGGGGGACTTCTACCGCGGTTGGCGAACGGAGTACAATCTGCCCGTAATTGTGCGCGTCATTGACGAATCGCATATGGGCAACCCTGGCGAGCTGTCGCGGGTGCTTAACGATCAGCACACGGCAGAGCGCAGTCTAGGCTCAGATGCGGTTGGTCGCGCGGCTCGGCTAGATGGCGATGCGGCAACGTTGCTGGGCGTTCTGTTTTCTGGCGGCAAGGAAGGAGGGAAGCGAACGTTTGCCGACATTGTCAATGACGCCAGGCTGACCGCAGAGCTGGTTAACATTTTGGTCAAAGCCGGGGCGTGGACAGCGCAGGATACCGGCCGAAGTGTTGACGCAGCCACCGGCAAGCTAAACCAGGGTGGGCGTGAGGTTATTCAGCGAACGCTGCTGGCCGCTGCCGTAGATAACGTTCAGGACGCTGCGGCAGTCTTCAAGCTGGCCCCTGCGCAGCTAAACAAGCTGATGGCAAGCGTGCCGTCTTTGATCCGCGCCCGTTCTTACGACGCTAGAGTTGCGCAGGTTTTCGGAGACGTTGTAGACGGACTTGTTGCCCTCAATAGCTATCCGGGAACTCTCCAGGAGCTTGTTGCGCAGCAAGAAATTGGCGATCCGGCAACCTGGAAGCAAAATACGCTGGCCCATAGGTTCATTGAAACGTTCCTTGGCCTGAAGCAGCGCGAATGGGTCAAGCGCATGTCTCAACTGGCTCTTGACCTACAAGATTATGCCTCTGGACAAACAAGTCTATTCGGAGGCGGCGCGCAAATGACGTTTGAGCGGGCGATGCTTAACGCAGTTCAAAACGAGGCCGACTCCAACCCCAGCGGCAAGCAGGGAGTCCGCGACCAAGAAAACCGCGAACAGCGCGAAACGCAGCAGCGCAACAACGAGGATTACATGCCTCCGCGCGGCAAGCGGAAGAAGGGCGAGGAGCCTCTTTACTCGCTTCCGAGGCCAGACAACTACGCTGACGCAGCGGGTGATTACCGCCAGTTCCTTGATGAACAGGGCGTATCTCCGGCCAACACCTCCGAAATTGTCCGCCAGCTCCGCGACCGACACGTTGCCCAGGCGGGCGACGACTTTGATGCAGAAGACGCGGCTTTTGCCGATCTAGAAAACCCCGAAAGCCAATACCGCCAGTTTGAGCGGCAGTTCCTGCTGGACATCGCAGACGGCCGCATTGGCTGGGGCATCGGCTGGGTTGACCGAGGCCAGGAGGGCAGCGTCGATCCCGAGGAGGCAGACCCGACCAACGACTATCAGGTCGTTTACGAGCCTGCCAGCCAAATGCGGAGCCTTGGGACTGTGGTGCCCAAGAATATGCGGTCCGCCATGAAGCGCGCGCTGCGTGACTTCCAGAAGCAGAACGGCTCCGTTGACGAGTACGTCGCGCGCGAACTTGGCTGGACGGCCGAGCAAACCGCTGATCGCCTTGGGGCTGAGCAGGTTGACGCGGTGGCCTTGGGCATTTCCCAGCTCAAGCAAGGCAAGGGCTTTATCCTAGGGGCGCAGACCGGCGTTGGTAAAGGGCGCGTAGTTGGAGCCCTTGAGCTTTGGGCGATCCGTAACAATCTACTGCCTATCTTTGTGACCGAGGGCCACGGGCTGTTCCAGGCCGCCTGGCGTGATCGCTCAAGTATCGGCTCCGAAGGGCAGGTTCGTCCTTACGCGCTGTCCTGGCAAGCAAGTCCTGTGCAGGTTAGCCCTGGCTTTACCTGGCACCCGAACGAGCGTCATGGCCCGAACGCCATGAGCACCGAAAAGGCCATCAAGTCGCGGCGGAAGATGATCAAGTATGCCCAGATCAACGGACGCCTGCCCGAGTCTGGGCCTAACGCGATCTGGGCGACTTACACCGACTTCAACCAGAAGGGCAAGCGCGACAACCCAATGACGCACCCGCTGGTGCGGGCGCTGGCACCCAACGCGGTGTTCATCCTGGACGAGTCGCACAATATGATCGGCCAAGAAACCAAGCAAGGCGACCGCGCCGATGTCATGCAGGACATGGTGGCCAAGTCTAAAGGGGCCGTTTACTCGTCTGCGACCTTTGCCAAAACGCCCTACGCCCTGCGGATGTTCATGAAGACGGACCTTGGCATTGTTGGCGCTAACGGCGTAGCAACCACGGTCAAGCAAGGTGGCCGAGCGCTAGAGCAGCACGTTAACCTGATGCTGGCTAATGCTGGCCAGCTTGTTCGGTACGAACGGTCCTATACTGGCATCCAATTCAACGACCGCGTTGTCCCTGCAAAAGATGAGCAGGGCGTTAGCCGCATGGACGCGGTGGCCAAGCTTGTCCGACGCATCCGAACCATTGATGTAGAGGCGCTTAAAGCGGCCAGGCAGACTAAGCAGGCTGAAGTCCGGGCCGAAATGGAACCCGACCTTCAGCCTGGCGACCAATCTCGATACCGCTACAACTCGCAAAGCTACGTCAACATCATCCACGATGTGACGCGAGCGGCGCTGATGGCCGTCAAAGCCGACGACGTTGTTGAGGTTGCAGTCGAAGAAGTTGCAAAAGGCAGAAAGCCTGTCATTTTTGCCGACATGACTGGCGAGTCCGGCGTTCAGCGATGGCTGGAAAAAAATCCGGATAACGAAGTTGGCAGCGAGATTAAAGCTTCTGATATTTCGTTTGCCGAATATCTCGATTACGCCATTGACCGACTTCGCACTATTTCGGTTTCTGATCCAGAACTAGAAACTAACGTCAAAACTATCGAGCGCCACGTTATAACCGATGACGAGCTTCGTGCTTACGGGCTCGATTGGGCGGTTGACGAAATCCAGGACATTATGAAGCAGGCGCGGGAAACTTTGTCTGCTCTCCCCGGAAGCCCTTACGACTATGTGTACGACCGTCTGACGCAAGCTGGCGTCAAGGTGGGGGAGCTAAGTGGACGCTCTGTGCGTGTGGCATACAAGGGCGACCCGCGCCAAGACGACACCGTTGCTGTAATCGAGTCCAGGCAAATGTCAGCGGCTGATCGCAACAAGGTGCGCGATGAGTTTAACAACGGCCTTCGGGACGTACTTCTATACAACTCGTCTGCGGCTACCGGCGTTGACATGCACGCTGGCGAAACTTTTGCCGACCAGCGCCAGCGCGTGTTCTTGGGCTGGCAGGCTGCCCAAGACGTTACAGTTCAAGTTCAGGCGTTTGGGCGCATTAACCGCACGGGTCAAATGACTCAGCCTAACGACAATGCTAGGCTGTTTCCGAAGGCGCAGTACGGGCTGCCGGAATACTACATGGTCTATGCCGACGTTCCCGTCGAGCAGAAGGTCCGGGCCATCTTGTCTGCCACAATGCAGCAGCTTGGCGCGCTGACGACGGGTTCGTCTCGATCTGCAACCAACCTTGAGGCGGTGGACCCCATCATGAACAAGTATGGGGATGCCGCAGCGGCTGAAGCGTTGCAGCAGATTGACCCCGGGATTCTTGAGGCTATTGACATGGAGCCCAAGTTGTCGCCCGGCCTTGCACGCCGTATGGCTAACAGGTCGTTGGCCTTGACGGTGGCCCAGCAGCAGGAGCTGTTCGATTTGCTTGATAGCAACTACCAAGCGATTGTCGAGCAGCTAAATGCGGAGGGCCGCAACGATATCGAATCCGAAGTCCTCGACGTTGACGCGGTGACGGTTCGTGCCTTCGTCCACCAGCACGCAACTGGCCGATCTCCGTTCCAGCAGCCCATCGTTGAGGAACGTATCGACATGAAGCTGGATCAGCTTCCGCTGACCAGCCAGCAAATGCAGGCCAGGCGGGCGGCAGATTTTGACGCCAAGGTTGCGCAGCTTTACGACACGATTGGAGTCGCGGGTAATCAATACGCGCAGCTCATGGAGCAACGAGAAAGCGATCTGGCTGCAAAGATTGCCGAAGTGGATCGGGCGCGCAACGGTCTATCTGGCCGCGTCATGTCAGGGGAAATCACGCCCAGCCGGGCTGAAGCGCTGCGCGTAACTCTTGACGCAGAAATCAGGAGTCTCAACGCCCAGGCTGCTGGAGCTAGAGCCTCGGCTAGAGACAAGCGCAACAAGGTTGACCAAATGTTTAGCGTGCTGGCGCAGGTGCAGCTTAGTTCCAAAGCTGCAACCAAGTACGTTGCGCAGTTTGCTGGCGGGTCGAGAAAGGACTTCTACGGGTACATCACGGACATCAGCGGCCCTAACACGGATGACCCTGCAAAGCTTCTACAGCCTGGGCGCTACTACATTGAATACTACAGCCATGAATCGCCTGATCCGATGCGGCTGCCTTTCAACCTGATGTGGCAGGGTATGCCCGTGACGGAAAAGCTGCTGCCTGCCCAACTGTCGGACATTGACAGCAGGAGCGAGCAAATCCGCAAAACCGGGCGGATCCAGAAATCCTTCCTTACCGGAAACCTGCTACAAGCCTACGCCCAATACTCGGATCTTGGCCGGGCTGTTCTGGTCAGGGACGAGTTCGGCAGGCACCGCTCCGGGATCCTGCTGCACGACATCCGCGACCTGGACACGCAGACGGGCAAGTACCCTGTTATGGCTCCTGCGGCAACGGTTGAGCAACTGCTTGAGATTGCACAAAGGGCCCGGCAAAACCAGCAGTTCCTGGAGCCTCACGACGCTTACGTCAAATACCCCAACGCGCACCTGCGGTTCCTGATCGACTTTAGCGCAGATACCAATGACCCCGGGTATTTGTCGCTTGAACTGCAAATGTCTAGCATCGAAGACTCGCCCGACGAAATTCAGGTCGAGGTGATGGGGCGTAAGCACGCGCTGGGGCAAGCCCTTAAGGCGATGCCCGGAGTGTCGGATGCACGGGTTCAGAAATGGTGGATCGACCCTTATTCGTGGGGCGGACCCAAAGCAAATGGGCTGCGAGCAACGCTCACGCGAGCACAAATCAACACACTGCTCGAAAAGATCCCCGGCGAGCGCAGAGCGCAGGTTTACTACGTCGGCAGTCGCAAAGACAGACTAGCGAACCACCTGCGCCCCAAAACGACGGGCATTGGCAAGATGTATTTTGCCAAGCCCCTCGATATCCCCTTTGAGGATCTTGGCGCTGCTATTGGCCAACAGCTTGACGGCCCGCAAGAGGTCATGGACCTCAACTGGCTGGACGAAGCCCTGTATAGCCTGCGGCGCTCTGGCAAGGGCAGGGCTCGTCGCAAAGATCAGCGCATTGCCCTTAGCTTTGACGTTGGTACGGAAACCTGGCTGGACCGTATGCGCCGCCGGTTCCAAGACCGGGACATTCGGTGGAAGCGGCTCGAAGAGGCGGTGCGCCAAGCCGAGGGCACGCTGACGGACGCCGAGAGCGTTTACTTGGCCCAGGAGCTTTATCCTGGTCGAACGGAGGCGCGCGTAGAGGACTGGAACGAGCGCCACTACGTCAAGATCGTGGACTGGATGCACAAGCACAACATCAGTCTCAACGACGCTGATCTGTACCTGTACGCACGCCACGCCGAAGAACGCAACGAATACATCAAGAACAAGCGCCTAAAAGAATGGCGCACAAACGAGCTGCGGAGAATCCGCAGGGAAGCGCAATCGGAGGCCACGCGCGCGCAGGCTTCTTTGGACAAAGAGCTGGCCAAGGAGAAGCCGAGCCGGCAAAAGGTAGCCGCCCTTCAAGAAAAGCTGGCCGATGCCCTGCGCCTTGCGGCCAATCCCTATGCGGCCCTTACCGATCCCCCGGCAGACACCCCGTTCCTGTCCGAGGATGAACCCGGTTCGGGCATGAGGACGAAAGACGCCCGCAAGCTGCTTGCCGAATACGAGAAGGAAAACGATGAAGGCTATCGTGGCCTTGGCAAGCTCGTTGACGCTATGAACCGGGAAACCCGGGATAGGCAGGTCAGAGCCGGGCTGACTTCCCAGGAGACGGCAGACGAGTGGGAAGAACAGTTCAGATTCTACGTCCCGCTGAGGACCAACGTAGAGCCCGGGCGGGAAACCGTTGGCAAGCGCTTCGACACCGGACAGACGGAAAGCCGAGAAGCCTGGGGCCGCCGATCTCTTGCTTTCAGCCCGCTGTCCTACAGCATCCAGCAAGGCCGCAAGTCCGTCATTCGTGCGGAAAAAAACCGCATCGGGCAAACGCTGCTGCGCCTTATCGACAGCAACAAGGAGCTGCTGTCCAACACGATGACGGTCCGAGAGGAAGCCAACGTGGCGCAGCAGGAAGACGGCGAGTTCATGCTGCCGCAAATTTCAGAGCCGAAAGAAGGCGAATTCAGCACGAAGGTCCAGGGGAAGATTAAATACATCCGCATTTCCGACCCGCTGCTGCTGAAGTCGATCAACGGTATGTCGATGCAGCACCCGCACAACGCTGTGCGCCTTATGGCGGCGGTCGTGCGTATGCTGTCTCGCATCAACACCAGCCTGGACCCCGAGTTCATGCTGCGCAACTTTGTGCGCGACCTGCAAACCGCTGGCCTGAACCTGGCTGGCTCTGAGTCCAGCAAAATGGCGGCCCAGGTCGTCAAGGACACGCTTTCCGGCAAACCGTTCAAGGCCATCGTGGCGTTCATGCGCGGCAAGTACGATCCTGCGAACGAGTGGCACCGCGCGTACAACGAGCTTCGGTCTGCTGGCGGCCTTGCGGGCTGGTTTTACATGCCCAATATTGATCAGACCGCTGACAGCATCCACAAAGACCTTCAACGCAACCGCGCAGCCAGCGGACTCAGGGCGTTTGGCAAGTTCATTGAAGACTCCTCAAGGGGGGTGGAGAACGGGGTGCGCCTTGCGGCTTACTACCGCGCTCGACGAGCCGGAGCCACGGTCAAGCAAGCGGCAAGCCTGGCTAAAAACCTGACGGTCAACTTCAACCGCCAGGGCGAATGGGGCCAGGTGCTCAACAGCTTCTATATGTTCTACAACGCCAGCATCCAGGGCACCCGCACGATGCTGTCGGTCATGCGCAACCGGAAGGCTCAAAGGTTTGCCCTTGGGATTGTGGCCAGCAGCATGATCCTGGACGCGGTAAACGCCGCTATCAGCGACGACGACGAGTTTGGCGTTCCTTACTACGACAAGATTCCGCTGTACGAGCGGGAGCGGAACCTAATCCTGATGCTTGAGGGGGATGACTACATGAAGATCCCCCTTCCCTATGGCTACAACCTTTTCCACGCGATTGGGCAGGTTGTCGGGCTCTTGAACCGAGACGTAATTTCCGCCCCCGAGGCGTTAAGTCACGTTGCCGGGACGGCATACGGCGCTTTCTTCCCGTTCGGCAGCGAAGCCACGCTGCTACAAGCCATTTCCCCGACGCTGTTGGATCCGGTTGTCCAGATCCACGAAAACAAGACGTTCTACGGCGCTCCGCTGCGTCCTCCGCAGTACGGCTCCGCGCAGAAGCCTGCGCACCAGCAATACTGGCAATCCGTCAGTCCGGTAAGCAAGAAGCTGACTTCTTGGCTAAACACGCTTGGCGGCGGCGATGAGGTTACCCCCTCGCCCATTTGGGGAATGGACGTTAGCCCCGAATCGCTGGATCATGTCATGGGATTCGTGACCGGCGGCGCTGGCCGCACGGCGGGGCGTTTGGTTAGGGCGCTGTTTGACCGCGAAAACACGACAGTTCGGGATATCCCGTTCGCGCGTACTGTTATGGGCGAAGCGGATCGGCGCTACGACCAGGCCAAGTATTACAAGCTGCGCGACGAAGTCACCTACGCCAAGCGTCGCTATGAAGCCGCTATTGCCGAGAAAGACTTGGAGCGAATCGCGGAGCTGCGCCGAGAGGACGCGGTCCTACTGAGAATGGTGCGCCCTCTGCGCGCTGCTGAAACCAGACTACGCAAGCTCCGAGACTTTGAAGACCGAGCCCAAACGCCTCAGCAGAAAGAGCAGGTCAAGCAAGCGATGCAGAACATCCAGAGCGCGCTGATTGCTTACCTCTACCGCTCTAAGCAATAAAGAGGGCTGCCGACGCCTGGAGGCAGGGAGCGTCGGCAGCCCAGGGGGTGATGATGACTGCTACAGCCTAGTCGATGACCGGCGCAAAATCACCCCTTTCGATCATGTCCAGAACTTCCTGCGCCTGATCCTCAGTCAGCAGGTCTACGTCCTGCACGCCGAAGGCGTCTTTCAGAAAGCGCCGGATCTCCCCCGGGTTCACATGATCGCTCATCAGCCAGTCGAGCAGCGCGTTGTGCTGCTGGGCGCTGGCCAGGGGCGACCGCTGCGTCTCCTGCGCGTCCCGCTGGGCCGGCGTGGGCTCCACAGGAGCCTCCAGCTCGACCGGACGGGCTGACGGGGCCACGTTGACCATATCGAGCGCAGAGGCCCGCTCAGACGTTTTGGCGGCCTGCTCGACGTACTGGATGTCCTCCATCTCATCCAGCGTCCGCGCACCTTGCAGCACGTTGGGGTAGTGGTCGCGGATCAACAGCGTGGCGGCGCGCTTCCGGAGCATCCCCTCAGGGCTGGTTTCGTACTTCGGGTTGCGCTTCGCCCAGCCTTCGGCCCAGGCTTGCCTCATGCTGATTGACGAGCTGGCCACCTCGCCAGACTCGCGATCAACGACGCTCGCCGTGACCTTGAGGTCCGGAAGCTGCTTCTGGCCCCCGATAGGGTCATCGGTCAGCAGCACGGTTTCGTATCTGATGGTGCCGACGATCCGCCCAGACTCGATCAGCCGCCCCACCATGAACTCGGTGGCGAACCCCAGGTTGCCTCCCGGGCGCGGCTGGTACATCGCGTTCACGACGGTCAGCACGGGCAGTTGCATCTGCGCTGCGTACTGGATCGCCAGCCCGACGTTGACGGGGTTGCCCGCAAACGGTTTGGGCAGCAGGGGGCTTTTTGCCAGGTCGGTGGCGTAAGCCCGCCACGACTCCAGCGCCGCCTTCTCAGGCACGCTAGAAAGGCCGAATGTCTCGCTCATCGGGTTCCTCCATGTTGTTCAGGTGCGCATCCAGGAGCCACTTCGAGGGCTCGATTGCGCGGATCTCTTCGGACTGACGCGGCCAGGAGCCGCTTTCCATATGCTCGGCAAGTTGCCGCAGCAGCCGCCGCATCTGGTGCTCGCCAACCTCATGAACCGGCGTGACGCAGCCAGCCAATGAGTAAGCGTACAACAGCACCTCGCCGCCCGTTTCGCGCTCTGCCGCGATCACAACCCAGGAGCACGGACGGCCAAACACAGCGCGCACGCCACTGACGTACCACACCGAGCAAAGAGGCCAATTGACCTCCGGGTACTCGCCATGCCTCGACAGTACCTTCATGTCCGCGTCCTTCACCGTCTTCAGGTCGAAGCACATGAGACTAGAGGTAGCATCGCGCGGCACCACCAGGACATCCGGGCGGCACCTAAGCAGCAGCCCCTGATCGTCGCGCCAAAAGAGCGAAATCTCGGCGTAAACGTCGCATCCTGGGTCGTTCAAGTAGGCCGCCACTACCGGGTGGCTTTTCACCCTCATTGCCAGCTCCAGCGCGTCGCTCCATTCGGACTCCCGCACCACCGTCTTCTCGCCAACCTTGGCCAAGAACTCCTGGTACGCCTTGTGCTTGGCGTTGCGCACCATGTCCTTGCCATCATCAGTCTTCGGCAGGAAAACGTAGCCCTCGGGCAGTAGCGGAGTCTTCTGCGCCAGCGCCTCATGCGCCAACGTCCCGGCCAGCACCGCCCCGGCCATGTCCGGCCCGCTGTTCATCGCGTAGGCGTGCGGGCTCTTTTGCAACTTCTTAATGCGACTAACGCTCACGCCGGGTCCCCGGTGATAAACGTCGTTCGGCATATGCAGGACCGCAACAGGCTCGTCAGGAGCCCAGGTATTGCGGTCCTCGGCGCTCATTTCGCGCCAGTCCAACATCTTCATCATGCCCTCCTTGGTCGGTGGGTTGGATGCCCCAAGGTATCGCGCCAGCTCCCGCCCGTCCAATATACTCGCGAGTATACTGACACGATCCTGGGACTGTATACTTTGAAGTATATGTTGCGATGGCTGTCTGACCTACTTACCGTTGGGAAGGCGGCCGGATCGTCCAGAACGCTAACGGGTCGCACCAGGCGGCCTTGAGGCTGGTGATGATCACTCTCTCCCCTCCTAAAAAATAATCAAACCTACCTACCTACCTACCATGGACAAAGACGGTAGCGACAACGACAAGCGCCCGGCATACGCATATGACCTAGGCGCTTTCCTGCGCGCAGTAGTGCGTCGCAAGATGCCTGCGCTCGACGAGGGCGCTCTCCGCAAGCTCACCGGGACGCTCCAGGCGCTTCAGGACCTAGGCTGGTCCTTTGAGGACATCACGCTGTGGGTCAGCTTCGAGGTGAAGCGCATCGTTGCAGACCCGACCATCAAGAGCCCGGTCGGCGTGCTAATCCGACGCCTGGAGAGCGGCAGTCCGAAAGATTTGCCGAAACCACCGGAGCGCTCGAACCCTAACGGCATCAGTCCCGACCAACACTACATTGACAAGGTGCGGGAGCTGCAATCATTGCCCCCACAGGTGTCGGTCCAGGTCATCCAGCTACTTGGCCGTCGTTCTGGCGACTACCACAAGGCTGGCGTCGAGGCTCAGGCCGAGTTCGAGAAACAGGGCTCGCCACTTCCCTGGGACTTTGACGTTCGGAAACTTGGAATCACGGGAGAGGATGTAGAGGAATACATCCAATGGCAGCGGCGACAGAAGGAAGAGAAGGCATGAACTACAAGAGCA
>Ga0180432_10008402_pt1 | contig 12870 bp, 7 predicted proteins | sample SS_ome_10_FD_132414 | JGI IMG/M metagenome (GOLD analysis project Ga0180432, IMG submission 132414) | Hypersaline lake sediment archaeal communities from the Salton Sea, California, USA - SS_1_MS_2 metaG | ecosystem: Environmental > Aquatic > Non-marine Saline and Alkaline > Hypersaline >...
CAAAGATCGGTATTTCAACGCCCTCCCTACAAACACACAAGAGAAAGAAGCGATATTAGCGGGGTTCCTTTCTGATTTCAATACCATTTTAGTCGGTATTGGGAAAAAGAACCCTGCTTTCAATCACCTTACGGTTCCAAGTAGTGAAGTCAAAACCGATGCTGAGGTCAACGTCAATTATATTGATCTTGATGAAAAGTTTTTGACCCTATTTAGGGTAGAGTTTCTCTATGCTGGGGGAACTCTTTCGATCACTCTTCAAAGGCTTGGGATCAATGACTTTTTCTCCAACTCCAACATAAGAACGATCTACACCTTCCCCGCGTTCTATAACTACAATACCTTTAGCAATCGTCTCTATATCTATCCTAAACCTTCAGTGACAGGCGTGTTTAATATCTTTGGGAAGAAACGGATTGGCCCCTTTGCAACGATTCAAGAAGAGTTTCCTGACTATGCCAGCGAAACCTTTTTGCTTTATGTCGAGTACTATTTTGCCAAATTCATTTGCTCACAGTATAACGCGCCGTGGCAAGCTCAGAAAGAAGAACTCCTTAGAAACTATACGCGACTTGTTGATTCTGAAAACAACATCTCTTACCAAGAGATTTCTATTAATGATGGGCAATGTCCTTTGCCTATCCATAACACAAGGATTGGATTATGAGCGCAATACCTCCTAATAATTTAGAACAGTTAGTCTCTTGGATGAGACTTTTTTCTGAAGAGACTATGAGTAAAATCAAATCGCTAGAAACAAAATTAATAGACCTTTCTCACAAAATAAGAAGGATGGAAAATGAGCAGCCTAAGTAATGAATTATCAGAAGATAGAAGAGATCCTGGAACCTTTGCTAACCATGAGGAGTTTCAAGCATGGCTCAGAAGAAACAATCTTCAGTTCAGACCAATTTTGCGTCTCAGGCCACCTCCCCCACCAAGACCTCCCATGCCAGAAAGGATGTCTTTTGGAGGGGTTCAACATCCAATATCTGTTCCTGAAGCAGATCCCAATTATGCTTGGGTGACCAACAGAGACTCATTAGAGGGAAATTGGCACCGCCTCAATACTCCCATCACTGAAGAAGCGGTTGGTCCAACAACATTTAGGCAAATAGGAGATGCTGGAGTTTTTAAGCCAGAGCATCACGGGATCAATGTAGCAGGTGAGACTCGTATGAGTGATGACCAGCTCAGGCAGAATTTAGAGAATTGGAATCTTCCAACAGAAGGAGATCGCTCAGAACTTTTTGCTCGGAACATGCGGGTTAAACATCATCCAACTTTCATGAGGAATTTTGCTGAAGGAAGAACTCCTAATGAAGCAGAGGTTTCCGATATTGTGAATCCTAATCAACAGATCTCTTTAGCAGAAGCTAATCGATTAAGAGAGCTGCGAAGACAAGCAGGCTACTACGAAAACGTTCCTCCAGTTAGACCTCAAAGGCCGATGCCAGGCGCCAACATGAGGACTATAGCTGATTTAGCGCCATCTTCAGGTGGTGGAGTTTCCTCTGGAGGAGCTGCTACTGCATCAAGAGCTCTTCCTGGAGCTGCCGCCGCAGAAGAAGGAGCATTAGCAGGAGGGGCTGCTGCTGGAGAAATGGGAGCCATGGGCGGAGCGGCGATGATGGCAAGTAGAGCCGTTCCCATTCTCAATATGGTCCTTCTTGGAAAAATGCTGATGGATGCTACGACAGCGAGCTCAAAAGAAGCAAAGGCCAAACAACAAGAACTCATGTATAGGACTTAAAAATGGGATTTTTTGGAGACATTTGGGGAGGGATAAAAAGCGCTGGTAGCGCCGTTCTTGGAGGGATCGAATCTGCAGGAGAAACCGTTGCTCATGGCGTAGGAAACGTTTTACAAGGAAAAAATCCTTTTGCTGCGGAGAATCAAGGACCATCGGAATATAAATCTTGGGATGATGTTCCCTGGTATGAAAGAGCCGTTCTCAATGTTGGATCGGGACTTGAAAGTGTAGGTAAAAAGATTGGAGGTTTTGTCGGGCTTGATGACTATGTTTCCTCAAGCTTTACAGACACCAAAAACAAGATCAAATCAGACATCGCTCAAAAGGGAACATCAGAAGGCTGGGACTGGGGAACTTTTGGAAAGGGGTATGGAGGGTATAAAATCTATGACGCCCTCGTTAATGATCATCCCAACCTTTCTGAATCGACGGGATCCTCATTAGAAATGGGAGCCAATGTGAGTGGTGGCGGAGAAAATCAAATGAAGGTCTATGGAGGGGGAGTTAGCTCTGGAGAAACGACTCCAACAGCCGGAACTTCTCTTGGAAAAGCTTTGGCTGTAGAGCCTGATGTAGCGCTGCAAGACCAAAACTTTAACTACAACAATTTTAACTTTTAGGATTTTGGTAGGAAAATGACGATAGAGGCTTTTAATTCTCAACTTCTCAGTCTGGTGCAAGAGCATTATCGAGGCCCTTTTCATCAAAAGCTTCTTGAAGCTCTAAATACTCCTAACTGGGATCAAGATCTTGGTAAGGCTTGTATGGCAATGTTTCGAACTAGTTCAGAGGAAATCGTTCCACCAACACCTGAAATGATCACTCGCTATGGTCAGGGAAATATTGGCAATGACTATCTGATCAATCTCTTTTTCGATGATCGGATGGGAAGAATTATCAATGCTTTTAGAACTCTTCCTAAAAGTAAAGGACCTAATTTTGAATCTCTTAGGCCACTTGTATCAGAGCTTTCCTTTTTAGATGACATACAGAGAAGTTCTTCAGCAAATGAAGGAAGTCGAGTTCCTTTATTTTACATGAGGATTATCTATGACGCCTTTGCAAGACTTGTCTTAAGAAAGCCAATGACAAAGATCACTTTTCCTGTTGAAAATACTGAAGCTCTTTCTTTTTTAGGGATCAGCTCTTTGCTTAATGGCTTTTTAGAAAAGCAAATGAGTCAATTTTTTGTGAATCCTAGCTCTACGCAATTCAACATGATTGGTATTGGTCCTTATACCTCAGCAAAACAACCTTGGCTGATGAGTCAACGATTTTTTTCTATTGATAGAGCGCTGGATAATGAAGATTTTGATAATAATGAGCTCTTTTCTCATTTCGCTGATTTTAACAACCGTTATATTGCTCAGTCAAAACCAGACCTTCCTATCAGCTTATCAAATCTGCTGAGCGCTTCTTCTTTTCTCTGGGATCAGCAAATCTTTGGTATTCATCCTACGGCTTTGCAAGCCATGTCTGAAGAGCAAAGACTGCAATTTCTCCTGAAGAATAAGAATGGCATCATTGAAAGATGTTTTGATTATTTAACGCCTCATGCCGAACAAGCGCGGGTTTGGTCTAAAATAACAATCTCTCATGCTGCGGAAAAAGCAAGAAAAGAACTTTCTCAATTAAAGATGAACGCCCTTAGGATCGGGAATCAAGTTCAAGCTTCATTGAAAGAGATTGAATCGATGCGCCATATTTTGAATCATACTGTGCGCGCTAAAAAGGGAACGAAAGAATCTCTTCGAGAAATATCTGAAAATTTTGGAGATCTCAATGATACCCAATTCCAAGGAGAGATTCTATCTCTCTTAGAAAAAAGTCCTGTTGGAGAAGCAGTTCCAACTGGAGGATTAGAGCGCATCGTTTTTGATCTCGCCAAAAAGTATCGAAAAGAAGTTCTATTGGAAGCCAGCTACAAAGAAAAAATTGCTGAAGAGTCTGAGCGATTAAAAATTCTTAAAGAGGAGCTCGGAAAGACCTATAAAGCTATTTCTGATGATTACCTTGAAGACCTGATGAAAAATCAAAGCTCGGGCAATGCTCTTCTTCAAGTTCATGCTGTCTTTAGTTATTTTATCTTCAACAAAGAGGTTTTTCCTCAAAAGGCAGCCTTTTCTCAGCTAGCTAAAAAGGGAGCTGCTAGAAAAATCCTCCGCTTCATGAAAAGAAAACAGCAAATCGCTCCAGAGGAGCAAGGGCTTCAAGGAACGATCCAAGACTTTTTAAATCACCGCTCCCAAGAAATCTTTGAGAAATTTAAGGAATATCAAAAGGCGGGGATTAGGGCTTTGACTCCTGAGGAAATCAGCCGCATTGCTGCTATCTCAAGAACAATCGCTGAAAATCCTCAAGACCTAGAAAAATTTGAGCGGCTAGAAAAAATCCTCGAGCAAATTCTTTTGGAAGATGAAGCCTTTTTTAAAAACTGCCAGAATCTTAGTAGAGGTCTTTCCAGTGAAAAAATATCCAAGCTGCAGACCCATATGAATGCTTGTCTTCTTTTTACAGAAGGGCTAATGGCTTCAGATGCCACTGGAATGGAAAGGTCGGCAGGATTCCAAAAACTTCACCGCTCTATTGTCAATGCCATGAAAGAAGATTCAATAGAGCTTCGAGCGCTGCAAGGTGGTGAGCAAATCCTCGATCAACTGGAATCGTTTGGCTATCCTCCTGAAGTATTAAGCTCCTTTGATGAAAATATCTCAAGGGTCTATCGATCTGTTCCTCTTGATGTCATTAGAGATTTTGAACTCAATATTCAGCCCTTGAACATTGATAACTTTCCTCAGGTAAAACAAAAGAGACTTCTTTTAGAAGAAATCAAAAAGAAGATCTATGAAAAAACTCCTCGCGGCGAAAGCTCATTTTTATCCAAGAAACATCGTCCCCCTAGAAATTGGAATGAAAGTACTGCAGTTCCTGCAGCCGATGCGATACGCAATCTTTTTCAAGAGGATTGGGATACTTATACCAGAAAATATCTGCAGTCCCACTTTAAATATTCTTCCTTTAGATATGGTACCTTGATAAAAGCGCTTCAAGATTTCGCTAGTCGAGAAAGAATTAATATCAGCATTCTCACCCCAGGAGTACTTCGCCAAAATATAGGGTATCTCTTTCAAAATGAGATTGACCTTGCTGTTCTCATTGGCATCCATGAAGAGATCCGAAAAGATTACATGGCGCAAATTGAGAATTTAGAGCGCTTACATATCACGCAACTTGTTCGAACGCAATCAGCGGGAAGTCAAGAGACAAGAGCAAGTGTCTTTGATAATACAACCCTTTTCCGTTACTACAAAGAGCAATCAGAAAATTTTTATCAAAATCAAGAGACTTCAGAGCAATTGTATGAGCAATTTTTACCGCTATTCCTAACCTCCTATTTAGCAGATGCGGCTAATTTGAACTATGGCAGCAGCTTCTTTGTTCAAGCGAAGCTTGATGCCATCAAAAATGTTCTGCCAGGAGTTGATAGAGTCTATGGAGAGCTCGACGCCTTTTTCATCAGTAAGGGAAGTCAGCTTGCTAGACTTCAAGACTTTTTCAGAGAGCAACAAAACCAATCAAGCTTTTTAGAGCCAAGTTTCTTGGAAAAACTTAAATCGATGATTAATGACATTGTCACGGGTCCCTTAGTTATGATAGGAGAATCAGCTCTTGTCTCTGCTGTGGTTGGTATCGGCATCCTCAGCTATACCGGTAGTCCTTATCTTTCTGCGATTGGTGGCATGGCCATCAGCGCCTTTTGGATGACCCAAGGAAAAATTTTTGTTAAGGACATTTTTTCTCTAGCGAAAGAAACGATCCAATATCTCTTTGGAAGTGGCTATAGCGCCTCAAGCATCAATGACTATATTTTGGATCTTTTTAAAGTCGCTTTTAAAACCGAGATAAAACTCTCTCAATCAGACAGGCAAGGGGAGCTGGAGTTGCAACATCTTTTTAGCAATGCTATCTTCCTTCAAGAGGAGTTTTCTATACTGAGAAATTCTCGCTACTCTCTTCTGGAGTTTAAGAATCGCCTTCATATGCTCCTTTCAAACGCTCTAGAAAATGCTAACTTTAGCACAATGCTTCTCAATCTGTTCTTCAAATTCAATGAGCCATTATTCTTAAGCGCCCCACCAAAGCTCTTAAAAAATGCTCAGAATCCTTTGTTCCATCAATCTATGAAGGAATATTTTCTCACCTATGATCAGACGATTAATGAGGAAAAGCAAAAATTCCTCCAAGCAGGACATCATGAAGAGGAGTGTGATCTGACAATTGGAGCTCATTCTCCTTTTAAAGACTACCTCATAGACAAAGTAAGAAACGGAACGTTGTCTCTGACTTTCCCACGTAATTCAAGTGTTCATCAGTTTTTAAATGCTCAATTCGCCAACTTAGAAAACATCCTCTATATGCCGTTAGAAGAAGGACAGATCATCCCTATAGGAACTACTCCTAACAATCTAAAAGCATTTATACGAACCCTCAATGAGGGACTAGCGCTTGCAGATCAATTTTTAGGGGCCATTAGTCCTGTTCTTCTTCGATCGCAAAGAATCATGACTCCAAGTGCAGCTCATTTGGACGCCTTTGATCAAGGCCTTAAGACGAGCTATTTTTTAGTGCGTTACGCTTTTGATACAGCTCGAAGACTCCAAAATTTTTCATCTTCTGGAATTTTGAGCTCTCCGGCCGATAGTTGGCTTTCCTGCACCAATGAAACAGGACCATCAATATTCTTATCACCACTCTTTAGAGAAAGTTTTTCATTGCTCATGAGAACAGCAGAGCTGGCAGCCAGCACGGGTATACCAGAAGGACAAGCGGTCCTTCGCATTATGACCTATATTCAGGGAGTTGTAGATGCCTATCTCAAAAGAGGAACGATCAACATTATTCCACTAGAGAGATTCCAGGAACTTGAAAATGCTATTGTAGCTCTCCTAGAAAAAGGAATAGAAAATCCACAAATCATCTTTCCGATCATCATAGAAAGAGAGCGCAATCAAAATATCGAATTGCCATTCACGGTGTGGTCTTTTGGGCAGCAAGCTTTGGCGGAAGAAATGGGAAGAAATGATTCAGCTGTCGCTTTAAGAAATGCCAATAGCTCAAACATTATCTATCTCTCCAATCAATCCCTAGAGCTCTTTTTCACATCGGTCAGCTCAAGAGGATTTGCATTAAGTCCGATGGTGATGAACATTTTGGAAGAAGCATTGCACCATCAAAATTCTCAAGGGATCCTTCAATTCTTAGGAATCATGAATGAAAGAGATCAGGCTCGCTTAAGTTCTATGCAGCAGCCAGAGAGATTTCAGATAAACCTCGAAGAGATGAGACAAGCGATTTCAAGGAATATGGCAAGGCGTCAAGGACAACCATTAGCTCTTATGCCACCTCAATCAGAGGGAATAGCAAGTCCTCTTCAGCAGACAGTCCCAGAACAACAAATGTCTCCAGCTGGAAATGCACAAGATCAAATGATGCAAAACTATCCTGAGCAGCCCATTCAACCTTCAGCTCAGAATCAAAATCTTCCTGGAGGTATGCCTAATATGGGACAAGAGGCAGCTCAAACGATGGCTCAGGCAGTGAATCCTCAAACTCAAAGCATGCAAGAAAGTTCTTCAGGACAAATACCAATTTCTCAAAGACAATCTCAAGAGCCTTCTCAAGGAATGACCTATATGCCAATGATGATGTCTGGTCCTCAAGGACAAGTTTCTCCTCATCAAGTCCCTATTGAAGAACAAATAGAGCAACCAATTACAGAGCAAGCTATCCCTGAAGCAGAAAACAGAAATGTTGTCATGGTCGGAGCAGATGGAAGAAGTGGCACCTATTCAGTAGGAGGCTCCGGTGGTCAAGGATCACCACAAAATGAAATAGAGGGTGCTTACCAACGATTATCGGATAGAAGAGACAGATATGCTCAGATGCCCTCAAGAGAAGTTCCCCCTATAGGACCAGCTCCTAATCGTCCTTATCGTGGACCGATGAACATGAGAGATTTTGAGAACTATCAAGAAGAGATCAATCAACCTCAGGGATTCCCCTATGGAAGAGCAGCAGCAATTGGTGGAGGACTCATGCTTGGAGCAGCATTGCTGTCGCAGTTGATGAAAAAAGATGAGAAGAAGAGGAAGAAACCATGAGCAGAGAATTTAAATACGATCTTTATCCTTACAAATGTAGAAAACGCCATGGGAACTATCGCATTTATGATCCAGAGGGCAAAGAAATATGGAAGTCTAGTGGAAAATCAAAGGCTGATCTCGAAGATGCCAAGTCAATGGTTCAAACGCTTTCTAGTCAGTACAATGCAAGAATGTCTCAATCAAAAACAGAAGACATCAAAAAGGGAAATCTCGATACCTCTCAGGAAAAACTTCAAGAGGCGTTAAGCAATCAACAAGATCTTACCAATGAAGAGCGCAATAAGCAGCAAAAGCTTTTGGATTTTTTGAATGCTGGAAGAGCAAGATCTCATAAGACGGGAGAAAATTTTGAAGACATAGTCAAAGAATGGGCGATGAATCAAGAATCTCTTCCGGAGCATCTCCGAGGAAAGCTCGATGATGAGACCTTTAATCAGCTGATGCTTTTTTCAAAGGGACCGTCCAATCTTACTGATATCATCAAAACCATTGAAGAAAAGCAAAGGCAGAGAAGAGAGCCTCTAAAAAGTCTTCGTGAAGAAGAGAATGATCGCCAGCAAGCTTTGATGGATGAGCTTAAACTCATGACCGATCCTAATGTTGGCAGCGACACTTATAAGACGCTATGGGACGCCATGACTGAAGAGCAAAGGGAATCTATGAATCCCGAGCAGATGCGGCGGCTGGGACTTGAAAGTGAACTCGGAAGATACAAGGGAGAAAGTTTTAGGCAAGGAGAGCAGCTTTCTGGACTGATGCCAGAAGAAGATTTCAAACTGAATTGGAAAGGAGAACCTTCATATGAAGCAGCGAAAAATATTTGGGATACTCAATTTAAGCCAAACTACGCTTATTCGTCAGATAAACCCTTTGCCCAAAGGGAACATGAATTGGCTGCGTCAGGCCATGGACCTGGCAGTTCTTCTCTTGCTATCAATCAGGAGAATCGAGCTCTAGGAAGAAGTCGCGAAGAGATCGAAAACATTCGGATGATTCAACAGATGCTTGAAGCTGAGCATCGAGGACGGGGAGATACGATTGGGCAACTGGATAGGCTATCCAAAGCTTCAAGAGGAGCTTTTGGGGAACCCATTGAAAAAGGTGCTCAGCTTGTAGGGGAAGATCTTCGAAGAACAGGAGAGCAAGGCTTTAAGGACAAAGTCTTTCAAAAGGATCTCGCTGAAGGAGAGATGAATCTTTCTACTGCTGAGATGGGAGAGGATCTAAATTCCTATCTGATGAATGAGTCCCAAAGGAATCAAGAGCTGCAGCAGTATCAAGGACTTGCCAATCAAGTCTATCAATTTGGGATGCTTGCTGAAGGTATTGGTCAAATGGGCGCTGAAAAGCAACAAGAGTTTGCACTCCTTAAAGAAAGTATCTGGCAAAGTCGCGCTCAGATCGTTGCGATGTTTAGAAAACTAGGAATGCAAGAAGAGGCTTTTGAGCTCCAAAAGAATGAAGCAAATAAAGAAGCCTTCATGCAAAAACTCATGCTCGTCGCTAAAATTGGAGGAACAGCAGCCTTAGCTGCTATGGGACAACCTGCAATGGCTGTTGGACTGTGGGCACCCAATGCTGCTTCTATGTTCCAAAAAGGGGGTAATCAAGGAGGCAATTGGATGGGAACAGGTGCTCAAACAGGAGGAGGTAATGCATAAAAAAGTTAGAGAGATAATGAATGCCCATGAAAAAGAGCATCCGGAAGAAAGGCATCTCAATGATTTTGCTATTGAAGATCTGATGTCTTTAAAGGAAATTAGTCCTGCAAAGCCTCTTGCTATGCATGTGGGATATGCTCTTGATAGGCATCATAAGAATCGTGATCTCTATGGTAAAAATTATGATCATCTTTTAAAGCCAGAAGAGAAAAAAGAGATTAGTGATGAGATTTTTGAGCTCTCAGAGATAGCTGCCATGCTCCACGACCCCGAATATATCGCCGATACTTCTCATAACGTCTCGAGCGAAAATCAAAGCCTTGCCAGAGAAATTTTGGAGCATCATCTGAATCTTCACGGACCAGAAAAGTCTCATGATCACCTTCTAGAGGAACTCAAAAAGCCTCTATTGGATACGCTTCTTGATCGATCGATTGATGAGCAAAATATTTTGCATCAGCTCCTCTCTCCAAAGATGGTTCATGGATCAAAGCATCATCCCAAGGATTACAGCGAAATGCTCAAGGGGTTTTTAGTGTGGCCAGCTTTTGATGGACACCATAAGGATCATTGGAAGAAAAAACTCCCCGAAATTTTTAAAATGCTTCAAGGAGAAAAAAATGCCTAGTTTATTTGATGCCCTTGAAGGTTTAAGCCGAGGAGTCTCTGAGTCTGATAAGAACCTGGGTCTCTATCTCAAACATGAAGAGAATGAGGAAGATCGAGAATTAGATCGAGCGATTAAGCAGGCAAAACTTGCCGAGATCCTCCAGAAAAGAGCTTCTCTAGAGGAAACTCTCCTTGAAAATGAAAAGAAAGCTGAAAATCTCAAGGGTCTTGTTGATCGCTTTTATCAACTCTATGGAGGATCTACAGCTGGAGTTCTAGGAAAGCTCCAAGAGAAAGCTGGGGATCTAGGGATTGCATCGGATACTTCTAACAAACGGAAAGAAGCCAATGTCCTAAGAGAAGAGCTCATTGGAGAAATTTTGAAACAGAAAGGCCTTCCTAAGACGAAGCAAACCTACGAAATGATCAAGAAGGAAATCACTCCATCAAGTCATGCTGAGATTCCCTCCTTGAAAAAAGGGGTGATGCATTTGATAGGTCTCGATGAAGAAGAGGAAGATGCAGATGTTGATAGCAAACTCTCAGCTCTAGATAAGGAAGAAACAGTTTCAGAAGAAAAAAATCCCGATATTGGAATTCCTATATCGGAAGACAATGATGGCATTCTTAAGAAAATTGGAAAGGGGATCTGGAAAGCACATAAACCCATCCGAGAGATCAATAAATCAATGGTCAAAGGGCTTGGCAATATGGGAAAGGGAGCCCTAAAACTAGCATTTGCTCCAATGCCAGATATCAAAGATGAAATCGATGTGATCTCTGAGAATCTTGGGAAGAAATACAATGAGAAAATGGGAGTCAAAGAGGGTTCTTGGGAAGATGTTGTAGGAACAAATCTTGGGGAAATGATGTTTCCTGGAGGAGGCCTTTTAAAAGGAGCAAAATGGCTACCCAAAATTGGCAAAGCAATGCTTGGTGGAGGTCTTTTTGGCGCTCTAAAAGCTTCTGCTGACAATAAAAATATCCCTAAGGAAGCATTAACTGGGGCGGCTATTGGTGGAGTAGGGAGTAAAGTCGCTGGAAAACTCTCTAAAAAAGGATCAAAGACCAAGCTCAAAAAGTTCGAAGATATCCGTAAGGGTGCTCATATTACCGATCCCGAAGAAATCATGAAACAAGCTGAGATCCTTGGAGAAGGAGCGACCATTGCTGAGGCAGTACAAAATCCTTACTACACAGAAAAACTTCGTGGAATGACTTCTCGCAGCAACAAAGCCCGAATGAAAGGGATGAGCGAATCGATCTCTAAAGCCGTTGATTCCTTTGAAAAGGATTTTCCTAATGAACCCCGAAAAGTTTTTTCTTCCATTGAGAATAATTTTTCAAAGGCTATTGAGGATAGTAATCTTCTCTATGATACTGCCAAGGAAATTGGTATTGGCCAAGAGGGACTTTTGAATCCTAAAACTTTAAGAGCTTATGCTGCGCTATCAACAGATTTTCCTGGGGCGCCACCACTCAAGATGAGAAAAGGAAGCATCGATAAAATCAACCAAGAACTCAAGCAGTTCGTCTCATTCTCAATGCCAAGAAATGCTGTTGATTCTAATGGGAATCTCACTAAGGAATATAAATCTTGGTACATCCAAAATTTTGATGAACTTCCCAATGCCGAAGACCTCTTAAAGTTTAGAAAAGCAATAAAAAACATCCCAAGAGATACACCTTATAGAGCGAATGTTGAACAGCTAGAGAGGGAATTTGGAGAGCTCGTTGAAAAAAATGATCCGACGGGCAAGATGAAAAAGGCAATCAAAAACTACGCCGAAAAAGTCGCTCCCTATCAGAATCAGAAAGAATTTGCTAAGGAAGTCAAGAATCTCAGGTATAGCGATACCATTGATCCAGCATTAAAATTCTTTGAGAAGGATACCTATGAAGTGGAACGGATCTTTAATGACCTTCCAAAAGAGGATAAGAGAAGGGTTATCGCTGGACTGATCAATAGCCGCAAAAGCTATCCCAAGGAAACCCTTTCTAGGGCCATTGCTAGGGAAGATAAGAGACTGCCTTCCTATATGAGAAATTCCAAAGACCCTGAAGTGAAAAAGATGGTCAAGGAATTTGAGAGCTTGAGCTCAGCAAATAAAGCCCTGACAGGTCTCCAAACAGCGATGAAAGATAAGGGCAGCGCTACAGAAGTAAAGCGCGGAGTCAAAAAACTAGCCCCTTTCTTAGCAGGCTATGCTGCTAAAAACCCAACTGCTGCAACACTCATGGGAAGTGCCTATCTGGGAAGAAAGGTCTATGAAAAAGCTCTACTGAAACAACTCAATGCCAAGAAAAATTTGAGGTATTACTTGAAACCTGAACTTTTAGAAGATCTTGCCAGGGAAAAAGAGCTGAGAGGTCAAGACTTGGGGGCTTATCTAGGAAAAGTCCCAAGAGAAAAGGAAAAAAACTAACAACAAAGAGGGAGCAATGAGCATACCAGACATTAAAGAAATTACATTAAATGAACTTAATCCATTTGAAGGGGATCCATCACTACTTTTAACAGAGAATCCTTATGGGCTTTGGAAAAAGCTGGAGTTCGATCCAACAAGCACCATTCAAAGTCCAACAAATGTTCTTACATTAAACCAAAACAAGATTGTTTTAGGATCTCCAGGACAAAAAAGTGGGGAACTTGTTAACCCTACAACTTTTACAACAGGACAAC
>Ga0180432_10008403_pt1 | contig 12867 bp, 13 predicted proteins | sample SS_ome_10_FD_132414 | JGI IMG/M metagenome (GOLD analysis project Ga0180432, IMG submission 132414) | Hypersaline lake sediment archaeal communities from the Salton Sea, California, USA - SS_1_MS_2 metaG | ecosystem: Environmental > Aquatic > Non-marine Saline and Alkaline > Hypersaline >...
CAATGGGGTTCTTCCCCACGGAAGGAAGTGCCAACAGAATCTTCTATGGAGTGACTAATGGTATTGATAGAAATGGGTGTCATCCTTTACCTTCAATTTCAGCAGAAATATTGACATGACCAAGTTAAGGATGTTTTGGTAACTAACTGATTAAGTGAGTTAAAGTAGTAAAATTTGATACCACCTTATGATTGATCTTGTTGTCGCTGCTGTTTCAAAGCGGCATGAGTTTAGCATAACAAGCAAGTATTAGTAAATATGATTAAGTGGCTACAACGAATCTGGCGATATGTTATTGGGAAGTGTTGTATGGCTGAAGCCAACGATGACGGAGACAGAGTAAGACTACTACAGTTCCTCATGGAATATAACGGCAGATACCACGATCATAAGGAGACTATGGCATGGGCTGCGACTGCCTTCTACATAGGTGGAGTGCTCTATGCTGCCCTAAGCGTGCAGAGTCTTATCGAGAGTTGCAGTAGTTGGCGCACCTTTTTTATTGTGATGTTTTCACTTTTTGCTGTTGCAGTACTAGTATTCATGCGTTGGCAGTTTCATATGAGATAGGCGGCGCGTCGGAGAGTGGATCATTGTTTTGATAAGCTGAAAAGCAAAGAGGCCGCAAAAAAAGAGGAAATCAGATGTGGCGTGTGGGATGAAAAGGGTGAGCCATATGTTCCTGTAGTAGTAAGTTACGCTGCTGTGATTGGTGCTCTTATCTTCTCTAGTCTCTTGGTTTACTTCTACTAAAGGGAGTATTATTGCTTATCAACTAAGATTGAACTGAACCCCTGTTCATGTCAGGGGTATTTTCAACCGCTAACGGCAGGCTGGCGATAACATCAATTCTCGTTGTGGAGGAAGGTAACGGTTTCTGAGTTGGGAGGAAAAGTAGGGAAAATAGCAGGAAATATAAAATTAGTAAGTGGAGTATATGTTTAGGTAGGTCTGGCGCTGGACAAGAAGGTTCTGATGTGCTAAAATGCTTATCGCTTGCAATGCTAAGTTTAGGGAGGAGCGATAAATCCGGTGGGAGGGCAAAAGGTGACTTGATTTAAAGAAAAGGCGCTTTTAACAGGGGGCCTCTATCCGCACTTTTTTTCTGCGGATAGATACCGCTAGGTTTTCCCCCAGTGATTTTCTGGCAACCCCGCCCCTGATTTTCTTGCTCACGAGTAATTCCTCCCAGTTTACGGCCCGCGAATTAGCCCTCTCTATTGCTAACGCATGTCTTAGTGTATTTAAGAGATATGCTGACAGTTAAGCACAAGCGCCTTTGGATTGCACTTTACGTACTCGATAAAGGGGTGTGAACGAATTGTCTACAGTCATTAATAACATAGATATAGAGACCGATTTAAAAATCGATAGGAAGAGCGTGTGTGGCCAGTTGGGTTACCGGGATGAGGTCGAGCCGTCAGCGCGTATCGCGTCGTTGCTCGATGAGTACATGGTTAACGCCGGGAATCTTATTAAGCCGTCGTATTCATGTGTAATCAGGGACATTGAGCTCGTTTTGGGCCCCCGCGTTTTCATCCAGGGTTCAGGTGGTCTTATTTCCAATCTGATTGTATTTGAAAGCGATGCCATCGCTCGCTTGCTGGAGCAATGCGAAAAGGTTGCCGTATTCGTATTGACAATTGGCAGTCACCTGGAGGACATGGTCGGCTGGCTGGCTAATAAAGGGCTCATAGTAGAGGCCTACGTACTGGACGCGATAGGATCAAGCTTTGCTGAGAAACTGGCCGGTTCTGTGGAGAGCAGGATACGAGAAGTCGCTGGTAGTCAGGGTTACTGCATAAGCCGCCGCTTCAGCCCCGGTCACTGTGACTGGGATATAAGCCAGCAGCGGGGGGTCTTTCGCGCAGTGGGAGGTGATTCTGTGGAGGTTCAGTTGACTGACAGTTATCTGATGGTTCCCCAGAAGTCGATATCGGGCATAATGGGTATTGGCCACTGCGACGGTAACTTGGAAAGTCATAATCCTTGCCAGTCCTGCGACAAACGCAGTTGTTTGTGGAGGAGGTAGAATTCAGCGATATGGTCGGAAAAGGGTTGCCTGGAGGTAGCTTCAAGCCTCTCACGGAAGAAGCGGTGCGGATGATTCACCGGACCGTGCTGCGTATAATCGAGGAAGTAGGCTTTCAGGTCCACTCAAGTACTGGACTGGAGCTTTTCAAAGGGGCTGGGGCCTGGGTGGATGAGGAAAAGCGCTTGGTGCGCCTGCCTCAGGAGAAAGCCTTGGAGCTTATTGGGATGGCACCGTCCCAGGTCAGGCTCTGCGGCCAGGATGAGAAGCACGATATTTTATTGGGCGGGAACCTTGTATACACGGGGACTGGCGGGACCGCGCTCAATGTCTATCACCAGGAGACGGGTGAGAAGACGCTGGCTACTCTGGAAGATTTGAAGCGCATAGCAAAGCTGGTTGATGCGCTGGAAAATATCCATCTCTTCCTGTTGCCTACCTATCCGAACGAGTTGCCTGTAGAGCAGGTGGATGTAAACCGCTTCTTTGCAGGTCTGGAAAATACAAGTAAGCATATCATGGGAGGTCTATACACCCTGGACGGGCTGCGGCAGGTGACGAGAATGGCTGAGGTCATCGCTGGCTCTGCCGAGGAACTTCGCCGGCGTCCCATTATATCAATGATAGCCTGCAGTATAAGCCCGCTAAAGATTGACGAGGTTTACGGCGACTTTTTAATAACTATTGCCAGGAGTGGCGTGCCTGTGGTCTGCCCTGCCGAGCCGCTGTGCGGGGCCACATCGCCGGTGACGCTGGCCGGGAACGTGACGATGCAGACTGTAGACTCCTTGATGGGGGTAATGCTCGCACAGCTTGCAAGTCCGGGAACACCCGTTATTCTCGGCTCAGTAGCCACAAGCACAGACCTCGGGACTTTCAGTTATCTGGCCGGTTCTGTTGAAATGGGCCTCATTAACGCAGCCGGCGCACAGATGGCGCAGTTTTACCGGCTCCCCTTTTATGCAACAGGCGGTATGACCGACTCCAAGGTGTTGGATGCTCAGAGCGGCTATGAGTCAGCAATTACAAGTCTGCTCTGTGCTCTGGCAGGAGCTAATTTCATACACGACGCGGCCGGGCTAATGGAGTTCGCTCTGACCGTATGTTACGAGAAGTACGTTATAGACAACGATATTCTGGGGATGGTAATGAGGGCTGTGGAGGGCATACAGGTAAATGAAGACACCCTGGCCTTTGACCTTATCAAGGAGGTGGGACCGGGTGGCAATTTTGTCACCGCGAAGCATACCAGGCACTTCATGCGGCGTGAGCATTATCAACCTTCCATCAGCGACAGAAACAGCAGAGAGGATTGGGAGGCCAGAGGGGCGAAAAATGCCTGGGAAAGGGCAGCGGAGAAGGTAAAGGAAATTTTGGCCAGAGAAGGATATAGTCTGCCGGCGAACACGAGAGAGAAAGTGCTCTCGGAGATAGCTGGTATCGTAGAGTAGGACGAGATTACAACATGCTGGTAATTGGCGAGAAGATTAATGCCTCGAATAAGTCTGTAGGACACGCCATAGAAAACAAAGACAGGCAGTTCTTGGAAGGCCTTGCCCGTGACCAGGCCGCCGCTGGGGCTGACTTTATCGATGTAAACGCCGGCGTTGGCCAGGGGTCTTGGGAGCACCCGGAGGCTGCTATGGAATGGCTGGTTGAGCTGGTTCAAGCAGCTACGGATAAGCCTCTGACTATTGACAGCGATGTTCCGAGCGTTATCGAAGCCGCCCTGCGCAAATATCATGGGGACAGTGTGATTATAAACTCGGTAGATGCCGAGCCCGAGAAGCTGGAGGCTGTTGGCCCTATGGCGGCGGAGCACAAGGCCTGGTTGGTGGCGCTGGCAATGGGTACGGGAACAATACCTGACAATGTCGAGGAACGGTTGGCTGCCTGTGATGCAATAATGGCGCACTTGACCCGCCTGGGTTTGAAGGAAGAGCAGGTTTTTTTTGACCCCCTGGTGCTTCCTATAGCTGTGGATTCGACTCAGGGACTGATTACCCTTAAGACCATTGAGCAGGTCAAATATCGTTACCCGAACGCCAGGACCGTCATGGGACTCAGCAACATTTCCTATGGGCTGCCTCAGAGGGGGATGATAAACCGGGCTTTTCTTCTAATGGCGGCCTCTGCGGGGCTTGATGCCGCAATCCTGGACCCCCTTGATGCCAAGATGATGAGTTTTGTCAAAGTTGCCGATATGCTTACGGGGAAAGACTTGTCGTGTAAAGGATATATCAGGGCTCACAGGAAGGGCCTTTTAGTCGATTAGATGGTGTTTTAAAAGTTAGTTGAACAGGGTAGCCTGGAGCATCTGCTCTTGGTGGGTTGAAGCATGTGCTGCAACCCACCCCTAATTCCCGGACTGATTTGTAAAATATATGTTTACGTAGCGGTGATATAGATTAAGAGTCATGCAGGAGGGACATAGTGTCTAGAGAAGGGATATTGATTGATACTCCTTACGAAAGGATGGCCGGGGAGCAGGTAACTCAAATTCACCGGGCCTCCATGGAAATTCTCAGCGATCCCGGCTTGATATGTTTCAATAGCCAGGCCGCTGAGATATTCGGTGCTAACGGTGCGGACGTTTCTTCAGTTTCCCCCGGCGATCATCCATACTGGCTGGTGAGGATTCCTGAGAAGCTTGTTCTCGATGCCCTTGATAGTGCACCCAAGACGGTCAAGCTTGGCGCCAGGAACCCGGAAAATGCGCTGATAATGAACGGGGAGGTACCCAGGGTATACTTCATTTCCGGCTCTGAGACAAATATCTGGCTGGATGTGGATTTCCCAACATATGTTAAGAAGTCCGATCCTGGCGCCGAGATTCAGGTGCCGGAATTTCACCCGAGACGTGGTACTGTCGCTGACCTTTGCCAGTCGGCGCATGTATGTGAGCATCTTGAAACCCTTGATGGCTACATCCGAACCGTGAATATTCAGGACAAAGATATTACCGAGGATAACAAGGATGTTAACAAATACTTCGCCTCCTTGAATAACACGACCAAGCACGTTATGTCGGGACTGACCAACCTGAAACAACTGGACAACGTGGTCAACATGGCGAAGCTGATAGTCGGAGGCGAAGAGGAACTCAAGGAAAACCCAATCATCTCTTTTATCACCTGTTTGGTTAAGAGCCCTATGCAATTTGTTGAAGATACCACGGACACTTTTATTGAGGTCTGCAGGAGGGGGTTGCCTATCGTGGTCTCCTCTTCGCCCCAGGCGGGAAGCACTGCCCCGATTAAGGAAGCCGGTATAATGGCTCAGATAAACGCTGAGGTCCTGGCGGGTATCACATTAGGGCAGTTGGTTAACAGGGGGACGCCGGTGATCTACGGCAGCGTGCCTGTTAGAGCGCGTTTGGATAACCTTGGCGATTCCTATGGTTCCGTTGAAACCAGCCAGTACAATGTGGACTGCGCTCAAATGGCGCGATTTTACAAGATACCCAATTATTCTACTTCGGGTGTCTGTGATACCAAGATACCGGGGCAGCAGGCATCGATAGAGCGATTGTTCTCAGATATAGTGGTCACTTTAAGCGGGCCTCAGTACTTGCACTGCGCATACGGTCTGCTCGATTGCAACTCGGTTTTTTGTCTGCTGCAAGCTGTCTTGGACGATGCCCACTTCAAGATGATCAAGTTCTTCCTCAAGCCGCCGCGGATTAACGAAACAGAGATTGCCGAGGTCTTGAAGCAGATAAGGGAGGTGGTGGCAACGCCTCAAAAGCTGTACATTCGCTATATTCGTCCTGTGATGCGCAGCGGAGAGATTTCAATGCCTTATCCATTTGAAGGTGATGGGGAGACCGACAGTGTATTCGCTTTAGCTCATGAAAGAATGAAAGAGCTTCTGGCGAAGCCGGTGGAGCACATTGACCAGGCTACCACCGCCAGGATATTTAATGAGATACCAGGTTTGTTGTCCAGGCTGAACGTTTATGAGGAGGGCAGATAGCAATGAGTGAAGATGTCATTGCCGCACTTAAGGAGAATGTTATACAGGGGAGAAAGACGAAGGATGATGAAGGGATAGAGGAGGAAATGACCGGCATGCCCGGAGTACTGGAGTTAACGCAGGAGGCTCTGGACCGGAATATACCTACCGAGGTGATAATCACGCAGGGGCTGACCGCGGGTATGCAGGTTGTCGGGGAGAAATACTCGACTAAGGAGTACTTTATCCCGGATATGCTCGCCTCTGCTGAGGCGGTTGGCGCGGCTATGGATGTTTTAAAGCCGTATCTTGAAGCCTCAAACGCCGAAACCAAGGGGAAGTTCGCCATAGCCACGGTGAAGGGGGATATCCACGATATCGGAAAGAATATCGTTGCCATCCTGCTCAAAGGAGCGGGATATGAGGTCGAGGACCTGGGTACGGATGTGCCCACCGAGAAGATTGTTGAATACGTCAATGGAGGGCACCCTGATTATCTGGGTCTTTCCGCCTTATTGACTACTACAATGGTTGTCATGGGAGAGGTGATAAAAGCTCTCGAAGAGAACAGCCTCCGGGATAAGGTGAAGATCCTCATCGGGGGGGCGGCAGTGTCCGAGGAGTATGCCAGGGAGATAGGAGCTGATGCCTATTGCGTTGATGGATTCGACGCAGTCAGGGTACTGGATGCTTTCCAGGAAGCAAAGGCATAGGCTGAATTTATAGATGTTTTTGGAAAAGGAGAATAGTTGTGGCAGGAATTGCAGGAGTTCAAGGCACGGATGATGGTAAGCTGGAACGCATGCTTGAGAGGATTAAGCATAGAGGCCCGGACGAGACCTGGGTTGATCAGAAGCAAGGGGTAAACCTGGGATGCAATGAGCTTAACATGGGGGCGGACTGCAAGGACGGCTCACATCGTGTATCTGATGGTAAGAGGTCTGTTGTACTCGACGGACGCATATATAATTCGGAAAAACAGGGTATGACAGATGCAGAGGCCGTGCTGCAGTTCTATGACAAGTATGGTGACCGGTTTGCCAGGAAGTTGGACGGTGACTTCGCCTGCGCTGTATCTGACGGAGGTAAGATGATACTGGCCCGAGACTGGGCAGGCATAAAACCGCTCTACTATGGACACAGTGATGGAAATCTTTGCTTTGCCTCTGAGGCAAAAGCCCTGGTAGGTATAGCCGACGATGTTAAAGAGTTCCCCCCTGGTTATGTTTATTCCCGGGAGCTGGGGTTCCAGAGGTTTGGCTCCGAGGCTGTCGAGACACCGGAGTTTGAAAGCTATGAGCAGGCCAAGAAGATCGTACGTCAGTTGCTGCAGGAGGCTACTGAGAAACGAATGAAGGACAACGCAGTTGGGGGAATCCTCCTCAGTGGGGGCCTGGACAGCAGCCTGATAACATACATGGCTTATCAGATAAATCCTAAGATTGAGTGTTTCACAGTGAGCATGGAGGAGGGGCAGGACCTTCCCCTGGCAAAAGATGTAACTGCTTATCTCGGCGTCAAACATCACATTCTGATGTTCGGCGAGGAGGAGATAAACGAGATATTGCCCCTGGCTATCCACCATCAGGAAATGTATGAGGAAAGCTGTGTGCACGGGGCAATCGCGAACTTCCTCGCAGGACGTTTCGTCAGCCCGCATACGAGATGTGTGCTCACTGGGGAAGGGGCGGACGAGTTCTTCGGCGGGTACGATGGTCAGTTCAGGCAGGGGCGGAATCCCGAAGAGGTAGCTAACATCGTAGACAATCTAATCAATGTTGCGCACAATACGGCGCTGCAGAGGCTTGATAGGCTGAACGCCGCGAATTCCTACGAAAGCCGCACCCCGTTCCTCGATGCCAAAGTGATGGATTTCAGCATGAAGATTCCTCTTCAGTACAGGATTCATGGCGAGGAGCAGATCGGGAAATGGGTCGTGCGTCAGGCCTTCGAGGGGTGTCTGCCCGAGCACATTATATACCAGACGAAGAGGTTCTTCGCTCAGGGTTCAGGGGTGGCGTATATCATGCGCGAGCAAGCGGAGAAGCAAATATCTGAGAGTGAACTGGCGGAGTTCAACAAGGTGGATGGCAACCCCTATATGTCTTCCGTAGAGGAGCTGTATTACTACCGGATATTCAAGAAGACGTTGCCGGACCCCGTGTTCGATCGGCTGGTGGGCAGGTGGGATCCTATGAGGCCGGATTTCTTTCTGCGGAAGGCCGGTTCGTAACCTGAGTCTGTTGGCAGCTCTGTGATAACTGCCCGGGGCAAGGCCAGGCAATTCTGACTTCTATACCTTTAAATTTTCACTTTCAGGTGTCGCCTTCATGAAATGGACAATCCTGGGCTCCGGCGGATGCATGGTCATCCCAAAACCCCTCTGCTTCTGCTCTGTCTGCCGGGAAGCCAGGGAGAAGGGCATTCCTTATGCCAGGGCAGGCCCCTCCGCGTTCCTTCACGACATTAACCTCTTGTTTGACACGCCGGCGGAGATTATAGACATGCTGAACCGCTCGCGCGTCCGCCGTGTCGATTACCTGACCTTTACCCATCTGGACCCTGATCATATGGAAGGATTCCGGGTGGTAGAGCAGATAGCGCTGGATTTTCGTACATGGCGTGCCTATCCGGAGAAGCAGGTCTGTCTGCTCCTGCCGGAACAACTGGTGGAGCCATTGCGACAGGTCTGCTCCCAGTACGGCCCCCTGCTTGATTTCTATCGGGAGAGCGGCTTCGTAAGGCTGGATACTTTCAAGGATAGCGTCGAGGTCGGAGGCGTTCGGCTCGCGGCTATTCCCGTTGACCGGGGCTGCCAGATTTCATTTGTGTATGTTTTTGAGAAGGCCGGGCGCAGGGCGGTCTACGCTCCCTGCGATATCAAGCCCTTTCCGGAACATCGGGACGAGGTTCAAAAAGCAGATCTGCTTATCATCCAGCCGGGGATATTCGAAGAGAGGCTGAAACACGGCTTCAGGTACCCGCCTGACCATATCTCCAGGAAAACCCTTTATACCTACGAGCAGACCCTGGCCCTGGCGGCGCGCATCCAGGCCGAAAAGGTCCTTTTCGTTCACCTGGAGGAGTACTGGAACCGCAGCTATGATGATTACCACGCCCTGGAATCGAAGGACAGGGCTGTCCGCTTCGCCTATGACGGCATGCAGATAACCGTGTGAGAAGGCTAAGAGTGCTTTTACCGCTCAATCCGGGTGTGTGGAATGATTGTTGGGTCCTATTTCGTTACACCTGTACAACAGATCTTTTTGTGTAATAGGGCAGGAAATATGAAAATTGGTGGCTTGGTGGGCCCCAATCCACCCGCTTGTGCTTGGTAGGCTGCCCGACGTCGGGCAGCCTATCCATATGGCGAGGGAGCAGGCCATTAAGACAATGGTGGGTGAAGTGGCAACGAAACCCATTAAATGGTACGCTGATGGATTCCTGCTTTTGCAGGAATCCATTATGCTGATTGCAATCAGCACCGCGAAGAATGAGGATATCTTTCAGAACAGCCGAGAGTCAAGACGCCGTTCGTGGTGAGCTTGTCGAACCATGAACTGCCCTTCGACAGGCTCAGGGCGAACGGTTTAGATCCTATTTTCAAAGCAATAACTGGGAAAAGGCCTTCAATTGGGATGATATCGAGTACGTGGTGGGCTTCACTTCATTGTACCCACGCTACAGCTCTCTAACCCTCCTCTTTCCCCCGGAAGAATATGCCCATGAACGGTTCTTCCAACAGGGAGATCTGGGCCAGCCTCAGGGCCATGCCGATGTCGCCCGGATCATGAAGACGGGCTCCTTCCCGTGATAAATCCGGCAGCTCAATCGGCTCCCCTTCCCTCAGGTAGACGGCCTTCTCCTTTATGATATTGAACAACTCGGGAGGACTGAAGGTGGCACAGGGCGTCAGCACACTGATAAAGGAAAACCCTCTGTGCTTGATTCCTTCCTCTATGAGCCAGGCGAGATGCGGGACATCGGTGGCGATACCCTGGGCGATAAAACTCGATCCCGTTGACAGGCTGTAGCTGATCATGTCCAGCAGCGGGTCAACCGGCGGGTAGAATTCCTGGGAAAGAAATGGCCCCTCACCCCGTTGCAGGTGCGGGGTGGTCGGGCTTACCTGACCCTTGGTTAGAGCGTACACAAAGTTATTCACCATTATACAGGTTATATCGATATTTCGACGCACTGCATGGGGCAGGTGCCCCGCCCCGATGCTGAAGAAATCACCGTCACCGCCAATGGCGATTACCGTCAGTTCGGGCCTGGCCAGTTTCGTCCCCTGAGCTATGGCCACCGCACGGCCGTGGATGCTATTGAGCCCGTAGGTGTCTATATAGGCAGGGATCCTCGACGAACAACCGATGCCAGAAACGATAAAAGTGCGGTGGTTGGGTATCCCGAGATTGGGCAGCGCTCTTCTGGTGAGGGCACTGAGCAGGCCGTAATTCCCGCAGCCCGCGCACCAGATTGGCTTCACGCCTGTCTTGTAATCAGCAGTTTGCGTCATCTTGCTATCTCCGTTATGGGGCCGGTCAACTCTTGTCCGCTAAAGGGCTGACCGCCGGGCCTGGCGTAAACCTCAGTTTTTTCAGGCAGGTCTGCCTGTGATCGGAGATAGCGATGAAACTGGCCTGAATAATTCATCTCCACGACCAGCAGTTTCTTGATTGATCCCAGGAACCTCTCGACCTGCAGCGGAAAGGGGTATATCAATTCAGGAACGCAAACTTTAACCGCGTCCTGTAACCCCAATTCTCTGACTGTTTTCAGAACAACCTGAGCGGAGGAACCCCATGTGATTATCCCGCTGTCGGATTCCTCATCCCCAAAAACCTTTACCAGGTCGTCCCTCCGGCAAAGCGGTGTAAGCTTTTTCCACCTTTTCTCGTGCATCCGTTGATGAGTATCGAAATCAAAAGCTGGCGTTCCCTTCTCTGTGTGGGTAAGGCCCGTGGTGCGATATGTTAGACCTTCGTCACCAGCGTTTGACATTGGCGAAATGAAGTCCTCAGTCAACCGGTAGCGGAGATAGCCTCCGTTATCTTCTATGGCAGGCATTTTAATCTCGTGAATAGGATAATCCTTCCTCATGAACTCATCGTTGATAGCCACAAAGGTCTGCCCGAGCCACTGGTCGGAAAGTAAGATAACCGGGATCTGGAAGTATTGAGATATACTGAAACTCTCTATAACCAGGCGGTAACAGCCTTCTACGTCGAAGGGAGCCAGGACTACTCTGGGAGCATCGCCGTGACCGCCGTAGATCGCATGATTCAGGTCTGATTGTTCTGACTTGGACGGTATGCCGGTAGAGGGCCCGCAGCGCTGTACGTCGATAATAACCATCGGAATCTCAGCCGCTGATGCCAGGCCAATCATCTCGGTCATGAGGTCCAGGCCCGGGCCGCTGGTGCTGGTCATCGACTTCACTCCGGCCAGTGAAGCCCCGATGACCATTCCCGCCGAAGCGATTTCGTCCTCCGACTGGAGGTAGGGTTTTTCATCCAGGGCAAACTCCTTATGCATTTCCTGCATAATTTCTGCTGCGGGTGTGATGGGGTAACCGAAGAATGCTCCGCACCCGACACGTATTGCTGCTTGAGCCACAGCGGCATTGCCATGAAGGACTAGCTTGGCCGAAGCATCCTGTGCCGGGGATAATCTTAACCCGGGCAGCGCTAGCTCGGAAAACAGGCGCTCTCCCGCTTCAAGAGCCTTTAGGTTCTTTCTCAACAGTTTCAGTCCATCATCCGTCTCTATAGCTTCCTTTATTCCGTCTCCAGGCAGGGCCAGTATTTTCTCCAGTACTCCCAATGCTACGATATTTTTGTTTAAAAGCGCTCCGGTTACCTCCCGACTTTTTCTGGAGAAATCAACCCTGAAGGATTTCTCCGGCAGATGGATACCTCCCCGGGGCTCATTTTCGTAAATGACGAGTGTGTCCCCTCTTAGCGCCAGTTCTCGTTCGAGTTCCAGATATTTTTCCCAGGAAAAACATGCCAGAACATCCACACTGTCTTTCGGCATGGAGAGAGATTCAGCATCAAGACACAGCTTTACGGCTGAACCCCCGCCCCTGATCTGGGCCCCGTAGTACCTGGGCATCTGGCTGTAGTAGCCCTGGGAGGCAGCGAGCCTTTGTAGAAAGCTGCCCAGCACCACTACTCCATCGCCGCCGGCGCCGGCGATTCCAATTGTTATACTGCTTCTCCTGTTCTCTATTACCATAGATTCTCCTTGGGACATGATTTTATTACATGTCTATGTTAGAATCTTGTCAAATATAAACGAATAATTAAACGCCATTACTTAATAATATGGATTCAGAAAAAATAATCAATCTTTTTAGGGCTTTTGCCAAGGGAGATAGTGATTCTTTTCAAAGAATCGCTTTAGATACTATTGAAGACGAAAAGAAGAAAAGGCATCATCTTTTAGCAAAACAACTAGAAAACATCTTGAAAGAAAATTTTATCTCAACGACATTAAATGGTATTAAACAAATTCCACCTATCCCTAGAGACAACGAAAAGGGCTTTAGATTGATCGATGTTAACAGACTTTACCTAGACTGGGAAGATATCATCTTATCTGCAGATACAGAAACACATGTAAAACAACTAATAGAAGAATTCAGAAAGTATGATGTTCTAGCAACATATGGCTTAAGGCCAAAGTCTAAAGTCCTTTTCTACGGCCCACCGGGCACAGGAAAGACTCTTTGTGCAAAGGTACTAAGTTCAGTGATTGCGTATTTCGGACCAAATCGGCCGCCTTCACGGAGCAAACCGGCCACCCTGTCGGAGCAAATCGGCCACCACCGGTTAAGGTTTAAAGCCTTATAAAGCACGGGAATGGGGTGAGGGCAG
>Ga0180432_10008404_pt1 | contig 12866 bp, 10 predicted proteins | sample SS_ome_10_FD_132414 | JGI IMG/M metagenome (GOLD analysis project Ga0180432, IMG submission 132414) | Hypersaline lake sediment archaeal communities from the Salton Sea, California, USA - SS_1_MS_2 metaG | ecosystem: Environmental > Aquatic > Non-marine Saline and Alkaline > Hypersaline >...
CGGGATTGGAGAGCACCAATAGCAAATCTTCAGTCTCTCAAAGTGGCTGGTTTTGAACGCGCCCATCGTGGCTGGTTTTAAGCGCCCCTTGACAGTTTTAGCTGCTTTGCGGTTGCGGTTCGAATCCTTTGTCAGGATTGAAGTAACGGCATTTTTCAAACCTTGAAACGAGCGGCATTGTATACGCTCTAACCAATTCTTTAGAATGTCAGTGGAAAAGTCTTGACAAAAATATCACACTATATAAGTATATCAAATATAGCTATATTATTTGGAGATGAATGGATGCTAAGTACTGTCGAAGCAGCGAAATGTATTGGCGTATCGAAGAGCACTCTTCTGCGATGGCTGGATGAGGGGCTGGTCGAGGACGTTGAGCGGGATTGGCGTGGCTGGCGGATGTGGCGCAGCAAAGACGTCGATCGCGTCAAGGCATTTCAGAAGGCCTATCACAGCAAGCCGATTCGGCGCATAAGGCGAAGAGCAATGTCCCGTGCCAAGTACGCCAAAGCGGCGGCCCAATGCATAAGACGTTTTGCCAAGGGGTATTCTCCGAGGCAGGGAGTGGGAATGTGAAGATTCGCCGGGCCAAAGCAAATGATGCGGCACGCTGCGCAGAGTTCAGTTGCGTGCGCACTGCAGAGGAGTTAAAAAAACTGCTTAAGCAGGATGACACCCAATGGTTGGTCATTGAGGACGACAGCGGGAAAGTTGTTGGCCTTGGGATCATCCATTTCTGGGCCTGGAACAAGATGGCGTGGATATGGGATTTGTGGGTGGACAAGAACGAAAGAGATAAGGGATACGGCACCGCCCTGCTTAAGGGGATGCTCAAAGCAGCGAAAAAGGGCGGGGCCAGGGTCATGATGGATGTCGGCCCGCCTAATCCTCATGACTGTTCTCTGTGTGAGTTGCTCGTTCATAACGGTTTTCGCGTCTGCGGCATGAACGATCGCTGGTTTGCCGATCATAAAAATTCTACGGCTGTCTTTTATGGTTACGATCTATGAAAGGTAGAAATCATGGCAAAGAAGAAAGATACATTCGTACCGTACGACCAGGTCCCCCCCGGATTTGAGGCGATGTACACCGGAGAGACGTCCACTACGCCCGTCCAGAGGAGCGAAATGACGAGTACAGTTTATTCAGATGAGGAGGGCAACCTTATAAGCCAGTGGTGTACTATGCCCTGGATCTTTCCGAATGAGGAAGGCCAATGGAAAGAAGATGAATGGGATGATACGATCAAGCACCTGTGCGACATGCAGAGCGGGCTGGGACCACTGACCGACAGCATTCGTCGGCTTCGTGCCCACATCACCAGTCTTATTCCCTGTGACAGCGGCCTGCCGGTTACCGTGGACGAGATCCTGTTTGCGATCGCTCGGGGAAAACTGGACCGAGTGTCCTTCCGTAACGGATGCTTGTGCTCAGGCATGGCACCGCAGTTGAAAACCAGCCAGCCCCGGCAAGCCGAAAGTGTCAGCACTATCCATGCCGTATTGAATGCGTATATAGCGGGTGGATCCAGAGAAGACGCCATCAAGGCGCATCCGGAGGCGGCGGGATTCATCAATCGGTCCTACGGATGGCTCGGTGCGGTCTCGGACCTAAGCACGGTCCAGAGGAAGATGCTGGATCGGATGCTTCTGACGATCAGCTATTTCGCCAGGTATAGTTGCACGGCGCTCGACACGCTGGCGACCATGGAGGAGTCCGAACAGCAGGAGATGCAGGCCATGATAAATGACTGGTCCTACGATCAGGGCGGACGCGGCGCGGCTCTGGACGCCGAGATCGCCAACGAGGCCGGACTGCCGAAGATTTATGCACAATACGATCCGGCATGTCAAGAAACGCTCGACAAGCTGGAGGACGGGCAGAAGCGGGAACTGTACAAGATCTGCTGTGCCATCGCATCGGGCGTCCAGTCCCTGTCGGACTGTCACCATAACACGTTTCGCTACATCGAAGGCTGGATTCACGGCATCGGAACCGGCCGATTAGGTATCCCCACACGCAAGGCGCAAAGCGAAAAACAACGTCTGGGCCAAATGCTGTTCGGCTATGCACTGGGCCTGGACCGGTGGCTGATGCGTGTCCCCCTGCAATTCCTCCTTTTGGATCTCGGACATATCGACCTTGGTTTTGATCCGAGAAACAACATCATTCGGGTTTACGCCTGTCTGTGCGAAGAGGCAACAGCCGTCAAAGAATGGCTGGCGGCCTGCCTCTGGTACACTCTGGTTCACAACGAGCAAGGTGGATTGATCAATCACACGGATCTCATTCAGCAATGTAAAGACAAGGGCGTCACCGTTCATGAGTGGATGGATGCTGTTCTCAAAGCTGATTCATAAAATACGAAAGAATGCGAACGCTTGCGAAAATCCAAAAACTTGCTAACATACTGAAAAAAATAGACTCTTGGGCTTTCTCACTATTAGACCAAGTTCTATAAGAGTCAGCAGAAGGCATACTGACCTGCTCCGTGCCTACCACCTACTACCTTCTGAGAATTGGGACAGGAGAATTAAGAAGAAAGCAGGGCCACCTTATGAAAACATCTCAGAAACCGCAGACACAAGTCCAGATCATCGAGATGACACCGAAGGACGCTGGAAAGGTGCCATTATGTGGGCATAAGAATCCGAGCAAAGAAACCTATCAACACAAGTTCCAGTGGATAAAGAAACGCATGTCCGAAGGATTGAAGGTGAAGATGCCCAAAACGCAGGATGAGGGTATAGTAGGTTACATTGAGTATGTGCCTGGTGAACACGCATGGAGGGCTGTGAACGCTGAGGGTTACATGTTCATTCACTGCATATACATCCAGTGGAAGAGGTGTAAGGGCAGAGGTTATGGCACACTCCTTATTAAGGAATGTATGAAGGATGCTAAAAATGCAGATATGAATGGTGTGGCGGTTGTGACACGCGAGGGTACTTGGATGGTTGGAAAGGAATTGTTCCTCAAGAACGGATTCGAGGAGGTTGAGAAGGCACTTCCAGATTTTTCACTGCTCGTGAAGAAGTTCAAGAAATCTGCTCCCACACCGAGCTTCAAGGGCCAGTGGGACAACAAGTTGAAGAAATTCGGAAAGGGACTCACGATTATAACCTCCGGCCAATGCCCTCATAATGTGACAATGGTTAATGACATTGTTCAGATTGCCAAAGACAGATACGGAATAGAACCAAGGATAGTCGAGTATAAAAGTTACAGGCAGGCCCAGAACGCACCGTGGCCTTATGCCGTAGCCGGCCTGCTGTATGATGGCAAACTCGTTGCGGACCATACCATAAGCGGCACGAGATTTCGGCTCATCATGGAGAGAGAGATAGGAATAGACGTCAAGAATAAATGCTGATTTGAAAGAACCAGAACAACTGTAGGCCGATATGCCTACTCCGCCACCGCCACAACTTCATCCTTCAGCCCCACATTTGCCTTCGAGCAGTCCTTCACCCACTACCGTTTCATACCTTTTTAAGACGGTACATACTGTTTTGGCTGTTTCACAGTTAGGCCGCGAAGTCTCTGTTGGGCCTGTTTTCGCGAGTTGATCCCGACAGTGACCCCATCATTTGCTAGTATTCCGACAGAAAGTCCACCTCGGCATCAGCGGGGTGATGAGCAGAATGGGTGAACCAGTCATCCGGCAACTGCTTCTGGTCCAAGAGATCAAGAATCAGTTTCTTTGGTTCTGGATCATCTTGAAGTCGAATGTCGGCAAACTCGATTCGCCGCAGCAATCCTGTATCCGGATGTGCCCAGATTCTGATTACTCTCGGTCCTCTGAACCTGCGATTTGGCTTTGTGGCGTGTAGATAGGCCCATGATACATCCTGATCCTGCTCGACGGGTACGGTGCCAAGATATTTGATTTTGTAACGTTCCCGGATTCGTTGCAGAGTGTCGCCAAAATCAAGTGTTAACAAGTCAGCCAGATCCACCGGCACGGGTATCCTGAATGCCTGCGGATCATTGCTTACAAGGACTTCACGTCTCGGACGAATCAGCCAGTTCGTTTGTCCATTGCTGCCGTTTACTACCGTCTGACCGGACGGCGTATAACGGTACAAGGCATACTGTCCTTTGCCTCGAAGGTAGAGCGTGGCGCCATCCAGGACGGCTCGTTCCTGGCGACCCCTCCTCTCAATAACCGATCTGCCCCCTGCCCGCTCTCGTCTTCCTGTTCTCTGATCCCTAACGGTTATTGAATACGTACGGTCGCCCGCTTTTTCGATGGCCGAAATCATCTGCTCTATGGTTGCCACCGCTTTGTTCGAAGGCAGGGATGTCAGTACGATCGTGATCCCTATAATGATCATCGCAGCCGTGCCCCACCTGATAGCAGGGCCGACATAGCGACGCGGCTTCTGGGGACTTTTCGCTTTTTCTCCGGCGACCTTTCCTTTGTCAGCTCGAATAGACTGCATGAGCTTATGGACACGGCGTTGCCCGGTGTCCTCACTGCCTTCGGCAAGACCGGTGAGCATAGCGTGCAAAAGCTGGACATCCGCTGCACGATGAAGCTGCCCGCTATTCAGTGACTCTAACGCATCCACGGCAGGGTCATAGAATTCAGCGTCGCCGGGCTCTGCGTCCAGCCACTGATTGCTTAGCTGATCAACAAGACGGTTCTCAGATTCATTGGATTCGGTTGTCATGTACCGGCCTCCATAACCACTTTCTTTCGTCTGAGGCAGTCAAGCAACTGTGCTCTCGCCCGCTGCAGGCGTTTTCTCACAGCCTCCAACGAAACCGTTGTGATCTCCGAAATCCTTGAGGGGGAATGATGCTTGAAGTAACGCAGTTCGATTATCTCTTTATAGTTATCGGATAAGGCCTCAATGCAATGTTTTAGTGCATCGATCTTCTGCTCCCATGTGTCGCCCGGTCTTTCATGGATGTGTTCGATCTGCTTGCTAAGATATTCCAGCGCGTCACAACCCGTGATCATAATGTCAGATTTCGCCTTGCGAAAATGGGCCATGATCAGCTTCGCGGCAATGCCTCTGACCCAGGGCCCAAAGGGGCATGATCGGTCGTATTCATTGAGTTTTCGCCAGGCGACCAGCATTGTTTCCTGGAAAAGGTCATCGACGGCAGTCTGATTACGGACCGCAGCACGCAGGTACGTCATCAGCATGGCCTCGTTTTCTCGAACGAGGATCTCAAAGACGGCATGTGCGTCGTTGTGCCTACTTCTTAGAATCATACAATACCTTCCAACCAATATTGTCGTGCCTTGCCTATGACAGGACAAGAAAATGTGATTTTCCTAATCTTTTTCTACGCGGCCAGATTTTCTTGTCCTGTAAGGCTCTGATTCTGACAACAACAGATACAGAACAACAGTTTACTTTAACTCAGAGGCCGGGAATCTGCAAAGAAGCCAAACAAGGAGATAATTATCATGACCATGTTGAAAATTGCCAGTTTTTATGTTGCCGGTTTAATCCTGTTGTGCAGTTCTGTAGTTGTTGTGGGGCAGGATAAGCCCCCCAAAGACGGCGATTTTGGCTCCGTACAGCGTCAGATCGGGGTGATTCTGAATACCCCTGAAGCCTATGAAGGCTACACCTTGTTCGCCCCGAAACACTATACGCGAACATATCTTATGGACAACCAGGGCGGCATCATAAACACCTGGGATAGTCCCTACGAGCCCGGTCAATCCGTGTATCTTCTGCCCAACGGACACCTGCTGCACGCCAGCTTTATCAAGGGCGGCGGTGGCGGCACCGGAGGTGGAGAGGGCGGCCGTATCGAAGAGTACGATTGGGAGGGGAACCTGGTGTGGGAGTTTGATTACCACGATCGGGATTACGGCACTCACCACGATATCGAGCCCTTACCCAATGGCAATATCCTGGCCCTGGTCGTGGAGCGCAAGAGCGTCCAAGAGTGCATCGCAGCAGGATTTCAAGCAGAGGTCCTTCGAGACAACACCCTCCTGCCCGATTACGTCATTGAAATCGAACCCACCTATCCTAAAGGTGGACTAATCGTGTGGGAGTGGCACGTGTGGGATCACTTGATCCAGAACGACGATCCGGCCAAGCCGAACTACGGGAATCCGGCCGATCATCCGGAACGGATAGGGGTGGAGTGCAATGGCGGCAAAAACGTCGCCGCCTTCTGGAACCACATGAACTCCATCGACTACAATCCGCAGCTCGATCAGATCATGCTCAGCGTGCGCGGCTGCAGCGAGCTGTGGGTCCTCGATCACAGCACCACCACCGAGGAAGCTGCCGGCAGCGCCGGAGGTACTTACGGCAAGGGTGGTGATCTTCTCTATCGCTGGGGTAACCCCGCCGCATACGATCGAGGTGACGCCTCGGATCAGATGTTGTTTCAACAACACGACTGCCAGTGGATTGAGCCGAATCGGCCGGGCGGAGGCGATATCCTGACCTTTAACAACGGGCTTCGTCGCTTGCCCGAGGGCTACACCAACCAGCGTGACCTGCCCCCCTATGAGGTTGGCCTGGATTGGGGATATTCGTCGGTGGATGAGATTATTCCTCCTGTGGATGCCAACGGGGCGTATGTGCTCGAATCCAACAAGGCTCACGATCCTCATGAGCTTCTGTGGACGTATGTTGACCCCGTACCCACGGATTTCTTTGCCGAGGCCATCTCGGGCTGCCAGCGCCTGCCCAACGGCAACACGCTCATATGCGACGGCACCAGCGGTGTGCTCTTTGAAGTCACGCTCGAAGGTAAAAAGGTCTGGGAATACGTATGCCCCGTGACCGGGGATGGGCCTATCAAGCAAGGCGACCCTATTCCCCTGGATCACCGTGCCCATGCTATGAACGCCATATTCAAGGTCCATCGTTACGACCCGGACTATCCGGGACTGACGGACAAGGACCTAACTCCAAAATACACACTGCCTTTGGACTGAAACTCACTGAGCGGTGGCCGTTCTTGTAGAGGTAAGGATCATGTTCACGTTAAATCATCTTGTGAGACGCATACTTTTTCTTGGAATTCTATTGACACATTCAGCGGTTGCTTATGAAGCATTGCAGGGTCCAACCGAGACACTGTACTGGGATGCGGTCCGCGCGTACAATGGCTATACCCTGTTTGGAGCAAAGGGTGGGACCTATCTGATTGATATGGAGGGCTGTGTGGTTCGTATATGGAGCACGGTGCGCACAAATCCCCGGTTCTTGGCCAATGGCAATATTCTGGATTCATCCACGGACGATCCGAGTCGGGGAAGTGGTTTTGTGGAAGTGGACTGGGATGATAACGTGGTTTGGCGTTACACTGAGACGCGCTCCGACTATGCCCCTCATCATGACTTTATGCGGATATTCAATAAGCAACTGAACGCATACACCACCCTGTATATTGCCAATAAGTCCATTACTCACGAGCAAGCCATCGCTGCGGGCTGCGACCCATCCCGCAATTACAAAGATGCTCAGATGGATGCCATCGTCGAGGTGGATATGAACGGCAACATCGTTTGGGAGTGGTGGTTCTTCGATCACGCGGTCCAGGATATCGATCCGACCAGGGCCAACTACGTAGGTGACGGCAAGGCCATCGCCGATTATCCGGGGCGCATCAATCTCAATCTGCCCGGCCGCCCGGTGAAACGCGATTGGCTCCACTGCAATTCACTGGATTACCATCCGGAACTGGGCCACATCGTGACCAATTCCGTACAGGGTGAGTTCTATGTGATCGACCATGACGGGACGTTCGTAGCGGGCGACCTGCAGGCCTCTATGGAACTGGCGGCCAGTGAGGCGGGAGATTTCCTGTACCGCTTTGGCGATCCGGCCAGGTATCAACAAGGTGATCCACCCTCTATCCTGGAGGACTGGACACAATGCACGGTGGGCCACAAACAAATCGGCGGGTCCCATGACATCCATTGGATTGACGGCGGGTTGCCCGGGGCGGGGAACTTCCTGGTCTTCAACAATGGCCAGTATCTCTTTGATCGCACCTGCCAGTCTTACGCGATGGAAATAGACGGCTTCCTGAATGCTGCCCGACGAGACACAGGCTACTATGTCAATCCGCCGGATGCAGGCTACACACAATGGAAGCCCGAGAACAAGGACACGCACAAGCAGAAGCGAAATGTGTCGAATCAGATCGTGTGGCAGTACGGTTCCAGGAGCAATCAGGGTTTCTTCAGCCATATCGGTTCCGGGTGTCAGCGTCTGGCGAACGGCAACACCCTGATCTGTGCCATGACAGAGGGACATCTGCTGGAAGTCACCGATGGCGGCCAGCTCGTCTGGGAATACATAAATCCCATTAACACCGACGGCATCAACGAAATCAACGTGGACCAGTACCCTATGAACAATGCCATGTTCCGAGCCTACCGGTACACTGCGGCCCATCCGGCGCTGGCGGGCAAGGATCTCACACCTGGAGATACCCTCACTGGCAAAGACCCGGACTATAATATTCCCGCAAACGACTATAACGTGTCTCTGTATTTGCCCAATTCCATAGCTTCCTTGAGTTTCCTGCTCGCAACCATCGGGGCGCCCGGACAGACTTTCGATCCGCCGGAGATGCAACTAATCTCCGGAGGAACCTTCGATATGGGAGACCACCATGATCTGGGTGGCGCCGAGCATCGTAATGACGAGGTTCCCGTTCATCTCGTGACTCTGGACAATCTCTACATGGGTGCTTTTGAAATCACGAACAAAGAGTACTGTGACTTCCTAAACGATGCCCTCGTACAGGAACAAATCGAGGTTGATGCTGGATATGTGACCGACACTCTCACGGGCGAGCTTCTCTGTGATACCTACCAGAGTGATGGCTATAGCCGCATTCATTATGATAGTCAGGATTTCAATGTGGCTGCGAATAAAGAAAATCATCCCGTGGTAGGTATCCGTTGGTTTGGCGCGGTTTCCTACTGTAATTGGCTCAGCCTCAAGCACGGCTTGTCACCTTGCTATGATCTTGACGTCCAAATCTGTGACTTCTCCCAAGACGGTTATCGCTTGCCGACGGAGGCCGAGTGGGAGTATGCCGGCCGAGGTGGTCTCTATGATCCGTATGCCATCTATCCCTGGGGTGATGATCCTGATAATTCAAAGGCCAATTGGCCGAACTCCGGCGATCCCTACGAGGCCGGGCCAATGCCGTACACCACACCTGTCGGTTTCTACAATGGCGAGCAGCATTTCAAGAGTGATTTCAGCTGGCCAGGCTCGGCAAGCACTTATCTAACCGCCGACGGGTCTAATGGATACGGGTTATATGATATGGCAGGCAACGTTTGGGAGTGGACCAACGACTGGTACCATGGTGACTATTACGGCATAAGCCCCCGGTATGATCCGCAGGGGCCGATTACGGGAAAGCCTATGCCGGACGGGAAGATCTACCGCGTTCTGCGAAGCGGTAACTGGTACAACGGTCCGCAGGGTCACAGTCGCGTGTCAAATCGTAACCCCGCGCATTTTCGTGGTCCGCAAGACCCCTATCACCCCTGGTATCACATTGGCTTTCGCATCGCCAGAAGCGACGCATCCGTTCCAACGTTGACGCCGGAAACTGTCACACAATTAGGTGCAAAAGCCACAATCATAGCTGACGGATTCGACTTTGCAGAGGGACCGGCTGCAAACAGGCTCGGCGAGCTTTTCTTCAGTGACCTTCAGGCCGGCAGGATATACAGACTCGATAACAAGGGACAACCATCCGTCTTTCTGAACAACTCCGGTGGTGCCAACGGTCTATTTTTTGATTCATCAGGAAATCTAATAACCTGTCAGGGCGATCTGGGACGTGTTGTATCGATATCCGAGCAGTTGGACGTTACGGTCTTGGCCGATACCTATCAAGGCAGGCGTTTCAACAAACCCAATGATCTCTGGATCGATTCGCAAGGTGGCATCTATTTCAGCGATCCGGCTTACGGCACAAAACCGGTTCAGGATGGCGAACATGTCTACTACATCAGGGCCGACAGAACCAGCATTACTCGCGTTATCAACGACATGGTGCGACCAAACGGCTTGATAGGTGGTCCCGATGGCCGGAGCCTGTATGTTGCAGATCATGGAGCCGGAAAGGTCTATGCCTATGACATAATAGCCCCTGGCACCCTATCAGAAAAACGGTTGTTTGTGTCCAAGGCCTGTGACGGCATGACCATCGACCGATTTGGCCATGTATACATAACCAACGAAAGCTCCGTGCTTGTGTACAATCCTGAGGGGCAACTGATCGAACAAATCATCGCCGGTGGACAAGTCACCAATGTGTGTTTTGGCGGCCTGGCTGTCAGCACACTATACATAACCAGTACCCGGGCATTGTATGCGATTGATATGCAGGTAGGTGGTTTCTTACCTTGAAGTCGTTACGTCACAGATTAAAGTGGTTATTCTTATCAAAAGGGAGATTTGACATGTTAGAAAGAAAGACAGTTTTAGGCATGGCAGCAATGTTACTCATTGGTCTGTTGATGACTACGCCATCGCTCTCCGAGGAGCAGCAAAGGGGACAGCGCGAGCAACGAGGTGACAGGCAGGGTCAGCGTGGCCAAAGGCGTGACCGACAGGGCCAACGTGGACAAGGAGGTGGGCAAGGTCAGCAGGGCCAACGATCGCAAGGCCGATCAGATGCCGAGCGAATGCAGGAACGATTGGGTGCTACTGCCGCGGAGTGGAAGGTCTTGGGACCACGTGTTATGAAGGTCTCCGAACTCAGTCGACAACTGCGAGGCGGTGGGCGGGGTAACCAGCGCGGCGGCTCAAGAGGCGGGCGACCTGACAGCCAGCAGAATGCACCTGCCAGGCAGCCATCCGCGATTGAGGTTGCTCAAGAGCAACTGCGTATCTTGCTTGACAACACGTCGGCGACACCGGATCAGATTAAACAGCGCATTGCAGCCCTACGTACGGCCAGAAAACAAGTCCAACAGCAACTCGTAATAGCGCAAAAGAATCTGATCCAAATAGTCACTGTGCGTCAGGAAGCTCAGTTGCTTATGATGGGACTATTGGATTAAGGGGACGCTAATGAAACGAGGTGAGTTTACAAAGGGTCTTAGAGCAATTGCATTCTTCATAACTGTGGCAAATCTTGTCGTTGCCGCCGGTAACGAGCCAGCAGATGCCTTTGATGGAACGATAGTCCTGGGTTGTCCCACCGACTGCTGTATCACCTTAAATGTACTTTCGAATGAACCGCTTGAGGCGTACTTCGAGTATGGTACGCAACCGGGCGTCTATGAAGGCAGAACGGCTGCTTCTATAATCCAGGCAGACGTACCTGTAGAAGACGTCATTGCGTATCTACAGCCTGATACCCATTATTATTATCGAATGCGTTATCGCCGGCCCGGTGCAAACGTATTCCACGAAGGAGACGAGCACACTTTTCATACCCAGAGAAAAGCGGGAAGTGCCTTTACGTTCGGCGTCCAGGGTGATTCGCATCCCGAACGAGACAAAAAGGCCTTTGATCAAGCACTCTACGACCTGACACTGCGGGCTGCGTTATCCGACAGACCGGATTTCTTTATCATGATGGGTGACGATTTCAGTGTTGACACCATAAAACCCGATGTGATTAATGCAGATTCAGTCGCAGAACGTTATCTTCTTCAGCGGAATTACCTGAGCGTTTTGAGCCATTCTACTCCTCTCTTTCTGGTCAACGGCAACCACGAACAGGCGGCAGGCTATCTCCTGGACGGCACGCCGGACAACGTGGCCGTCTGGGCGCAGAATGCCCGCAATTTGTACTATCCTCAACCGGCCCCCGGCAGTTTCTATACAGGCAATACGGAACCTGTGGAATTCATCGGTTTGCTCAGAAACTACTTCGCATGGACCTGGGGCGACGCTCTGTTTGTCATTATCGATCCCTTCTGGCCTTCACCCGTGCCTGTGGACAATGTCTATGGTGGTGGTGACAAGACAAAGGATAAATGGCTTATGACCCACGGGGATGCCCAGTACCAGTGGCTCAGACACACCCTTGGACAAAGCACGGCCAGGTGGAAATTTGTCTTTGCCCATCACGTCAACGGCGGCGGTCGCGGCGGCGTCGAAGTGGCCGATCTTTACGAATGGGGCGGTCACAACAACAAGGGATTGTGGGAATTTGACACAAAACGTCCCGGATGGGAGATGCCGATACACCCGTTGATGGTTCAAAATGGGGTCAATATCTTCTTCCAGGGACACGACCACATCTTTGCTCGCCAGGAACTTGATGGTGTGATCTACCTGACAACGCCGTATCCGGCCGATCCGCACTATGCGGCGGATCAAGCCTCTAACTTCACATCCGGCGACGTCCTTCCAGGCAGCGGCTATACCAGAGTAACGGTGAGCGATGCACTCGTTCAGGTCGAGTATGTTCGGATATTCTTGCCGGAAGACGAAAACGAAACACAGGTGAATGGGCAGGTTGCCTACACTCATACTGTGACGGAGCCGTGAAGATACGACGAAGAGAGGATTGACGAACCTGCGCTTATGTTTCCGAGGAGAACTTCATGTTGACCCGAAGGGCTATTCAGCATTGTATTATACCAGCCATTGTATTTTTCTGCCTTGCCAGAACGGGAGAATGTGCAGATCCTCCCTCGGCTGGCTTGCCTGACTTGGAGCCCTTGAGCCAGGGAGTTATCCTGGGACGGCCAACGGATACATCCGTTACTGCTCACATAATGGCTAATGAGAACATGGATTGCTACCTCGAGTACGGGAGGGATCCCAATGAACTTACGCATCAAACTGAGATACTTGCGATGCTCGCGGACAATACAGATACAGTCCTCATGGACGGTCTCGATCCCAGTACCCACTATTTCTATCGATTGTGGCAACGTC